>OLII01000260.1_pt1 | contig 21004 bp, 14 predicted proteins | sample 1609481 | NCBI WGS metagenome assembly OLII01 (sample SAMN05416859, study PRJEB24817) | seawater metagenome | isolation source: Sea water | place: Canada:Atlantic | collected 2013-11 | reverse complement strand
CGAGATCTAGTACGGTCTCGTGGGCTCGGAGATGTGTATAAGAGACAGCGACAGGGTGATGCTGGCGCGGGTGGCGAACAGGCTCAGCGCGGTGCCCAGCGGGCCTGCGGCGATCTGGAAGTGGGTGCTTGCGCTTTGTGCCAGGGCGTTTGACGGCAGCACCGCCAGCAACGGCAACGGTGCCAGCGGCAGGCTGAACAGGGCCAGGTGGACGGCGCGTAGCAGAGGGCGAGGCGCTCGCGGGCAAGGGGCGGACATGCAGGTTTTCCTTCGATTGGCTGGGCAGGGGCGCGGCTTTTTTTTCCGCTTTAACTGCGTAGCCGAATGAGAATGAAAATCGGCAACCCGTTTTTCGATGTTTTTTCAGACCGGCTCGACGCTCACCCAGTACCGCGTGAGGTAGCGCACCTTGACCGGCAGCGAGGTGCCCAGGTTCTGCAGGACGGTGTCGGTATCGTCGATGCGAAAGGCGCCGGACAGGCGCAGGTCGGCAATGCGCTCATCGCAGCGCAGCAGGCCGGGACGGTAGCGGCGCAGCTCGCTGATGAAGTCGGCCAGGCGCCACTCGATCACGGTCAGCATGCCGTCGGTCCAGGCACCTGTGCCGGGGGCCGCGCTACCGACCGCTCCGAGTTGATGCGCGTCGAAGCTCACGCTTTGCCCGCTGTCCAGGCGCAGCACTTGCCCGGGCTGATCGGCGGGGCGGACCTCCACGGCGTGCTCCAGTACGCTGACCCGGCTCAGGCCGCCCTCGCTGTGCACGCTGAAACGGGTGCCCAGGGCGCGGATACGGCCTTCCGGGGTTTGCACCAGGAAGGGCCGGCCTGCGGCGTCGGCGGCGGTTTGAACCATGATTTCGCCGCTGTACAGGCGCAGCAGGCGCTGCTGACCGTCGAATTCGATATCCAGCGCGGTGTCGGTGTTGAGTTCCAGTTGACTACCATCGGCCAGTGTCACGTGGCGGCGCTGGCCCTTGCCGGTACGCAGCCCGGCCATCAGCTCGCGGCCCGTGTCGCTTTCGCGCACGGCCCAGCCGGTGATGCCCACGCCCATCAGCAGGGCCAGGGTCTTGAGCACGGCGCGGCGTCGCGCGCGTACGCCGGCCAGGGTCGGCAGGGCCACGTCGGCGGGCAGGCGGCCAAGCTGGCGCTGCAGTTTTTCCACCCGCGCCCAGGCCTGGGCATGGGCCTGGCTCTTGCCCAGCCAGTCCCGCCAGGCCTGCACCTGGGCCTCGCTGGGCTGCGCGGCATTGAGCTTGACGTACCAGCTGGCCGCCGCCTCCAGGGTTAAGTAGTCCAGGGGCTGGGCCATGTCAGTCGTCCGTCAGCAGCAGGCAGTGGGTCATGGCGCGAATCATGTGTTTTTTCACCGTGGTCACCGACACGCCCATGCGCTCGGCGGTGGCCACGTAGCTCAGGCCCTCGAGCTGCACCGCCAGGAAGATCTGCCGGGTGCGTTCGCCCATGCCGTCGAGCAGGGTATCGACGGCCACCAGGGTTTCGAGAATCAGCAGGCGCGTCTCTGGCGACTCGACGACGCGCTCCGGGCGGGTGGCCAGTTCGGCGAGGTAGGCCTGTTCCAGGGCCTTGCGGCGAAACTTGTCGACCATCAGCGCATGGGCGATGGCGCCCAGGTAGCTGCGCGGTTCACGAATGGTCTGGGCATTGCGTGCGGTGAGCACCCGGATGAAGGTGTCCTGGGCAAGGTCTGCGGCATCGCTGGCGTTGCCCAGGCGCGCGCGCAGCCAGCTTTTCAACCAACCGTTGTGTTCGCTGTAGAGCGCGTGCAGGGCAGCGTGATCGGGTGCGGGCATGGCGCGGAGGATACTGAGTAATTGATAATTAGTCGCATTATTGTGGTTTGCCGGCGGATTGTGCAAGTGCTGGTGCTTGACCTGCGTCAGGCACGGGCGAAGACTGGTTGACCCTTTACAGACACGAGCGAGGCGCTTCCCATGAGCCACAAGGCCATTTACGTTCAACCCGGCGGCGGATATGACAAGGTGCAGGTGGGCACGTGCGAAGCGCCGGCGCCGCAGGCGGGCGAGATCACCGTGCGCCTGCGTGCCAACTCGCTCAACTACCACGACTTTGCCGTGGTCAGCGGCATGTGGGGGCCTGCCGAGCCGCGCATTCCGATGGCCGATGGTGCCGGTGAAGTGGTGGCCGTGGGCGCCGGGGTGAGCGAGTTCGCTGTCGGTGATGCGGTGGTCAGCACCTTCTTCCCCGACTGGCTGGATGGCGCGCCGCTGATCGAAGGCTTTGCCACGGTGCCGGGCGATGGCATCGACGGCTATGCCCGCGAGCAGGTGACGGCCCGTGCCACTTCGTTTACCCATGCGCCCAAAGGTTGGAGCCATGCCGAAGCGGCCACGCTGACCACTGCGGGCTTGACCGCCTGGCGTGCGCTGATGGCCGACGACGCACTCAAACCAGGCGACACGGTGCTGGTGCAGGGCACCGGTGGGGTATCGATCTTCGCCTTGCAGTTCGCCAAGCTGGCGGGCGCCACGGTGATCGCCACCTCCTCCAGCGACGCCAAGCTCGAACGCCTCAAGGCCCTGGGCGCCGACCACCTGATCAACTACCGCACCACCCCTGCCTGGGGCGAGCAGGTGCGCAGCCTGACCCACAATCGTGGTGTGGACCATGTGATCGAGGTGGGCGGCCCGGCCACGCTGGAGCAATCGATGATTGCCGCGCGCATTGGCGGGCACATCTCGTTGATCGGTATCCTCACCGGCGTAGCGGGGCAGTTGCCGCTGGTGCAGGCGCTGGTGCGCCAGTTGCGCCTGCAGGGGGTACTGGTAGGTAGCCGTGCCCAGCAGCAGGCCATGGTGCGCGCCATCGACGCCAACGGCCTTCGCCCGGTGATCGACAAGCACTTTGGCCTGGAGCAGATCGCCGATGCGTTCCGCTATCAGGAAACCAACCAGCATTTCGGCAAGATCGTGCTGGATATCTGAGGCACGCCCCGACACGACAAAGCCCGCTTCTGGCGGGCTTTGTCGTGTCGGGCGGTTGAGGTCAGAAGTCGTAGCGCACGTTGGCGGTGAAGGTGTCGGCATCGAAGCCGCTGCTGGTCAGGTAGTTGTACGACCCGCCCACGCTCCAGGCACCGACGCGGTAGGTTGCGCCCAGGCCCAGCTCGTAGCTGTCGCGGGCCGGGGTGGCGCCGCGGGTGGTGAATGGCGTGCCACCCAGCACGAAGGTGGAGGTGGTGCCGGCCTTGTCGCCGATGAAGTCATGCCAGGCCATCAGCTTGGCTTCCGGCTCCAGGCTACCCACGCCCAGGTCGAAGGCGGCTGCCAGGCGTGCGCCCAGGCCCATCTCGCCGATTTCGTAACGCTGGCTGCCGACGTTGAGCGCCGCCGAGCTGCCTTTTTCACGGTACGAGTCGATCGAGACATTGGCGTAGCGCGCACCGATCTGCGGCTCGAGCACTACCTGGCGGTCGAGCTGGAAGGTGTAGCCGGCCAGCGCGTTGACGCCGAAGATCTCGCTGTCGTAGTCGGCCTTGGCGCGGCTTCCGGCGATGTAGCGTTTGGACTCGTTGTCGTTCCAGCCGTACATCACCGAAGCGTCGACGAAGTAGCTGTCGAGGGTCCAGTTGCCGTACAGGGTCAGTGCATGGCCGCTGACATCGGTCTTGTTGCCCCGGTCGGATTTGACGTCGCTGGTCAGGTAGCTGTACGCCAGGCCCACGGTGGTATCGGGGTCGAGCTTGCCGTCGGCACCCACGGCGATGCCGTTGGTGTTGGCATCGTAACCGTCGATACCGTGGCGACGATCCTGATCGGCATCGCTGGACAATGCCTGCACCCATACGCCAGTGTCCGACAGGCCTTCACCGGACGACAGGCCGTTGCGGGCATTGCTGGAGCGGCGGGTGACGGCGTTGCCCACCAGGGTCTGGCTGCTGGTGGCGGCATTGATCACGCCGCGGTTGACATCCGGGGTCAGGGTTTCGGCGAGACTGGCCAGTTGCGCATCGCTGCTGGCGTTGGCGAAGGCCTGGAATACCGGATCGCTTTCGCTGAGCTGGCCCATCACGGTGTTCTTGAACGGTTGTATGGCATTGACCGCATTGCGCGAAGCACGGGCGCCGAGCAGGTTCTGCTCGATCGCTTCATCGCTGCGGGTTGCGACCAGCGCCTTCACGTCCTGGCCTTCGATGCCGAAGTTTTTCACTTCGAGCAGCGCCGAGGACGAGACCACCGACAGGTTCTGCGCTTCTTCCCAGGTGCCGGAGTTCAGCAGGGTGTAGCGGGTGCCCTGGGCCGGGGTGCGGAAGTCGTCGGAGCGGGCTTGCAGCTCGATCTGGCTACCTGCGGAGAAGTAGGTGTTGCCGGTCACCTTGAGGATCGGTGAATCGGGCAGGGTCGTGTTGTCCAGCAGCAGACGCAGGCGTGCGGTGTCGCTGTCGAGGTCGAGATCGCCGTCCAGCGTGGTATGCGGCGCCAGCAGGGTCAGGGTGCCACCGTCGATGTCCACGTAGCCGGCACGGATGGTCGAACCGCCGAAAGCCACGTCGCCTTTGACCAGCACGCCACTCAGCCCCAGCAGATCGCCTTTTACCTGGCCGCCGGACCAGTAGAAGTACGACTGCGCGTTGCTGTCTTCGGCCAGAATCGCCGCAGTGCCGCCTTCGAGCAGGCCGGCGGTCTGGGTGATCGAAAACAGATTGCTGCCGCTCAGGTTGACCAGATGGATGCCGATGCCATCTGCCGAAATGGTGCCGCTGTTGTTGATGTTGCTTTTGTAGGGCGGGGTGATGGACCCGCTGAAGACGGCATTCTCGACTTCGATACCGGCCGAGTCGGCGCCACGCGCGGTGATGGTACCGCTGTTGATGATGCTCGACTGGGTGGAGGTGATCATCATGCCGTTGGCGTTCTGGCCCGTCACGGCAATGCTGCCGCTGTTGATCACATCACCGGAAATCTTGGCCAGGTACAGGTCCAGGCCCATGGCGCCTTCGCCGGTCACGTTGATGCTGCCCTGGTTGACCAGGTTGCCGCCGATGCTGGAATCGAGGGTGAGGGAAATGGCCGAGGGAATATCGGTGGCACTCGCCGCGCTGAGGTTGATCGCGCCGCTGTTGGTCAGGTTGCCCAGCACAGTGACATCGATCAGCTCGACGCCGGCGTTCTGCGATGTGCCGCTGAAGGTGGCGCTGCTGAAGGTATCGCCGGTATTGCTGTAGGCACCGGAGCTGAGGTCGTGATTCAAGTCGATAGCGGGAGAGGCATTGGCCGTGGCTGTAGCCGCGGCAATGGAAAGCGCCAGCAGTGAGCGGCGCAGCGATGCAGTATTCAAGAGGGTGTCCCTTCCAGGGTCGGAAACCGACGCGAGACAACCAGCGCATGCTGCGTCTGTATCGGCCATCCCTGCCGGCTTGTCAGTGAGTGCTGAATCAAGCGCTGGGTACTGTACAGGATGGTTGTAGGACAATTCTGCAGCGAAAGCCGGTTAGGCTGCTTTTCACGAAAAAAATGTGAATCAGCCGACATCTGTAGGGAAAACAGGCAGATTGGCGGGAATTTAATGGGTCGTGTGGGGTCGACCGGTGTCGTCCTGGCGAAAGCCAGGACGTCTTGCAACCGCAATCAGGCGAAGCTGATGTTGATGCGCTGCTGGCCGTAAACGACTTTGGCGGCAGAGATCAGCTGGTGCGGGCTGCTAGTTCGGTTGCCAAGTATATCGGCCTGGCATTGGATTTTGAGAGGGCAGGTTCGATGCAATTTGTGACGCGCCGATCAGCGCGTCACTGTGCATTGCTCAAGCCTGGGCCAGGCGGCCGACGCGTAGCCAGCCAAGCACGACCGCGCCAATCAGCAGGAAGCCGAGGTAGCCGAACAGCGGGTAGACCTGACCCACCAGGCTGACGAACCCGACCAGGCTGCCAACGAACGCCAGGGCGCCGGCGGCCGCCGAGCCGATGCGGAACGTGCGGGTGCCCGCTGGCAGCAATCGCGCCGAAAAGGAGTACAGGGTGCCAACGGCGGTGTTGAGGATCATCAGGAAAATGACCACGGCCATCACCAGGCCAAGCACCGGTGAAATCTCGGTGGCGATGGACAGCATGGGCATGGGCAGGTCGGCCACGCTGTCCAGGCGCGACAACAGCCCCAGGCTCATCACCAGCATCAGCACCCCCAGCAACGCGCCGCCGAAGATGCCACCCCAGATGGCGTGCTTCTCGGTCTTTGCGGTGCCGCCCATGATCGACAGAAAGGGCACCCCGGCCACGATGTTGTAGGACACGTACAACAGCGCCCCCAGCAGCCAATGGCTGGCGCCGGCGTCCTGCTGGCTGGCCAGTTGATCGAGCTCGCCGAAACTCAGGCCTCGGGTGGCCACACCATACAGGGCCACCGCTACTGCCGTGAGAATCAACAGCGGGGTGGCGGCGCCGATCATGCCAATCACCTTCTGCACATCCAGGCACACGATGGCGACCACGATCACGGTTACCGCCAGGCTGCCGAACAGGGCCGGGATGCCGAACTGCTGCTCCAGCAGGGCACCGCCACCGGCCAGCATGACCACGGTCACCGCAAACATGAAAAAGGTGATCATCAAGTCGACGAAGGCGCCCAGGTAGCGTCCGCACAGGGCGTTCACGACGTCTTTATGGGAGCTGGCCCGCAGGCGGCTGCCCATGCCTGCCAATGCCATGCCCAGAAAGATGAACAGTGAGGCGCTGACCACTGCCCCGAGCAATCCCCATACGCCGAAATCGACGAACATCAGCAGCAGTTCCCGACCGGAAGCGAACCCGGCGCCGACAATCACACCGACGAACGCGCCGGCTATTTTCAGGCTCTCTTTCATGACGATTTCCCTCGAATTATTGTTGTTAGGGCTTATGGGGCGGGCCACTTTCCGTGGCCATGCCGGGGCATCGCAGTGGCAGGCGGCAAGGGTGTGCTAGCGGGCGCCGACCCAGGCCTGGACTTCGATCTCTACGTCGACCCCCAGTGCCAGCTGGCTGCCGCCGACCGTGGAGCGCACCGGAAAGCCATTGTCGAAGTAGCGCTTGTACACCTCGTTGAAACCGGCGAAATGTTGCATGTCGGTCAGCCAGACCGTGGCCTTGACCACCTGATCGAACCCCACACCGCACTCGGTCAGGGTTTCGCCGATACGGCTCATGACCGCCTCGGTTTGCTCGCGGATATCCCCGAGCACCACGTTGCCCTGTGGGTCCATTGGTACCTGCCCCGAGAGAAACAGGAAATCGCCGACACGGATGGCCTTGGAGAACGGGTAGGGCAGATGGCTGGGGTAACGCTGCAGTTGTTCGGACATGGCATTGAACCTCGTGGGTGATGAATGATTAACGCAAGCGGGCAGGTGCCAGGCGCTGTGGCTCGACACCTTGATGAAGCAGTGTTTGGGGCAGCGGCTGATCGAGCAACTGGGCGCAGGCCAGTTGCGACACGCCGGCCGCAGACTGGATGCCATAGCCGCCCTGTGCCGCGAGCCAGAAGAAGCCTTCGCGGTGATTGTCCCAGCCGACCACCAGGTCGCCATCGGCGACGAACGAGCGCAGGCCGGCCCAACTGTGACGCGGGCGGCGGATGGTCAGGGAGGTGGCGGCCTCGATGTGGTAGATGCCGGTGGCGATGTCCAGCTCTTCGGGCATCACGTCATGGGGCGGCACGGGGTCGGCGTTGGCCGGGGAGCCCAGCAACTGGCCGGCATCGGGCTTGAAGTAGAAGCTTTCGTCGATGCCGATCACCGTGGGCCAGCGCGAGAAATCCATGCCCTGGGGGCCGTCGAAGGTAAAGGCTGTGCGTCGGCACGGCTGCAAGCCGATGGGCTTCACGCCGCACTGCTGCGCAACCTCATCAGCCCAGGCGCCTGCGGCATTCACCAGCGTGCGCGCGCGCAACTGGCGACCGTCGGCCAGGGTCAGGTGCCAATGGCCGCCTTCGCGACTGGCGACGCTCAGTTGCGCATCGCATTGCAGCACACCACCTGCACGGCGCATGGCGCGCAAGAAGCCCTGGTGCAGTGCATGCACGTCCAGATCGCGGGCGTCGGTTTCGAGCATCGCGCCAACCATTGCTTCCGGGTTCAGGCACGGCACCAACGCGAGCGCATGCTCGGTATCGATCAACGACACATTGCCAGCCTGTGCTGCACCGACAGCGAAGGTCTGTTCCAGCAGAGCCTGTTGCCCCTGGCCTGCGACATACAGGCAACCGCGAGGCTCCAGCAGCGCATGCTCGGTGAAATCAGCGGGCGGTTGCTCATAGAAAGTGCGGCTGGCGCGGGTCAAGGCCTGGATCTGCGGTGTTCCGTAACTTTCCATGAACATGGCTGCGGAGCGGCCGGTGGCGTGATAGCCCGGCTGGCTCTCGCGCTCGAGCACCACGACCCTGGCTTGCCCAGCCAGGCGATAGGCCAGGGAGGCCCCCGCAATACCGCCGCCAATGATGGCGAAATCGAAACATTCGCTGTCGTGCATACCGAGGTGCCTCCTGTTCCGAGTGGGAGAAGCAATGTCTTCGCCGCTGTTCTTGTAATTCTCAGATACGAGAAATGTAAGATATGAGAATTTTCCAGTCAACCTATTACCTTGAGGTATTATTTTTGGCCCTTGCCCGGCTTGGCCCAAGGCATCGTTTCCGTATGGCAGAGAAGTTTGCATGAGCTCCGATCCAGTCTCGCGTTCCCCGGCCCACCCCTTGATAGATCGCGCCCAGGTGGGTGCCCGTCTTCGTGTCATACGCAAGAACCAGAAGCTCACGCTCAAGCAATTGTCCGAGCGTTCAGGCGTGGCGCTGTCGACCCTGTCGAAGATGGAGCTGGCGCAGGTATCGGTGAGTTACGAGAAGCTGGCGGCGGCAGCGCGGGCATTGGGTGTGGACATCGCCCAGCTGTTCAGCCCGGCCAAGGTGAGCGTGGGGGCGGTACAGCCCACGGTGGTGAGCACGGCCATCGATACGGCGGCGGGTTACAGCACGGGCAACTACGAGTACCACCCGATGGCGGGGGATTTCCCCGGGCGCAACATGACGCCGATGTATGCCCGTATCTGCGCGCGTGAGATGAGCCAGTTCGAAGACTACATTCGCCACCCCGGGCAGGAGTTTGCGGTGGTGCTTTCGGGCCGTGTGCGCATTCAGTTCGAAACGGGTGAATCCGTCAGCGTTGGTTGCCGGGAGACGGTGTATTTCAACAGCGCGATCGGGCACATCTACCTGGCTGAAGGCGAGGCGGGGAGTGACGCCGAGGTGATGGTGGTAATGACGGAGGTCTGACCTTGTGTTCGGCAGATTCCGAAAGCCATGGGGTGAGTGCCCCATGGCTGGCCGTTCAGGGGGTTAGCGCGACGCCCAGGCGTTGAAGCGTTGCTCCAGTTGTTCGCCATGGTCGGCCCAGAACAGGGGGTCTACCGGCACCTGCTGGGAAAGGTTCGCTGGCGCGGTGGGCAGTTCGGCGATGCGGTCCTTGTCGAGCAGTTGCATGGCCTGCAGGTTGGCGGCGCCGTAGTCGATATGTTCGGCGAAGCTTTTCTGTTGCGCGGGGTCGAGCGTGAAGGCAATGAACTCGCGGGTTTTCTCCTGGCGTGAAGCGCCCCGCGGGATAGCCCAGGAATCGAACTCGTAGAGGCCGCCGGACCAGACGATGTCCAGGTCGTACTTTTTCTTCTGCTTGGCCGAGAGACGGCCGTTGTACACCGAGCTCATCACCACATCCCCCGCGGCGAGATACTGAGGTGGCTGGGCGCCGGCTTCCCACCACTGTATATGCGGCTTGATCTCATCCAGCTTGGCGAAGGCGCGGTCCTGACCTGCCTTGGTGGCCAGCAACGTGTAGACGTCAGCGTGCGCTACCCCGTCGGCGATCAGGGCGAATTCCAGAGTCGATTTGGCCAGCTTGCGCAGGCCGCGCTTGCCCGGGAATTTCTCCACATCCCAGAAATCCTTCCAGCCGGTGGGGGCTTGCTTCAGCTTGCTGGTGTTGTAGGCCAGCACCGTCGAGTACACCAGGAACCCTATGCCGCAGGGCTGGATGGCCCCGGGAACGAAATGCTTGGTATCGAGGCCGATCTGAGCTGGGTCCAGCGTCTCGAACATGCCCTCTTCACAGCCCCGGGCAAGCTCGGCGGACTCCACCTCCACGGCATCCCAGGACACGCTGCGGGTATCGACCATGGCCTTGACCTTGGCCATTTCGCCGTTGTACTCGCCGGAAATGATCTTGCTGCCCCGGGCTTGTTGCCAGGGCTTGTAGAAGGCCTTTACCTGGGCCTCCTTGTTGGCGCCACCGAAGGAGACGATGGTGAGGTCGGCCGCGAGGCCGTGACTGGCAGTGACTATCCCCGTTGCGAGTGCTGCGAATTTCAGAGCTTTGATCATTATTGTTATCTCCTACTGTTCAAGGGTGATTGCACATCACTCGAGACACCGGGATCAATCGGTCCTCCCAGACGAGAGACATCCGGTTCTCGTTCCAGCGCTGCAGGGCAAACCGCACAGCCAACAGCAAGGCTCGCCACGCAGCGCAGTGTTCTCCTAAGGTGGTTTTGTGGTGCCCTAAGGTTTCATGGGGGTAAGGAGGGTAAAAGCTGACTTTTTCGATTCTTGGATTGGGGTTTACTAAACTATGAATGGATGAGAGGGGTCAGAGAAGAAGTCCGAGAACGTCTTTTCTGAGTTTGGTGGGCCGGGGTAATTTGAATTAGGTTGTTAACATATTGATTAGTGGTGGGAATTCTGATTTGTATTTTGAGCTGGAATACCGATTGGAATACTGCGAAAGGTATTCTTGGCCTATCGATGGCCAGATCGGTCGCCAGCTGTCGGGCGACCCATTTTCCAAGCGCTGCCACTGAACTCAGGCGCTAAGCGTGCCGAGCTGGTTCACGCAGTCTCGCAGTTTTCCTCGGCTGAAGCTGCGAAGAGCTAAGTATCAGTACTTCATCAACCACGGTTGCAGTTCTTGGAGGTTGCTCACCACCAGTTGCTGGGCCTCAGGCAGTATTGCCATGTTGCGGTGGTCGATCTGATAACGCTGCAGCACATACTTCACCAGTGCCCGGCGGCTGGAGACCACCAGTTGTCCCTGCTTCATGCCGAAGTCGGTTTCGATAATTGCCTTCTGCGCCGCGTTCAACCGCCAATCAGGCTCAAAGATGATAGGCACCTCTGTATTCCAGTCTTCGTCCTCCTCGCGGGTGTTTGGCGACGTGTCGAGCAAGTCTGGCTGCCCGCGCAGGCGGCTTAGGACAAAGTCCCGGTACTGACCGTTCTTTTCGCAGTAGGCCCGCACGTGCCAGCGCATTCCGGTGTAGACCAGCGTGTGCGGTGCGATCAGGCGCACCTCGACGTTGGGGGTGTTGAAGGAGACGTATTCGGTTTCCAGGCGCAGGCCTTCACGGCAAGCCTTGAGCAAGGGGCGCAGCACCTCGGGCCGAATGGGCCGATCAGGTACTTCCAACACCCTGGTATGCGCATAAGCCAGTGCCAGACCGTCGATGTGCGGGGCGCGTTCATTGTTCTGGTAAAGCAAGTGCAGATAGGCGCTGGCGCTGTTGTCGATGAACAGCGGCTCGAACTGCTCGCTTGGTACATAGCCCTTGATCTGCTTGTCATACGTCAAGTTTTCGGGCGCATGTTCGGTGATGTAAGTATTGATGTCCTTCGACGCCTGCTGGCGGCTGATGCCAAAGCTCTGCATCAGGTGCCCTGTGGTCAGGCGGCCCTCCCACCAGGCAACGGTTTCGATCAGGCGATAGCGCAGAGCCAGGTCCCAGCGTACCTGGGCGATGGATTGTTGACGTTTCATGCGGCCTCCATGTGTGCCGATACTTTACCTGTATGTGTCTACACTATGGACCTGTCGTGTAACTGTACATATCGTTTCTCTGGCATCGAGTACCAAATGGGAGAAACAGGCACATGAGCACCTACGACTGGGTCACAGTGGGCGCATTGGCAATGATCGGCGTCATCCTGCTGGTTTTGTTGCTGCAGTACTTCAAGCTGCAAGACGTGTGGGAGGGCCTGTGCGGCTGCCGCGAGGCGCTGCGCTGGGCGCGGATCTTCGAGAGCGAGAACCAGGAACTCAAGCGCGCATTGCGCGCCGAGCGCCAGCGCAGCCGCGAACTTCAACGCTCGCTCGGTATGGTGACCAAGAAAAGCGAGGCGTTTTGCTTCGAGCAACCGCTTGGCGAGCGAGAAACGCGCTAGGATGAGGCTCTTTGCCACTACTATTGTGCAACCAACGCCAGGCTAGCCCAGCCCTTTTGGCGGCGTTTTGACCCCTGCAAGGCAGGGCCGCGTTTGAATACACCGAAGGAGCGAGTATGCAGGAAGCAGATTCTTTGAAGCCAGGTTTCATGGTGATTCACGGCAACCGCCTGGATGACCTGCGCGAATTGGCGGTGAGCTGGATGCAGCGCTACCCGCTGGCGCCGCTGGAAAACGAAGTAGTGCTGGTGCACAGCAACGGCATCGCCCAATGGCTGAAACTGGCGCTGGCCGAAGACCCGCACAACGGCGGCTGCGGCATTGCCGCGGCGCTGGATGTGCAGTTGCCGGCGCGTTTTCTGTGGCAGGTGTATCGCGGGGTGCTGGGGGCGCAGACCACGCCACAGTCCTCGCCGCTGGACAAGGCCGCGCTGAGCTGGCGGCTGATGCGCCTGCTGCCCAGCTTGCTCACGAGCCCGGTTTTCGCAAACCTGCAGCGCTTTCTTGAAAAGGACGATGAACAGCGCAAGCTGCACCAACTGTGCGAGCGGCTGGCGGACTTGTTCGACCAATATCAGGTGTACCGCGCCGATTGGCTGGAAGATTGGGCTGCCGGGCGGGATCAACTTCAACACATTAAGGGCACTGTGCAGCCCTTGGAGGCGCCGAACCTGTGGCAGGCGCAGCTATGGCGCGAGGTGCTGGCCGACGTTGGCGAGGGTGCGCTTGAGCAAAGCCGCGCAGGGGTTCACAAACGCTTCGTCGCCCACCTGCGCAGCGCTGCCCAGGCGCCAAAGGGGCTGCCACGTAGGGTTGTGGTGTTCGGCATTTCCTCGATGCCTGCGCAGGTGCTCGAAGCCCTGAAAGAGCTTTCCCGCTACAGCCAGGTGCTACTGTGCGTGCACAACCCTTGCCGGCACCACTGGGGCGATATCGTCGCCGACAAAGACTTACTGGCGCACCACTACCGTCGCCAACCTGCCCGTGATGTTGCCGCAGCTGCGAACGAGCACGGCCAACCCTTGCTCGCCGCCTGGGGCAAACAGGGGCGAGACTACATCAACCTGCTCGACCACCACGACGAGCCCGGCAGTTACCGTCACCTACTTGACGGCCTCAACGGCGGGCGTATCGACCTGTTTACCGAGCCGGATACGGCAACCCTGCTGGGCCAGTTGCAAAGCGACATTCTCGAACTGCGCCCGCTGCTGGAAACCCGCGAGGCCTGGGGGCCGGTAGACGCTACCGACGACCGCTCGCTGCGTTTTCACGTGGTGCACAGCATGCAGCGCGAAGTGGAAGTGCTGCACGACCAACTGCTCGCCCGCTTCAGCGCCGACAAGCAGTTGAGCCCACGGGATGTGATCGTGATGGTGCCGGACATCAACGCCTACACCCCTCACATCGAGGCAGTGTTCGGCCAGGTGCCAAGGAACGACCCGCGCTACCTGCCGTTTACCGTGGCCGATCAAGGCCAGCGCGGCCGCCAGCCGCTGCTGATCGCCCTGGAGCACCTGCTCAGGCTGCCCCACAGCCGCTTCGCTGCCAGCGACATTCTCGACCTGCTGGACATACCGGCCTTGCGCGCACGTTTCGCGATCAACGAAGCCGACGTACCCACCCTGCAACGCTGGATTGACGGTGCCGGTGTGCGCTGGGGGCTTGATGCCGAACAGCGCGAAAGCCTTGGCATGCCGGCGGGCCTCGAGCAGAACACCTGGCGCTTCGGTATGCGGCGCATGCTGCTGGGCTACGCCGCTGGGCGAGCGCCTCAGCTCAACGGCATCGAACCCTACGACGAAGTGTCGGGGCTGGAGGCTGCCCTGGCCGGGCCGCTGCTGACCTTGCTCGAGCACTTGGAAGTCGCCCTTCAGGAGCTCCAGCAACCGGCCACGCCGGTGCAATGGGCCGAGCGCTTGCAAGCCTTGTTGAAAGTATTCTTCCGCCCGGTGAGCGACGCCGAAGAGTTGTTGCTCAACCAATTGCTCAAGCTGCTCGAAGGTTGGCTGCGCACCTGCGAGGTGGCGCAGTTCGCGCAGCCACTGCCACTGAGCGTGGTGCACGAGGCCTGGCTCAGCGGTATCGAGGATGGCGGCCTGTCGCAGCGCTTCCTAGCCGGCGCGGTGAACTTCTGCACCCTGATGCCGATGCGGGCGATTCCGTTCAAGGTGGTGTGCCTGCTGGGCATGAACGATGGCGATTACCCACGCCAGCAATCGCCGGTCGATTTCGACCTGATGCGCAACGACTACCGCCCTGGCGACCGGTCTCGACGTGAAGATGACCGTTACCTGTTGCTGGAGGCCTTGCTGTCGGCCCGCAAGCAGCTGTATGTGAGCTGGGTGGGCCGCAACATCCGCGACAACAGCGAGCGCGTGCCCTCGGTGCTGATCGGCCAGTTGCGCGACCACCTGGCCAGCGGCTGGCGCTCAGCCAACGGCCAGCCGCTGCTGCCAGCGCTGACCCAGGAGCACCCGCTGCAACCCTTCAGCGCCGCATACTTCGCCAACGAGCCGGGGCCTGATGGCTTGTTCACCTACTCCAGCGAGTGGCGCGAGGTGCATGACGAATACACCTCGCAGCCAGTGGACGAGCGTTTGCCAGCGCTGGTGCAGGACACGCCGTTGAGCCTGCGGCAACTTTCCGAGTTCGTGCGCGACCCGGTGGGCGCCTTCTTCAGCCAGCGGTTGAAGGTCAACTTCGACGATGACGAGTTGGTCAACCGCGATGACGAAGCCTTCCAGCTCGATGGCCTGGAAAACTGGCAGCACCAGGACAGGCTCACCCAGGCGCTCAAGCGCTGGGTCGAGGAGGCTTACGACCCCGAACAGGCCGTTACCGAACTGGACCTGCAAGTACAACGCCTGCAACGCGAGGGTGCATTGCCGCTGGGCGGCTTCGGCACCTTGAGCGCCTTGGCGCTGGTGGAGCCGATGCCAGGTCTGCTGGCGCGCTACTACGCCCAACTGCAAGTCTGGCCTGAGCTTGAAGAGGGCCAGAGCGCCGCCGCCATCGACGCCACTGACGAACTTCCCGCCCTCAGGGACTGGCTGGGTGGCATTCGCCGCAACGCGCTGGGTGAGCGAGCCTACCTGCAACTGGACAGCAAGAAACTGTGCAGCGACGACAGCCTGCGCTGGCAGCACCTGGTGCGGCCTTGGTTGCGCCACCTGGCGTTGCAGTTGAACGGGCCTGCCTGCACGACAATTCTGGTGGGCTTGAATGGCGATGTGGTGTTCCGGCCAGTGCCTGAGCAACAGGCTCGGGAGCAGTTGCAAGCGCTGCTCCAGGCGTGGGTGGCGGGCATGCAAGAGCCACTGCCAGTGGCCTGCGAGAGCGCCTTCGCCTGGTTGGCAGCGGGTGGGGAAAACAGCGAAAGCAGCGATTCGGCCTACGACAAAGCGCGCGACAGCTACGAAGGCGGCTACATGAAAAAGGGTGAAGTGGAACGCTCATTCGCCCAACGGCGTGCCTACGCCGACTTCGACCAACTGTGCGCGAGCGGCGAGTTCGCGGCCTGGGCCAAGCACCTGTATGGCGGCTTGTTCGGCCACTTCACCTCGACCGACGCAGGGAGCGACCAATGACTGCGGTAAACCTCAACCCTCTCGATTTTCCCTTGCATGGCAGCCGCTTGATCGAGGCGAGCGCCGGCACCGGCAAAACCTTCACCATCGCCTTGCTGTATGTGCGGCTGGTGCTGGGCCATGGCGGCGAGGCTGCGTACAAGCAAGCGCTTACGCCGCCGCAAATTCTGGTAGTGACCTTCACCGATGCCGCCACCCAAGAGCTGCGCGACCGCATTCGCGCACGCTTGAACGAGGCTGCCCTGTGCTTCCAAGCGGCGGAATCGTCCCATGACCCGCTGCTGGTGAAACTGCGCGACGAATACCCCGCTGACCAGTGGCCGGCGTGTGCCCGCCGGCTGCAGTTGGCCAGCGAATGGATGGACGAAGCCGCGGTTTCAACCATTCATGGCTGGTGCTACCGGATGCTGCGCGAGCACGCCTTCGATAGCGGCAGCTTGTTTACTCAGACACTGGAAACCGACCAGCGCGAGTTGCTCGATGAAGTGGTCAGGGACTACTGGCGCCGGCAGTTCTATGGCTTGCCGCCCGAGGTTGCCAAGGTGGTGACGGATAGCTTCAAAAGCCCGACCGAGCTACGCGAAGCGCTGACGCCGCTGCTGTCGCGGACCGATGCCGAGTTTCAGCAGGCAGAGGCGTCGATCACGGCGCCCGCGCAACTGGCTGCATTGCTTCAGGGGCCTGCCGACTGGGCTGTGAAATGTGCTGAGCTTGAAGCGAAAGCAAGGGGCGCCTGGGCTCAGCGCGTCGCGGAGGTGGAGAAGTTGCTGCTTGGAGCTTGTAGTGTGCTGAATGGTAGGTCCTACCCCACCAAAAGCCCCGAAGCCTTTAGGCAAATGCTTGATGATATCGCTGCCTGGAGCCTGGGGGGCGAAGCCAGTAGCCACGTTCGCAAATGCGGGCAGACTCGCTTCAAGCTGAACAAAGGCGGTTCCATCGGCTCGGACTCTGCGTTCCAGGCTATCGATGCCTGGGTCGACCATGAGGAGTCGAAGCAGGACATCCGCGCGCAGTTGTTGCTGCATGCACTGCGTGAAGTGCAGGGTGCATTCGAGGAAGAAAAACTTCGCCGGGCGCAGATCGGCTTCGACGATTTGCTCAACCGCCTCTGCCGTGCGCTGCAAGGCCCTTCCGGCGCGCGTCTGGCGCAGACCATTTGCCAGCAGTACCCGGTAGCCTTGATCGACGAGTTCCAGGACACCGACCCGGTTCAGTACGATATCTTCGACACCATCTACCGTATTGGCGACAACCTGGCCGACTGCGGCCTGTTCATGATCGGCGATCCGAAACAGGCGATCTATTCCTTCCGTGGCGCCGACATATACACCTACCTCAAGGCGCGTGAGGCCACCGAGGGCCGGCATTACACCCTGGGCACCAACTACCGCTCCACCCAAGCGATGGTCAATGCCGTCAACCACTGTTTCAGTTTCGCCGAAGCCCACCCCCGCGCAGCGTTCCGCTTCGCCAAGGACGGGCAGAACCCGGTGCAGTTCAACTGCGTCAGCGCCAAAGGTCGCAACGATACGCTGGAGGTCGAGGGTGTAGAGCAGAAGGCCCTGACCCTCTGGCAGTTGCAAACCAACGGCGTCATCAACAACGCCACTTACCTGCGCGAGGCCGCCGAGGTGTGCGCCTCGGCGATTCAGACCTGGCTCGACCGTAGCGCACCCAACCCCTCTGGCCTGCGCACTAGCGACGGCCAACTTACTGAACTCAAGCCCGCCGATATCGCCATTCTGGTACGCAGCCGCAAGGAAGCCGAAGCCATTCGTAAGGCCCTTGCGCGTCGCAAACTGGCCAGCGTTTATCTGTCTGACCGCGACTCGGTGTTCGAAAGCGAAGATGCCACAGACCTGCTGTGCATCTTGCGGGCCTGTGCCCAGCCCACCAGCGACCGCTTGCTGCGTGCGGCATTGGCTACCCGCAGCGTGGGCATTTCCTGGCAGGATCTGGAGCAGTTGAACCAGAACGAGTTGTGCTGGGAAGAGCATGTGCAGTGGTTCCGCGAATTCCGAGTGCTGTGGCAGCAACAAGGCGTGCTGCCCATGCTGCGCAGGCTGCTTGCTACGTTCAAGGTGCCGGCCCGTTTGCTGGCTGAAGAACAGGGCGAACGCCGCCTGACCAACCTGCTGCACCTGGCCGAATGGCTGCAGCGCAGCGCCGCCGAACTCGACGGCGAGCATGCGCTGATTCGCCACCTGGCCGAGCAGATCGAGGAGCAGAGTGAGGAAGAAATTCTGCGCCTGGAGAGCGACTCGGACCTGATCAAGGTGGTGACCGTGCATAAGTCCAAGGGCCTGGAGTACCCCTTGGTGATGTTGCCGTTCGCGTGCAGCGCCAGGGCGGTGGATGGCCGCAGCAAGGCGCCGCCAATGTTCCATGAACAACAGGATGAGCAGTACAGCCTGGTGCTTGAACTGGCCAAAGGCGACTTGGCAAAGCCTGCGCAGAAACGCGCCGACGATGAGCGCATGGGTGAGGAAATGCGCCTGCTGTATGTCGCCCTGACCCGCGCCCGCTACGCCACATGGATCTGCGTGGCGCCCCAAGGTTTCAAGACTGGGGGCTCGTCGATAGACCTGCACAAATCGGGCTTGGGCTACTTGCTGGCAGGAGAGGGCACGGTTGCGCCTGAGCGGTTGGCTGAAGTGGTTGAAGCCGTCGCGAAGCGCTGCGACGGCATCGCGGTGTGCAAGGCACCTGCGCAAACCGAGGATGTCCATCTGGCGCCAGCGCGCCCCTCCGTAAGCCAAGCTTTGCAACCGTTGCACTCGCTGGCCGCGAACTGGTGGATCGCCAGCTACTCCGCCTTGGCCATCGCCGACGACCGTACTCGGATGGGCGCCGAGTCGCCGGTTGCCCTTGAGCCTGCCACCGCGCTGGAAGCCAACCTGCAAGAGCAGGACGATGAGCAGAACCTGCCTGCCGGCGTTGGTATTCACGCCTTCCCCCGAGGAGCTGGGCCAGGCACCTTCCTGCACGGGTTGTTCGAGTGGGCCGGTGATGAGGGCTTCGGCAATGCTGCCAGCGACGAGGAAGCCCTGCACGACGCCGTGGCGCGGCGCTGCAACCTGCGCGGCTGGGAGCGTTGGATCGACCCGCTGTCGGCTTGGCTGAGCCACTACCTCAAGACACCTCTGTGCTTCAACGGCACCCAGTGCACACTCGCGGCCTTGAGCACCTATCAGGTCGAGATGGAGTTCTGGTTCTCCAGCCGCAACGTGAACGTCGAACGCCTTGATGCCCTGGTGCGTGAACACACCCTCGGCGGTACGCCGCGACCGATGCTGGCGCCCAACCAGTTGAACGGCATGTTCAAAGGTTTCATCGACCTGACCTTCGAGCACGAGGGCCGCTACTACGTGGCGGACTACAAATCTAACTGGCTGGGCAGCACCGACAGCGCCTATGCCGCCGAGGCCATGGCCGAAACCATGCTGGACAAACGCTACGACCTGCAGCTGTGCCTGTACCTGCTGGCCCTGCATCGCCAGCTCAAGCTGCGCCTGCCCGGCTACGACTACGAGCAGCACATGGGTGGGGCGCTGTACCTGTTCATTCGTGGGCACCAGGCGCCCACCCATGGCCTGCACTTCGAGCGCCCACCGCGGAAGCTGATCGAACAGCTTGACCAACTCTTCATGGGGCAATACGCGGAGGCCAGCGCATGAGCCAGACCCTCAAGCAACTGAGCAGCAGCCAGGGCGATACCGAGCAGGTGGCAGTGTTCATTGGCATCGCCAGCAACAGCGAGCTCTTGCAGCAACTCGAGACCTGGGTGGCGCGTGGCTGGCTGCGTGCGCTGGATCGTTCGTTGGCGAAGTTCATTCTCGAACAAGACCCTCAAGCCCACGCAAGTGTGCTGCTGGCCGCCGCGATGACCAGCCACCAACTGGGCCGTGGCCACGCCTGCCTGGACCTGGCCGCCACCCTGGCAGCCCCGGATTTCGTACTGTCGTTGCCACCAGAAGGTGAGGAGGGCAGCACACTGCCGTCGCAGTGGTTGCAGGGCCTGGACGCTACGCAGTGGCGCCAGGCACTGGCCGCCAGCACGCTTGTCGAGGACCGCGATGCCAGCCAGGACGCCCCCGAACGGCCCCTGGTGCTGGCGGGGCAGCGCCTGTACTTGCGCCGCTACTGGAACTACGAGTGCAGCATCGCCCAAGCCTTGAGCGCACGCTTGAGCGTGGCGCCCGCCACACCAGACAACCTTGGCAGCCGGCTCGATGAACTGTTCCCCGCCCGTTCCGAAGCCGAGAGCGCGCAAGGCAGCAACTGGCAGAAAATTGCCTGCGCGCTGGCGGCCCGGGGCAACTTCAGCGTCATCACCGGCGGCCCAGGTACTGGCAAGACCACCTCTGTGGTGCGCCTGCTGGGCCTGCTGCAAACCCCGGCGGTCGAGAGCGGCAAGCCGCTGCGTATTCGCCTGGCGGCGCCGACCGGCAAGGCGGCGGCGCGGTTGTCCGAGTCCATTGGCAAGGAAGTTCGGGCGTTGCCGGTGAGTGACGCGGTACGCGCCGAGATACCGACAGATGTGTCCACCCTGCACCGTTTGCTGGGCAGCCGACCGAACTCGCGCAACTTCATTCACCAGCGCGACAAACCGCTGGAGTTGGATGTGCTGGTGGTAGATGAAGCCTCGATGATCGACCTGGAAATGATGGCCTGCGTGTTGGATGCCTTGCCCCAGGCGGCGCGCTTGATTCTGCTGGGCGACAAAGACCAGTTGGCTTCGGTGGAGGCCGGTTCGGTAATGGGCGACCTGTGCCGCGAGGCTGAAAAGGGCGACTACAACGCGCAAACCGCCCAGTGGCTGAGTACCCATAGCGGTGAAGCGCTGCTCGATCCTGAGTTGCAGATGGCCGAAGGGGCTGGCGCCCCGCTGGCGCAGCAGACCGTCATGTTGCGCCGCTCGTGGCGCTTCGACCCGCAGAAGGGTATCGGGCGCCTGGCCAAGCTGATCAACAAAAAGCAGGCTGGCGAAGCACGGCGAGTGCTCGAACAGCCATCGGAGCAGCTTTTCAACCTGGTGGTACGTGGCGAGCAGGATGCCGCGCTTACCGACCTGGCCATCGATGGCTACCGCAATGCCCCCGGCTACCGGCATTATCTGGAGCAACTGCGCGACCTTCGCCCAGCGCCTGACACAGCTTGGGACAGCGAGCTATGGGCTGTCTCTTATACACATCTCCGAGCCCACGAG
>OLII01000259.1_pt1 | contig 21019 bp, 17 predicted proteins | sample 1609481 | NCBI WGS metagenome assembly OLII01 (sample SAMN05416859, study PRJEB24817) | seawater metagenome | isolation source: Sea water | place: Canada:Atlantic | collected 2013-11 | reverse complement strand
TGGTATTGGTACTCCAAAACCAATCGGTATTAGGGCTGCTACTAGAGCCCCCTAATTGGGCCATAAGCTGCTGATCAGGCATGGAGTTTCCTGAATCAAATGTTAACGACATTTGGCTAATGTAATCATCTCCAGAGTCCACTGGCTGAAATACAAAGCGCTGACCTGCAGGATCATCCACTAGTAATACTTCTACAGGCACACTGTTAGAGGTTAATTCTGAATTTAAATGTTCCACTAAGTCTTGGGCATTGGTGATATCAGCATCTATGTACAACATGGCCGTGACAGGGGTGCCCACATTACTCACCGAATCATAGGTAGTGTAATTAAAATCAAGATAAGCAATTTGCCCAGCGGCTGAAAAATCAAAGGCGATAAAATTATTAACGTTAACCGCATTGGGCGATTCCAGCTGGCTATTGAAGTTAGGCAAGCCGTCGCTGCCTATGCTGTAACCTAGCTGCATATTCAATGCTGAAATATTACCTGAATAAGCCAGGCTCCATTCTTCGTCGCTCAATATATTAGGATATGGACTGGTGTGTATATCGATGCCTGAGTAGGGGTCTTCGAAAATTGAAGGTACATTAACTGTTGTTTTCACTATTGCTTCTTCAACTTCATCTTTTACTATTTTTTCTTCATCATCTTTACTTTTCTTCTTAATCGCCTCTGTTGTTTCTGTTGTTTCAATTTCCTCTGGTATTTCAGTACTTTCGGCAATCAAGGCTACCGATTCTTCACCTTCTGAATCTGTTGAGGTTTCGTCATCCCCTTCGCTTGCAGACTCTTTTGCGTCAGACTTATTACTCGTTAATGACGCGGGTACCACCAATAGTCCAATAGGGGGCATACCCATCGTCACGCGGGTATAGTTAAAGTCACTGCCCAAACCTAAATCAATGGAACCCGCCTCGTTTTCAACACTGATGCCACCTACATAAGCCGCCATCACAAAGCTATCACTATTTTCCTGCTGTATTTCATAATTAGTACCACGTATTCCCACCGAAGCGGCAGGTGTTTGAACTCGGTAGGCACTTTTATCGCCCTTACCAATAATGCCGGTAATGGTTCTAAAGCCTCCTGTCACTAAATTCATCACCACTTCTTTTTTACTGGTGCCACGGCTGCCGTCATCGTATAAATAACTGGTAATGCTTAATTCACTGCCGGGTTTAATAGTCATTAATGCTTTATCAATAAAACGTAATTGTACCGATCCATTGGCGCCGGTTTTAATCACCTCGCCACTGTATATTTTTGCGCGACGTTTAAGCGTACGAGTTTTCCCTAAAGCAGACACCGCACTCACTTGACCTTTTGCCAAAATCACTTGCGCTGCTAAATCTGCGGCATTGGCAGACAAGCAAAAGCTCATCATTAACAATAATTTAAGAAAGTGAGATGAAAAGTTTTTGAGCGACTTAGGATTCATGCATCCTCCACGTAAACAAGTGCTTAGCATTAAAAACGATAACTCATGCCAAATTCAATTTTCGATCTTTGATAAGTATTGGCTTCAAGCGTACTGTCTGAATCCATAAAACTAATATCATTTCTAAAACCTAAATGCTTATTCATGGAGTAACGCCACCCCACTACCCCGACAACCACAGTGTCTTCTCTTAATTGGGTGTACAAAGCCCTGTTAATGTCATCGTGTTCACTTTCTACCACGCTGAGCACTCCGTAATAACTAATGCGATTCCCCCAAAGGTTAGTGCTTTGCAAAGTGGCGCCATAATATTCTTTGCCATTAAAATCATTCACCTCATCTGCCGCTTCATCATTACCAATAAATGCCATTAGCGCCCAACTGTGCTTTTGGATGGGGCTAGACACAGAGAAACTGACTTTCTGTTGCTCTAAATCACCGTCGTTATTATCCTCATATACAGTCAAGGCAAGATGTGCATTAACACCAAACTTCATTTCATTTCTAGCGGTATAATTTAATTGAAAGCTAGCCGTGGCTGTATCCAAGAAGCGATCTCCCTCTACCCCTACTATTTGATACTTACCCGCTCCGCGCATATGAAAGGACTTTAAATAATAGTTGTAACCCGCTTCTGTTAACGCAGTGGTTAAATCGTAATCGTCTAGTTCAAAATTGGCTTTATTGGATGCCAGCACCTTAGTGTCTATGGCACTTTGCTTAGTGATGGGGCGCAAATAATATAAGTTAAATAAGGTGCCCCAATAGCCGCTTTCGGTTTCGCGAGCATCGTTATTCAGGCGCACATCATTAATGAATACTAACTCTTCTTTAGGTAAAAACGTTTCATCTGTGGCGCTATTGATATTGGTATCAAAACCACTGGCCAAATCAATGGTCACCGAGAACTGAGGTTCTACGCTGTTTTTCAAATCAGAAATGCGCAATAAAAATTTGTATACATTATCTTGTACGGGCTTAGGAGGGTTTTGATCTAACACACGATTAAATTCAATTTCAGAGCGCTCTAAATTATGCAGGTAAAAATGAGTACGAGCCAGCTCTAAGCGATAGCGAGGTTGCTCGCCATCGTTAAGTACTAAACGCTCAAAAGCAAATAAGGCTTGATCAAAATGCTGAGTCTCAACGGCTGCCAGGCCAAATTGAAAATCAAATTGTTCTTCACCTTCATGATTTTCAACCAAATGCCCTGCCATCTCAAACGCTTGCCTGTGCAGGTTTAAGTTGTTCAATTCCTCTAAACTTTTCACCGACGTTACGATGCTTCTTATCCCATCTGGCGAGGTGTTTTCACCGTCAAGGGCGATTTCATCATCGGCAGCATGCCCATTTAATACCAGAACTACCAATAACATGAGTAACATGTACTTCATAGCGTTTAAACCATCAGTGTCAAAATTGCAGGTACATTCGAATTGAGTCTAGCAGCGAAATAGCAATTAGCCTGATTGAAAATACCCAGTGCATTCAATATTACTAATTCATATAAGGCTTTAATTCGTTAAATTTTTTTAAAAAGTCAAATATCCCAATTGCATAACCTGTCTACACTAAACCCAGTTATCCCTTAAATTCAGTTCGTCCAGTTGAACGGTCGCGGAGATGGTTATGCTTTCTAACATTCAAACAAGCACAAAACTCCTGTTCATCTTGCTTGTATTTATCTTGCAAGGTGCACTGAGTGCTTGTGGTTCAAGTTCCAGTAACGATAGTGACGACCCACTGGTTTCAAGCGATTCCAGTAAGGTATTTGTTACACAAACCGGCGCTGTGACAGTTTCAGGTGTAGTGGTAGATGCCGTAAAACGAACACTAATATCGGGCGCCACCGTCACTATTCGCGTAGATGGCAATAACTACTCGGTTACCTCCGCACCAGTCGGTCATGCAAGTCCTGGCTCTTTTGCTTTTTTATTAACACCCGGTGACAGCGAATACTTTTTAACAGTGAGCACCAGTGATACATACGCGCCTTTCTTCTACGCCAACACCACCCCCAAAATTAGCACTTCAAGTGGCGGCATAGGCACACAAGATATTGGTTCGGTGGAAATGTACGAAGCCATTAATACCAGCGTAAGCGTGAAGAATATTTCAGGAGGCACCGCCATTACCGGCTTAACTCTGTATTACGACACTAAAGATGTGGCAGAAATCAATTCATCAGAAACTGTTTCTATTTCAGGAGTAGATATTGTTGCTACAGAAACAGCTGGAGTTTATAGCTTTCCTTTACCCAATAATGGCGTGGACTATGAAATAAAAATCAAGGAATTAGTCGATGATGCTGATGTGGCATACGACCCCTATAACGCCACCATTACCGACAACGTATTAACCAGCATACAAGCCAACAATGATAAATCTTATTACATGAAGGCCAGTGATCCACAAGAATTTACCATTTTCTTACACCTAGTGGATGACGAGGGCCATGCCTTTGACGCAAGTGACGTGGTGGTGTTGAATGCAGCAGGCTCAACTGACGCTGTATATGCTGAGCGTTTGGTAGACACCACAAATGAATATGTACTCACCACCACTGCTGCCAGTTTTGATTACACTGTTTTAAATATTGATTTAGACAATGACGGCGTAAATGATACCGCTGCCATTCAACTAACGACTTTAGATGAAACCACTAATGTGCTAGATGGTGGCTCATTTAATTCAAACCGTGAAGCCACTGTAGTGGTGCCCATTACCATGATCACTGCAGACCAAAACATTGCAGCGGAGCTTTTGAGCGGCCCTGACCAATTTCAAGTAAACGGCCTAGCTGAGGTAATTTTCGCTTTTGACCGCCCGGTTGAAATTGTACACAACATGCGTATGCGCTCATTCGCTATTAATGAAGTGAACACCACAAAAGCAGTGGCCAGCCCAGCCAATTTATTTGAGCAAGATGGCACCACAGCAACTACATTAATTGGCGATGGCTCTGGCACCGTTTCTTTGGATGGATCCGACAGTTCTATTTATAGCTATCAAAATGATGCTAACTCTGCAGCAGTGACCACTAGCCTTTCTGACAGCAACGGTGATGCCGCATCGCCTTACGAAGTAGAATACGACAGCGCCCAGACCATCTCTGTGGTCCCTACTTCCGCTTACGTATTTTCAGCCAATAATACCCTACTCACCATTACATTGGACTCATCAACTATTGCAGCGAATCAAGAATACACGTTTGAGTTTGCAGTGAAGGGCATGTTATCTGACACGCCAGTGGCCTATATTAATGAAACTTTATTGGCTAAATCTAACGCTACTATTGCTGCACTCACCGATCTTTGGTTAGATGATTTTAACTACATGGACACCCCCACCCGCGACCTACTCAATGCTTTAACCGAAGCTGATTTAACTGATCAAACTGATCATGCAAATCTATTGACCAATTTATCAGGCGTCACTTACGACAACACCAATGCCCCATTGGTGGAATACCTTATATACGGATTAACCACAACCACAGCATTTGATTCATTACCGGCCTCAAGTGGCGTTTATTTAGTCTCCAAAGCTAAGCTATCAGGCACAGTAGAAATCGTTTCTCAAACTGAAAGCTATTTAGACAACGGCGCTGAAACCACATCGACTTTTAGTACTTTAGGAGAATATTATGGTCTAGATTACTCCAGCAATAGTGGCATAGTGGCTGGGGATTTAGATTTAACAAACCTCACCAATGTGGCTTCCGATGCCAAATACTTGCTAGCAGTACCCAGCAATCACGGTATTGATGAGAGCGGTTTAAAAACCGTGTATGGAACGGTTCTAGAAGACACCGCTAACGAACAAGCAGATACCACCACCGTTGTCACATCAGGGGCAGACATCACCACTGAAGGTATTTATTACGTATACGATATTCCACTCACATTAATCAATGCGGGTGGTTATATTTCGACGGTTGTACTGGATTTTAATATCAGCGTAAATGGCACTAACTTTACCGGTAGCCAAAGCTATATAGTCCAATAACCAAACAGCTCTAATCAGTATCAGCCATCTTCAATCAAGACCAGACTCTTTATGAGTTTGGTCTTTTTTTATATACCAGCCTTAAAATTTTCGCGCATTAATTTGCCTTATTGTTTACCATATACCCAAATTATTTAACCAATCGAGCACATCATGATCACCTACCTATACTGGGCACTAGTTTTGGGTCTTGCCTTAATGGCATTAATATTTTTTGGAGTAAAACAAAAAAGCTGGCGCGCCTGTTTAATCAGTGTCGGAGGCATATTGTTTTTTGGGTGGGCTGCCTACTTCTTTCATTTTCAACAAGTATTTGTAAAGCGTTGGGGAGGCGTGATGACGGTTACCGTGCCTCAAGGGCAATTGCATATGGGCGCCACTTGGAAAGACGATAACCTTTGGATTGAAAACTTTGAGCCCAGCACCAACACTTGCCACTTTAGAGAATATTCAAAAGGAGCTGTATTGGAAGGCAAGGTACTCATTAAAAACTGCAACCCATTAATGCCAAAATAGGCTAGGATTTTAAAATTCCTTTCTTTTAAAAATGCTCACCTTGAATTTAACCATTAAAGGTGAGCATTTTTTATCACTACACTCTAAACACTTGCCCGTTCAATCCCCCGGCAAAACTACATTGCCCCCCCCTGAAGATCGAGCCGTTAACATGCTATATAAAGGCCGGAAAAACCAGCCTTACAAAAACAGTCTTTTTATTGATTTTGTTTTAAACCAACTCAATAGTCCTTTGAAAATTTAAGCACCACCACAAAAGCTATCGATTAAGACTTTAGAATTTAAGGTTGTTGGCGGGTAGCCGCCAACACGATTTCACGAATGCACACCTCTTGCGGCTGCTCATAAGCGAACGCGACGGCGCGGGCCACATCATCAGCATCTAGTACCCCATCCATAGATGTTTTCCAATCTTCATAACCCTCCTTAATAGATTGCGAAGTGGTATGAGATAACAATTCGGTTTCCACCGCACCAGGGGCAATGGTAATTAAGCGCACATTCGAGTCAGCCACTTCTTCACGCACATTTTCGGTAATGGCATGCACGGCAAACTTGGTTCCGCAATAAGCAGCATGGTTACCGAAAGTTTTACGCCCAGCAATAGAGCTAATATTAATAATGGTACCGGTGTTTTTCTCTTTCATGGGCGCCAATACAGCCTGCATGCTATTTAAAATAGCCAGTACATTCACCTCAAACATTTGGCTCCATTGAGATGCATCTTGATCTTCAATTTGCCCCAGTAACATCACACCGGCATTATTAATTAAGGCATCCACTGGACCATATTGTTTAACCGCTTTTTCAAGGGCTAACTCCAATTGGGCTCGTTGTGTAATATCCACCTGTTCGCACAAGCAATTGGGTAAATTTAGCGCTTTAAGATTTTCGATTCTACGGGCCAATAACAACAACGGGTGCCCTGCTTGGCTTAATCGTTTAGCGATAGCCGCACCAATTCCTGAACTCGCACCGGTAATCACCACTAGTTTTTTCATTTCTATCCCCTAACCCTTCCAAGCATTTGCTCATGAATGAACACACATATATTGAAAAGTGAGTATAGGGGTGCCAGTATTATTGATATATAGGTTACAAATTACATATCTATTACATTATGAACAACAATATTCCCCTAGGGGACATCAAAGCCTTTCTGGCCATTGCCCAGCATGGCAGCTTTACCAAGGCAGCCCATGCGCTACAGGTGTCTCGCGCTCACCTGTCACGGCAGCTTAATCAGCTTGAGCAGCAGCTTAATGTGCAATTATTGATTCGCACCACTCGCTCCCAAAGACTCACTCAAGCAGGTAAGCAGTTTTTTGAGCAATGCCACACCGCAATGCAAGGCATTGAGCAAGCCATTGAAGCCACTCAGAATCAAAACCAACAAATTAGCGGCCACATATCCATCAACAGTGTGGGCGGCATTATTGGCGAAGAACTATTGAGCCAAGTGGTATCTGAATTCATGGCCCAGCACCCCAAGGTGAATATTGAAGTGGATTTTAGCAGCGAGCGCGTAGACCTTATTGCCAATGAATTTGACCTGGTATTAAGAATAGGGCACTTGGAAGACTCATCACTCATAGCCCGAAAAATTACCGAGTTAACCATAGGCACTTGGGCCAGCCCTGAATATTTAAAACGCAGCGCAAATAAGGGCAATCACCATCAGCTTGATCACCCCAAACAACTTCTTAATCATAACTGCCTCACCGGTAGTGTGCGACGCTGGCAATTTCACACCACATCCGGCAATAAAGCACCCATTGAGGTGAGTGTTAACGGTAATTTCCACTGCAAAAACGGCCGCGCATTATTAAGTGCCGCCATTAATCATCAAGGCATTGTGCGCTTGCCTTTAATCTATTGTCACAGTGCTTTGCAGCAGCAGAAATTAGTGGCGGTTTTTGATGATTGGCATTGCCCAGCGGTGCCGTTATTTCTCTTGTATCACAAGAACCCCTTTATGCCCCCTCGGTTAACCCTGCTCATTGATCATATTTATCAAAGCTTTGTAGCCATTTTTGCCAATGAAAAAAACTGACTACTCTGTTAACATTGCCGCCTTATTAAGCAACACCCAGTAGGATAGCTAATGAGCGATTACCAGTTAGAGTTCTTTGTTTCATGGGAAGAATTACACAAGGCAGGTCGCCGTTTGGCACATGCTCTTAATGACATTAACGATTGGAAAGGCATTCTAACCGTTACCCGTGGCGGCATGGTGCCCAGTGCAATCATTGCCCGTGAATTAAATATTCGCATGATCGACACCATTTGCATTTCCAGCTACGACGGACAAGACCGTGGTGGCTTCACCATTAGTAAAGCGCCTGACATTGAAAACGATGGTGAAGGTTGGCTCATTGTTGATGACCTAGTGGACACAGGTAAAACCGCCGCCGAAGTACGCTCACGCTACCCTAAAGCGCACTTTGCCACTATATATGCTAAGCCAGCGGGCCTTGAATATGTGGACAGTTATGTTGAAGAAGTTTCACAGAAAACTTGGATTCGCTTCCCGTGGGACATGAAACTCAGCTACGCCGACCCGATTATTAAAGGGGGCTAGTGGTTTATAACATTCAATAAAAAGCCTCTTAATTGAGGCTTTTTATTGAATGACTATTTAAATTAGATTTAAGTTTAATCCAGTGAAAAACCAAATACATTAATGCCCGTTTTATAGGGTACCTGCTGAGCACCCTTTTGCTTTTGCTGTATCAATTCTAAATAATGGCTCATTTTATGGGCTTGGAAGTTTTTTTCATCCGGTACCTTTCCAACAAATTTACTGGCCCTTAACATGCTTTTAAGGCCTTGTGTTAGGGCATAATCTTGCCCTGACATTAATATAATTTCTTCCCCTATGTGCCAGTAAATATCAAGGTTTTGTAACTGTAACGGACTCAAGGCTGGTACTAAGGGCACCATATCTAAAGGGGTGACAACCCGTGTAATCGATAAATGCTCAAAGTGCCCTGTCCCTGTTACATTAGTGACTTTAGGCTGACCAAAGGTGGTACTGCCTTGCAGGTTATAGCCTTCTTTTTCTAGATACATAGCCAAGATCAGCGCCACCGCACCACCGAGACTGTGCCCTGTGGTATATATGGGCTGTGATTTGCTTAACAAGGGTTTAGCATCTAGGTACACCGCCTTTGCCGCTGCGGAAAAACCCTGATGCAGTTGAATACCCGTTAAATCATCAGGCTTAAATTGTATATCTAAATCAAGTAAAACATTTTCAAAGTTACTGGTGCCGCGCACCACTAACAACTGCCTACCGTTTTTCTTTGTTAAAAAATAACTGACTTGAGTTTCGGTTAATTCAGTGTAACGAAGTAAGGCATATCCCATTTCATTCAACGAGTCTGCTATTTGGGGCTGAGCTTGATAGGCTATATTCGAGAGTTTGGCATTTTGCTCAATAGCCTTGAAGTCTGGCGAAGCCACAACAGACAAAGAAATACAGGCCAACAAAAACATATAAAAAATGCGCATAAACTACAACCGTGAACAACCAGATGGGTGACGCTGCATTTTAATGGTAATTACCTTCTTTGAATACTGCCAGTATCGGTGCATTTACTACTTCAAGCTTTATCACTGTTTTTAATCACTAAATAAAAACCAAAGCAGACACTCAAACTGCCCAGAATCGAACTTATAGCCCATACCATGTAAAAGGTACCTTCATTGATGTCACGATAAATAAGGCCCTGTTCAAGCGGCAGGTAAATCCCATTACTAATAAGCGCCAAAGCAGAATTCAGCAGTAATATTACCCCCAATAGCATCGAAGCCTTTTGCAGTTTTCTCCCCACCTTCCTGCTAGCTTGCTTACCCACTACGACATCATCAGGCTCTATGGACGATGGATCTTTATTTAAGCTTTGTGCCATGGGTAGAGATGGCTCTATGGCAGAAGGTTGCTCAAATGGAATATTTCTCAGCTTCAGTTGCTCTTTAATTTTTTTAGTCGCTGAAGCGGGCAAACGCTTTACCCAGATAGTAAACCTTGCGTCATCGGCGTAACAAAGGGTAATTGAGGTGGGAGACTCACTGAAATTAACCACCTGGGTCAAATTAAGAAATTGGCTGGTGATCACACCGTACCGAGTTTTGATGCAATCATTTTTTAATTCCACCTGATAAGCATATTTAATCACCAACACAATGCCCATCAGCATTAACATAAAATAGTTTCCTACATACAGGACTTCACCGCTGAAAATTTTCGAAACTGCATTCAAAGCCAATATGTAAAAAACAGCCTTTAAAAAGCTTTTGAAGCGGTAGCCATTGCTTACCGAGTAGTGCCATGTAGAATTCATTAACTGCTTTATTCGGGTAATTTTTCAAGGGCTATAAAACTACAAATTTAACTATATTACAAAGAATATTGATCCATTAAATCAAGTAAACGTTATAAACTAAGTCAGGTAATGATTACCTATCCACTTGATTCATACCACCATAGGCTTGAACCCCTTAACTTAAAAATAAGAGGCACCATACAAGCTAATTCCAGTAATGCCTTCAAGAATGGGCAATGCGTCATGTGGGCATCAGCGTATTGCCCTTTTGGTACATTCGCATTTGGCATTTGGCATTTGGCATTTGGCATTTACAAATATTCGCCAATTCAAAAATTTATATAACAGGGGCTTCAATGGATTTCCCCCGACCTATGCCGTAATACTCAATGCCTAAGTCATTCATCAGGGACGGCGTGTATAAATTGCGCCCATCTATTACTAAAGAGCGCTTTAATTGTTTTTTTATTTCACTAAAATCAGGTGCTTTAAACTCTTTCCATTCAGTCACGATCACCAAAGCATCTGCTTCTTTTATGGCATCGTATTTACTGGTGACTAACTGAAGTTTTTCTTCATGGCCATATAAACGCCTAGCTTCATCCATGGCTTCAGGATCGTAAGCTTTCACTTTGGCCCCTGCTTTCCACAATGCCTCCATTAATACCCGACTACTGGCTTCACGCATGTCATCTGTTTCTGGTTTAAACGATAACCCCCAAATGGCAATGGTTTTATCATGTAGCACCCCTAATGCGGTTTCCAATTTTTTAAATAGCATTCTTTTTTGGTGAACATTAACGCTTTGCACTGCCTTTAACAGGCGGGAGTCATAATCAATGGCTTCGGCTGTTTGCACCAAGGCCTGTACATCCTTTGGAAAGCAAGATCCCCCATAACCACAACCAGCATAAATAAACTGATAACCAATACGTTCATCTGCCCCTATGCCCCGTCGTACACTCTCAATATCGGCCCCTAACTTCTCAGCCAGATTGGCCATTTCATTAATAAAAGAAATTTTAGTGGCCAGCATACAGTTGGCTGCGTACTTGGTTAATTCAGCACTGCGCACACCCATGATCATTATTTTTTCGTGATTACGATTAAAAGGCCCATACACTTCACGCATAATATTGATGGCCCGCTCACTGTTTGATCCAATAATAATCCGATCAGGCTTCTGGCAATCTTTGATGGCCGCACCCTCTTTTAAAAACTCAGGGTTTGATATCACATCAAATCCCCACGAAACATGGCGACCATTTAAGATAGACCCCATGGCCTTCGACACCTTATCTGCTGTACCGACTGGCACGGTAGATTTATTAACAATGACTTTATAATCGTTCATGTGGGTGGCAATGCTTTGCGCTACCTGCAACACATATTGCATGTCAGCGGCTCCGTCTTCATCTGGCGGAGTGCCCACCGCAATAAATTGAACTTCGCCATGAGTTACCCCTATTTGAGGTTCGCTTGTGAAAGCTAAACTGCCATTGGCATAACATTTCACCACTATCTCCTTCAGACCCGGCTCGTAAATGGGCAATATTCCTCCTTTTAGGTTTTCAATCTTTTGCTTATCTATATCAACACACAATACTTGGTGGCCCACCTCAGCTAAAATAGCTGCCTGCACCAGCCCCACATAGCCACTACCAAAAATCGTTATTTTCATTATCTAGCCCTAATCCATAAACCAAGATCAGTTAAAAATAGACAACAAATAAGTCAGTAATATTAAATTTGATTTTGTGGAGCAGTATGAAATAAGCGTTGAATTCAGTCTTTTTTCTAAAGTATTTTTTGAAGATATTTACTAAAAATAATTTATTTCCAACACCACCATAGAGATACTTAACCACACCCCAATAGTGAAATAACTGGTAATCCATAACACTTCCTTTTTCCAAATACACCAATCACTGGTTTGTACACGCCGATGATAAGCGTCTTCTAACCCTTTTTTAACGCTTAAATAATTCAGCCCTGTCTTAATGCCTTTATCCCGCCGACCAAAATACATGGGGATATCCACAAACAGCATAATATACAAACTGCCTAGGCAGCTCATTACCCCCACTATCATAAAAGTTTGATACACCCCTTCTACAGATTGAAAAGCCACCATAAAACTGCCACATGCCAAAACAATCATCACCACCCAAGCACTCTCTTCCATGCCATGCCAAAAGTGATTAAGGGTCAAGGCCGCGTACCAACAGAACATTTGTGCAATGACAATGATTGGCACAACAAAATAAGAAACACCCGTAATTAAAGATGAATCTAACAGACTGCCCAAGCTAAACAGCAATAATGCACATTGAATACTGAAACATATCTCTGCCACTGTGGCACAGCTTCGCCCTAAAAGTATCGACGATAAAGGCGTGTCATATAAACAGTAGCGCTCTAAATCTATTCGGGGTAAAAAGGATCTAAACGCACAAATAATCACATATATTCCAGATAATCCTAACTGCAATATAATCTCTTTAGCATCACTAAATTGCCACCAGCACACCCATAACCAAATAAGAATATTCATCACAGACACTGCACACAAAACACGCCACCATGCATAGGTCTTATTCATTTTGTCTCCAACGGATTATAAAAGTGCAAAGCAATCAAATTATTGCTATTAAGTAAAATTTTCTAAAAGTCATGAAAAGTTCATATCTTTGTCATGCAACCCACCTAAATTAAACAGGATATTGGAATATTCTAGCCTAGTTTTCTGGATAGTTAAGTCTTGCCAAGCCTTGACATACAATTGTCATGTAATGGTCACAATTCCCTTTCAAGGCTCACCACCGCTTTACAATGGATGGGGAATGAAAATAAATTTATCAACCTGAATTTCTATCCTCATTTCAATCAATGTCATTTAATTCTTTAAAAACAAGCTACTAGAATTTATTCAACACAATTATTTTTCCCGACTTTAAAATAAGTATTATTTAACTTGTAAAAATTATTCTAAAAATCAGTTTAACCGTTATGTCATAAACCCTTGCTAGTTTCAGTATAACGATTACGAGAGAGGGCACTATGAACAACCAACATTGGGCATACCTGTTACTGGCCATCATTTTGATTTGGTTCATTGAAAAGATGTGTACTCGCCTAAGACTCTCTTTTGCCAAACACCCTTCCCTTCGCGGCCATGCAAAAATGTCACGGCGTATGGCAAAAATTTTATGGTACTTTGAGTACGATAAAAATAATTTTTTTACAAGCGATCAAGCCCCTAACAATATCGCCGAGAAACGCAAAAACGGCCTAAACTCACTGGATCAGTTTTTATCAAAGCAAATGGCCAAAACGATCGCCTTTTCAAATTCATTGGAAAGCTCGGTGTCGGATGTGCACTTCACCAGTGCTTATAAAGTGCCTTTTCCTTACCGGCAACAACTTCCGAAAGCGTTCAAGCTAGGGTCCATTAGTGAACAGACCCAAGGGGTTAGAATAAAAGATATAGATCAAAACTGGGCCTACGATTTATCAGGCTCGTACGGGGTCAATGTATTTGGTTACGATTTTTATAAAGATTGCATAAACAAAGGCATTGAAAAAGTAAAATCTCTAGGGCCAGTGCTAGGTACTTACCACCCCATCATTAAAGAAAACATCCAAATATTGAAACGCATTTCAGGAATGGAAGAAGTGTCTTTTCATATGTCGGGTACTGAAGCAGTCATGCAAGCGGTTCGTTTAGCACGCTATCACACCAATCGCACGCACCTTGTGAGATTTTGTGGCAGTTACCATGGTTGGTGGGATGGCGTGCAGCCCGGTGTAGGTAATCAACGTAAAACACAAGATGTTTACACATTAAGTGATTTAAGCGATGCCACTTTAAAAGTGCTCAATACCCGCCATGACATCGCCTGCTTACTTATCAACCCCATGCAAGCCTTTCACCCCAATAGTGATGCCCCCGGTGATGCTACGTTAATCAATAGCGAGCGCAGCAGCCATTACAATTACGACGAATACAAAGCTTGGTTAGAAAAATTAAGAGCCATTTGTACCCAACGCAATATTGTTTTAATTTTTGATGAAGTATTCACAGGCTTTAGGCTGGCTTATGGAGGGGCTCAAGAATATTTTGGCATTCAAGCCGACATGGTGACCTATGGCAAAACCCTAGGAGGCGGTCTACCCATTGGCGCAGTATGTGGTTCTCACCGTTTAATGAAACGCTTTAAAGATAATGCTCCTGCCAATGTCTCCTTTGCACGGGGCACATTCAATTCCCATCCGTACGTGCTAGGGGCCATGCACGAATTTTTACAAAAAATAAGTCAACCAAATATACAAGCCATCTATCAAGCATCAGAACAGGTTTGGACAAACCGAGTAGCCCGTTTAAATAGGCGGCTGCAGTATGAACAATTGCCTATTCATATTGCCCACTTACATTCAGTGCTATCTGTTCAGTACAAACTGCCCAGTCGATACAACTGGATGCTGCAGTTTTATCTTCGCCGTGAAGGGTTAGAACTCAGCTGGACCGGAACAGGCCGATTAATTATGAGTTTGGCCTACACCGAAGAAGAATTTAATGACGTAATTGATCGTTTTGTAAAAGCCGTGAGCAAAATGAAACAGGATCACTGGTGGTGGCAACATCCACAATTAACCAACAAAGCTATTAAGCGACGTATGTTAACCGACATGCTTAAGTCACGCTTTCCTATTATTAAAAAAATTATAAGCGAGCCTGAGTTAGATATTGACTTTAACGATATTAAAAAAGGGAATTCATTATGATCGATATGAACAACAGCACAGGGTTAAGTGATTTTAGGCGCTCTCTTCATGGTGAATTGCAACAGTTTTTAATGCGAGAAGCCAATAAATATCCCGAATCAGAATGCTTAACCATTGATTTTCACTGTCACGATCACAATAGCGATGTACCCGACGAACTGTGGGGACGTATTCTAGGTTTACCTGAAACATGGCTTAAAACCAAGCAGCTTAAAAAATGTCTTAAAAAAAATAATTGCGATGTATTTACCATCACCAACCACAATAATGCCCGTTCATGCTGGGAGCAAATGGCTAAGGGAAAGGACGTTTTAGTTGGTGCGGAATTTACCTGCCATTTTGCCGAATATGATTTATATCTGCATGTTTTAACTTATGGATTCACACCCGAACAGGAAATAATATTAAACCAAAAACGTGCCAACATTTATCAATTTTTACGCTTCACCACTGAGCAAGATATAGCTGTAATTTTGCCCCACCCTCTTTATTTTTACACCTCTAACGACAAAATTGACCCTACCCTTTTTGAAAAACTGGCCGTAATGTTCATGCGCTTTGAAGTACTAAACGGCCAAAGAGACATTTGGCAAAGTGTATTAACACTTAATTGGGTACAAAGCCTGACCCAAGAAAAAATAGAGCTTTACGCTCGCAAGCACAACTTAAACCCAGCCCATTTTGGAGTAGATAGCAAAGCCCCAAAAATTTTAACCGGCGGCTCAGATGACCACATGGGTATTTTTGCAGGACAATGTGGCTCCAAACTATGGGTGCCTAATTTGGCTAATCGACTATTAACCTCTACTCCCTCTCAATTGGCACTTGAAGCGTTAAAAAAAGGCCATGTGGCTCCATTTGGCAACGTAGCAGAAAACCATAAATTGAACATTGCCCTACTGGACTATTTCTCACAAGTGGCCACTAAAATTCAAGACCCAGGATTACTGCGCATTATGCTTCACCGTGGAGAATACCAAGACAAAATAGCCTGCTTTGCCATTAGCAACCTTTTATTGGAATTACAAAACCACAAAAATACCAGTAAGTTCTTTAGCTTTATTCATGATGCGTTAAGAGGTAAAAAGCCTAATAAGCTCATCAAGTGGCAAGCTCCCAAAGACTACCGATTTTGCATTGAGTATTTAGAGCGCATTGCCAATAGCAAGGAGGGATCTGCTCAGCATTACATTGATACCGTGAACCAGTCTATTAACGATTTGTTTACCGAAATAAATAAACTGGTCATTACGCGTTTAATGACAGCTGACATTTTAAATGGAAAAAACAAACTGGATAATTTTTCAGCAGAAGAAATTATTAAAAAATTTGAAATCCCCAGTCAAATAACAGCGTTGCTAATGGGGGGAAGCACTTCATCAAACATGAGCAATGTGAATTTCAGAAAACTCATCGATAGCTTGTCTTTCCCTATATTAATTATGCTAATGCTCATGGGTTCTACTTTAGCCAGTACGCGTTTGTTGTATCAAAATAGAGAACTTCTAAATGAGTTTGCAGGCTCTATTGGTAAAAACAAACATCCTAAACGGGCGCTATATCTTACTGACACTTTGCGTGACAAAAATGGTGTATCCAATTCATTGTCTGGAAAATTAGTAGAAATACAACGCCAAGACTTGCCCATAGACTTTCTTATTTGTCATGAAGATGCCATGCCAGAGCCCCACTTACATGTGGTACGTCCCTTAACCAGCTTTGCTGTGCCTGGCTACACGCAACAGGATATACGTATACCTAACCTACTGGAGATAGCCCGTATATTTTACGAGGGGGGTTATGATCGCATTGTGTGCTCCACAGAAGGGCCCATGGCAGTGGTGTCACTGTTTATTAAGTTTATGTTTAACGTACCCAGTTACTTCTTCATGCACACCGATTGGATCGATTTCATTAAACACACCACCGATCTTGACCGCCATCAAAGGGATCGAGTTCGTCGTCTTTTAAGACAGCTATATAAGCAATACGATGGTATTTTTGTACTCAACAGTGAACACCGCGAATGGTTAACTGGCAACCAAATGGAAATAGAAACACAACGGGTACATCTTACCGCCCATCACACTCAACCCAAAAAGAAAGGCGTATTGCCTATTAAAAAAGCTACGTTATTTTCCACTGCCGATGACAATACCCCCATAGTGTTTATTGCTTGTCGCTTAAGCCGTGAAAAAGGCATCTTTGATTTGCCAGCTGTTATGGCGAACGTTAAAAAGAGTATTCCAGATTTAAAGCTTGTGATCGCAGGCACAGGGCCCGCCGAGCAAGAATTAAAACAAGCCCTACCCGATGCGCATTTCTTAGGTTGGGTAGATGCCTACACTTTAGGAGCCTGTTATAGCGGCTTAGATTTATTTGTATTCCCTTCCCAATTCGACACTTTCGGCAATGTGATTTTAGAGTCTTTTGTACATGGCATGCCGGCAATTGCCTACAACTGTAAAGGCCCTAAAGACATTATTGAACACAACCAGAGTGGTTACTTAGTAAACACCATTGAAGAAATGAGCCTAGGTATTATTCAGCATTTCACACAAAATTCTCAGCAACAAAAAGACATGTCTATTCAAGCTATTAAACGCTCAAAAGCTTACCAAGCTAAAACCATCATGGATAAATTTTTAATAGACTTAGGGCTATCTTCTAAAACTGTTATTGAACCACTTAAGATTGAATCACTTAAATCAGTGGTGAACATATGACCCGTCTAATCAGCACCCTAAGCCAGCAAGAGCAAATAAACTTTTTATTAACCAATCGCATACCTAGGCGTATTGCTACACAGTTCATGGGCTGGTTCAGTCAAATTCAAAACCCGCTTATAACAAAAGCCAGTTTAAAGCTGTGGGGGTTATTTGCCAGTGATCTTGATTTGTCTGAAGCTAAAAAAACGCAATTTACTAGCCTTCATGATTGTTTCATACGGGAGTTAAAAGAAGACGCACGCTGTGTTAATCAGCAAAAAAATATCATCACCAGCCCCTGTGATGCCATTGTGGGCAGTTGTGGCACGGTACAAAACGGCACTATATTTCAAGCAAAGGGGTTCCCCTATGACATCAGCGAGCTCATTCCTGATAAACGTTTACAAAATAAATACCAAAACGGTATTTACGTTACCTTGCGCCTTACCTCTACCATGTACCATCGTTTTCACGCGCCTTTAGATTGCGAGGTGAAAAAAGTTACCTACATTTCCGGTGACACTTGGAATGTAAACCCCATTGCCCTTAAACGAATTGAAAAACTGTTTTGTAAAAACGAACGAGCCGTAATTGAACTACTTGGCCAGGATGAAGATAAAAACATTACCCTAGTACCTGTGGCCGCCATTTTAGTGGCCAGTATCAAATTACATTGTTTACCTGATAATTTAGATATGAACTACCAAGGCCCTAGTGAAATTCATTGCCAAGCGCAATATCAAAAAGGCGAGCAAATGGGGTATTTCCAGCATGGATCAACCATTATCGTTTTTGCAAGTCATCATCATGCTTTATGTGAACACGTAAAAAATGGGCAGGAAATAAAAATGGGCCAAGCGCTTTTTAAAAACTTAGATTCTAGCAACCTAAATTAATGTAAAACCTTTAAATCAAAAGAAGGAAACCCTATGAATTTTTCTGATGAATTACAACAACAGCGTTGGGATGATCATCGCTTTTATCACCACAATCGCATCAATCAGTTTTTGCACTTATTAAGTGCCAGCTGTTTTTTGGCAAGCTATATATTGTTATTTATTAACCCGGTAGCGGCGGTTATGGTGGGGTGGTTATTAGCCATGGTATTAAGGCAAACTGGCCATTTCTTCTTTGAACCCAAAACTTATGATGAAGTAAACCAAGCCACTCATGATTTTAAAGAAAGCATTAAAGTAGGCTATAACTTACAACGCAAAGTCGTTTTACTGTCTATTTGGGTGGCCGCTCCTATTCTCTTGTACTTTTCTCCAAGCCTCTTTGGGTTAATCCAAGGGCACACGGATACCTGGGGGCTAATACACAATGTGGCCATGAGCTGGTTATTCATTGGCGTGGGGGCCGTGGTATTTCGTACCGTACATCTATTCTTTTTGAAAGGTGTCCAATCTGGCCTAGTATGGTTTACCAAGATTTTAACCGACCCTTTTCATGATATTAAAATCTACCACAAGTCCTTTTCTTATATTCTTAAAGGAGATATGTATGACGATATGTCTGACTGGTATCAAGAAACCAAATAGCCCACAACCCTAGCTAGATTGCAGCCACAAGGCCAGAACTCCCCTAGCAAAGGCTAGGGGTGGGATAAATACATATTATCACTCGTACTCTCCCCTTTGGCTTGGAGCAGGCACACTGGCATAGTTTGACGCATCTAGGCTACAATGGCGCTTCTTCGATTCTTGCGCTGCTCCTTCTATGTCTTCACTTAAGTACCTTGCTAACTACGCTCCAGAAATTAAAAATCAGGTGCAAACTTTAGTGGATGAAAACCGGCTTGATGCATTTTTACTCAACAAATACCCAGCTGCACATAATGTTAAAAACGACCAGGCCCTGCGCGATTACACCCTGTCGATTAAAAACCGCTATCTTAAAAAATCATCTCCTTTAAGTAAGGTGGTGTTTGACAATAAAATTCATGTGATTAATAACGCCCTTGGTTTGCATAAATATGTATCGCGGGTACAAGGGGGGAAAATAAAAAGTAAAAATGAAATATGTATTGCAGGTATCTTCAAAAAAACACCAGAAGAATTCCTAAACATGATTGTGGTACACGAACTGGCTCACCTTAAAGAGAAAGAGCATAACAAAGCCTTTTATCAGTTGTGCCACCATATGCTGCCCAATTATCATCAACTGGAGTTTGATATGCGCTTATACCTCACTCAAATTGATATTGGCGGTGCTTTATATTAGAAACCCAATTGCTTACTCTTAAATGCCCTGCCTTAGCTTTTAATTAGCCACTATAACCTCTCTAAAGCTTTCTTATTAACAATTGGGCACCTCTATTAATTGCTTGCACCTCTGGCTTTACGCCTTGTTCAGAATTAAGGCGGGCTTTTGAAGAAATGCTTATTGCCTTTCAAGAAAGACCAACGTTAAGTCTGGGCAAGGCGTAAAGCCCCGAAGGGCGCGACAGCTACCCAATGTTAAGTATCATGAAGCCTACATTGACCTATTGCGAACACTCAAACCATATTCGATCATAAGGGACTTACATTTCAAACAGGGTTAGTACTAGGGGCATGCATGAAACCAAATTCTAATGACGCCATGAAAGAGCTTATAGGCGAAATTAAGCAGGCCATCCCCTTTGGCATGACGGAAGCTGAAATGTGTTCGGGTATTTGTCACGGTTGCTCTAAAAAATTATTGGAGTTTTTAGACACTGAGCTTGAGTACTGGGACGTCATGCTAACCAATGGTCACTGCCCTACATTTGGAGATATTCATCGTTTGGCGAAATCCAGTAAAAAGATTTACGCCTCACTTAAAAAAAACAATTTGGTCTAGTCTCTTTCAGCAACCTCTTCAGCAACCTCTTCATCATCCGTTTTAACTTCTTCTATTTTTATTGTTATTGCCAGCTAATTCCCCCATAGCTATTAAGGCTTAATCATACAAACCACCCCCTAATGGGTAGAAATAAATACCCCTTTTTTCTATTTTTGAAATCAATTCTAATATCTGTTTTAAAAACTGATTTTAATCAATATTTCTCATACAAAAGAAGTGCAATCTTGGAGGTGCGACAATTTGTCGCAGTTTTTATTATTGACTTATTAAAGTAGGACAAAATCAGATTGAAAAAATCCGCCCTGCTGTTGCTTACATTTTTAATTATTAGCTTATCAACCAGTGTACAAGGGTATTCAAAGCTGTCTCTTATACACATCTCCGAGCCCACGAGACCGTACTAGATC
>OLII01000258.1_pt1 | contig 21178 bp, 19 predicted proteins | sample 1609481 | NCBI WGS metagenome assembly OLII01 (sample SAMN05416859, study PRJEB24817) | seawater metagenome | isolation source: Sea water | place: Canada:Atlantic | collected 2013-11 | reverse complement strand
TCTAGTACGGTCTCGTGGGCTCGGAGATGTGTATAAGAGACAGGCCCTTGCCGGTCAGAAAGCCCAGCAGCACCACGGCGCCGATACCCCAGAGGGGTGCGTGCTTGATGCCCAGGCCGCCCTGCAGCCCGCCTTGCAGGGAGTCGCCCACCCCGCGCAGGCGTGTCAGCGGCTTGAGCAGTTGCCCGGATTCGTGTCGGATTTCCTGGCGACGCATTTCCAGGCGCAGGCGTACCAGGGCCTTGCGCAGTTCGCGGCGGTCGGTGGTTTGCGGCAATTCAGGCAGGCTCATGGCAACAGGCGCTCCCGGTCCTTGGCAAGTTCTTCGAGGGTGGCATGGAACGGCGAGGACTCGTCGAACACCGCTGCCTTGAGGCGCAGCCCGCAGAATACCGCCGCCAGGCTGTAGAACACGCACAGGCCGATGATGCCGGCCAGGCGATAACTGTCCCACAGCAGAATCAGCAGCAGCGCCGACAAGGCCGTCAGCAACAGCAGGGCGAACACCAGGGCCAGCCCGGCGAACAGCAGCAGGCTCAGGGTGCGCGCCTTCTGTTCCTGCAGTTCGATGCCGAACAGTTCGACGTGGCCGTGCAGCAGACCAAGGATGGCGGCGCCAAGGCGCCGTGAAGACGAGCCGGTGGTTTCGGTTTCCATACCCCGTACCTCAGCGACGACTGGCCAGCAGGCCGATCAGAAAGCCCACGCCAGCGGCAATGCCGACGGATTGCCAGGGGTTGGACTGCACGTAGTCCTCGGTGGCGCTGAGTGCAGCCTGGCTGCGTTCACGTACCGAGTCCTGGGTCTGCTTGAGGGTCTCGCGGGCACGCGACACGCTTTCCTCGATCTGCCTGCGCAACTCGTCGGCCTGATCGCCGGCCAGGGTAGCGGAGTGCTCCAGCAGTTTTTCGGCATCCTGTACCAGGATTTCGAAGTCTGCCTGAAGGATGTCTTTTGCAGTTTTGCGGGCCATGGGTCTCTCCGTGTCAAGTGGGCGTCTGGCATTTCGAGTGCCGAGCGCTGCGTAAGGTTCAGTGCAATCGGCAGTGGTACAGCATTTGCCTTGCCTTGGTGCAGCAGGCCGGGCGGCCGCGCCAGATCAGGGCGCGAAACGACGGCCGGTCGATAAACCATAACCCAATCCACGACAAACCCCGGAAAAAACTCCACGTCAGCGCTGCATTCGCGCCCCCGGCCCCCACATCGCGGGCCAGGGTAGTGCGCACGGCAGCCGCTAGCGCCCGGTCAGCAGGCGGGCCTGGCAGGCATCGATGGCGTTGGAGGGGCCGCTCAGCAGCACCGCGTCACCGGCATGCAGGCAGGTATCGGTGGCCAGGGCCACTTCCTCGCCATCGCGCTGCACGGCCTGTACTTCCACCCCGAGCAGGTCCAGGCCCAGCTCGGTCAGCGGGCGTCCGCAGGCATAGGCATCGGCGCCCAGGTTGACCGCATGCAGCATGACCTTGGGCAGGCCTTCGCTGTCGACCGGGCTGGTCTGCGCCCCTTGGTAGAACCCGTGCAGCAGGCGATAGCGGCTCTGGCGCACCTCGTCGATACGCTGCTGTACACGCTCCTGGGGTACGCCGAGCATCACCAGGGCATGGGAGGCGAGCATCAGGCTGGACTCCAGCAACTCCGGTACCACCGCCGTGGCACCTGCGGCGCGCAGTTCGTCGCGCAGGCTGTCGTCGCGGGTGCGCACCAGGATCGGCACCTGGGTGTTGAAGTGACGGGCGGCCTTGAGCACGCTCATGGCGACATCGGTCTTGTCTACCGCGATCACCAGCAGCCGGGCACGCTCCAGGCCGATGGCCGCCAGCAGTTCGCCGCGCCGCGAGTCGCCGTAGTGCACGCGCTGCTCGCCGGCGGCGGCCTCCTGCACCCTGACCGGGTCGTCGTCCAGGGCAATGAAGGCCAGCTGTTCGCGCCGCAGGAAGCGCCCGATGGACTGGCCTACCCGGCCATAACCACAGATCAGCACGTGCCCGCTGAGCGAGGCGCTTTGTGCCTGGATCTCTTCGAGCTGCACCTCCTGGTTGGGTTTGCGATGCAGGCGGGCGGCCAGCGCCGGAGCGCCGCGCAGCATCAGCGGGGTGACCAGCATCGAACAGAAGGTGGCGGCCAGCAGCAGGTGCCCGAGGTCTTCGGGCAGCAGGCGGGTCTGTTGCATCTGCGCCATCAGTGCGAAGCAGAACTCGCCGCCCTGGGCCAGGGCCACGCCACTGCGCCAGGCGGTTTCGCTGTCGCTGCCGCGCAGCTTGACCAGCACCGCCACCACCACCCCCTTGATGGCCAGCAGGGCCAGGGTCAGGCCGAGGATTTCCAGGCCGTGGCTGGCAAACAGTTGCAGGTCGATGAGCATGCCGATACTGACAAAGAACAGCCCCAGCAGGATGTCGCGGAAGGGGCGGATATCGGCTTCGATCTGGTGGCGATAGTTGCTTTCGCCCAGCAGCATCCCGGCGAGGAACGCCCCCAGTGCCGGAGACAGGCCCAGCAGGTGGGTAAGCCAGGCGGTCAGCAGCACGATCACCAGCGCCAGCAGCACGAACAGCTCGGCCGAGTGCGAGCGGGCCACCTCGTGGAACAGGCGCGGCAGCAGCCAGCGGTTGGCCAGCAGCAGGCCGATGAACAGGATCACGGTCTTGCCCAGGGTCAGCGGCAGCGCCCAGTACCAGGCCTGGCCGCCCTGGCCGGCGAACACCGGCACCAGGGTCAGCAGCAGTACCGCAATCACGTCCTGGAACAGCAGCACGCCAATGGCGTTCTGGCCGTGGCTGCTGAAGATTTCGCCGAGGCTGGTGAGCTCCTTGCTGACGATGGCGGTGGACGACAGCGCCAGGCCGCCACCCAGCAGCAGGGCGGCCCCGGCCGGCATGCCAAGCAGCCCCAGCAGGCCGGCCAGCAGCAGCGCCGAGCAGATCACCTGCAGGCTGCCCAGGCCGAAGACCACGCGGCGCAGGGCGAGCATCTTGCTCAGAGAGAATTCAAGGCCCAGGGAAAACAGCAGAAACACCACGCCCATTTCGGCGAGGTCGGGCAGTTCTTCGCTTTCATTGACCCAGTCCAGGGCGGTGGGGCCGACGAACAGGCCGACGCACAGGTAGCCCAGCACGGGGGGCAGTTGCAGGCGCCGGAAAATGGCGATGACCACCAGTGACGAGGCCAGGATGATCAGCAGGTTGGCAAACACTCAATACACTCCATTGCAATGCCGACGGGCGCGAAAAAATTTGTCAGTTTACAGCGCTCGAGGCCACGCAGGCTGACCCAGGTCAGTCGTTGGTGTCTCGACCCGCCAGGTGTACGGGCCTAGAATACGGGTCCGCTTTTCACGTTTCACGGTACTTCCCATGCTTCCTGAAACTCAACTGCTCGGCACCCTGGGCTGTCACCTGTGCGAGGTGGCCGAGGCCATTCTGATGCCGCTTGTCGAGCACGGGCTGCTGGTCGAGCTGGTCGATATTGCCGATGATCCGGCCGATGTCGAGCGCTACGGCCTGCTGATTCCGGTGCTGCGTCGCTGTGACTCCGGTGCCGAGCTGCTCTGGCCGTTCGATACCGAGCAGGTGGTCGCGTTTCTGAGCTGAGCGTCGCCAGCGGGGTGTTCACATGCCGATGCACAATCTGTGATGCAACGGCGCAGGTGCTGTTGGAGAATCGCCAGCGCAGCATACACCCGTGACGAAGTCTCATCCGCCAAGGAGTGGCGAACCATGCACCTGAGTCCGCATTTCACACTGGAAGAACTGACTGCTTCCGAAACTGCCCGGCGTGAAGGCCTGACCAACCAGCCCGGCCCCGATGCCCTGGCCAACCTGCGCCGTCTGAGCCAGACCCTGGAGCAGGTACGCAGCCTGCTCGGGCATCCCATCCGCGTCAACAGTGCCTACCGCAGCAACGAGCTCAACCGTCGTGTCGGCGGGGTGAGCGGCAGTGCGCATACCCTCGGGCTGGCAGCCGATATCAGCGTGGCGGCGCTTTCACCCCTGGTGGTGGCGCAACGTATCCTGGACAGCGGTCTGGCGTTCGACCAGCTCATTCTGGAGTTCGACCGCTGGGTTCACCTGGCCATCGCCGAAGGGGCAGGGCGCAAGCAGGTGCTGACGGTGCGCGAGGGTACCGGCTACCTGCCGGGGTTGCAGTGAGTACTGTTCATTCATACACTGTATGCAAATACAGTAATCGGGTGAGCGCTTGCGCCAGAGGGGCCGGACGATGGTCAACATCGAACAATTGAAATACAGCGTCAACCGCATGGCTGTCGAACAGGTGCGCGAGGCCGTGCTCGAATTGCGCCTCGATGGCCTGGTCACCGAGGGCAAGACCCCTTTCAGCAAGATCCACTTCAATACCTGCTTTGCCGAGATAGAGGCATTGTTCCAGCGCGCCGGTTACCACCGGGCGCTGGATGTGGTCGGTTATCAGGGCCTGATGTATGCGTTGTACGATCCGGGCCGCTGGGAGGCGGTGGATGTGCTGCGCTGGCTCAAGGAGTTTACCGAGGCTGCGGCAACCCGGGCTGGCTGAGCCGGCAGGCATGCCGGATAATGGACGGCCCCCAACTGGCGAGCATGTCCATGAGTGTCCCTTTCGATCCGGCCCAGCACCAGGCCAGCACTGTCTGCCTGCCACCGGGCAGTTGGGCCACCGTGCTCGACTGCCTGTGCGACCACTTCAAGGCGATCAGCCGTGAACAATGGCTCGATCGCATCGCCCGTGGGCGGGTGCTGGATGCCCAGGGCGCGCCGATTGACGTGGGCCTTGCCTACAAGCCAGGCCTGCGTATCCACTATTTTCGCGAAGTACCCAACGAAAAGCCGATCCCGGTGCAGGAGCATATCCTGCACGTCGACGAGCACCTGGTGGTGGCCGACAAACCGCACTTTCTGCCGGTGACGCCCACTGGCGAATATGTCGAACACACGTTGCTGCGCCGTTTGATTCGCCGGCTCGACAACCCGCACCTGGTGCCACTGCACCGCATCGACCGGCACACGGCGGGCCTGGTGCTGTTCTCGGCCAACCCGCAAAGCCGTTCGGCCTATCAGCAGCTGTTTCCCACCCGACAGATCGACAAGCACTACCAGGCCATTGCCCGCGCCTTGCCGCAGCTGGAGTTCCCGCGGGTGCACAAGAGCCGGCTGGTCAATGGCGAGCCGTTCTTTCGCATGCAGGAGGTGCCCGGCGTCAGCAACAGCGAAACCATTGCCCGGGTTCTGGAAAAAAACGGCGAGTGGTGGCGCTACGGCCTGTCACCGGTCACCGGCAAGACCCACCAGTTGCGGGTGCACATGACGGCGCTGGGGGCGAGTATCTGCAATGATCCGTTCTACCCGCAGATCGTGCAGGGGCCCGATGACTACGCAAGGCCACTCAAGCTGCTGGCCCACAACCTGCGCTTCAACGACCCGCTCGATGGGCAGGAGCGCTATTTCGAAAGCCGGCTGACGCTGGACTGGTAGGCCGCTGTGGGCGCACAACCAGAGGTTGTGCGCCACCGGGTCAACGGTTGAAGCGCTCCACCAGGGAATACTGGGTGGTGGCGGTGAGGGTCAGTTCCTCGCTGAGCAGCGCCGAATGCTGGGCCTGCTCGGAGGTCTGGTCGGCAAGCTGGGCGATGGTGCTGATGTTGCGGCTGATTTCATCGGCCACTGCGGTCTGCTCTTCGGTAGCGGCGGCAATCTGCGTGGTCATGTCGGTGATGTTGGCCACCGCCTCGCTGATGCCCACCAGCGCCTGGTCGGCTTCCATCACCCGTGCCACACCTTCCTCGGCCTGGCGATGGCCGGTTTCCATGGTCTGTACGGCATTGCTGGCGGTTTGCTGGAGCTTGGCGATCAGGCCGTGGATCTGCCCGGTCGATTCACTGGTGCGCTGCGCCAGCTGACGCACTTCGTCGGCCACCACCGCGAAGCCGCGGCCCATTTCACCGGCGCGTGCCGCTTCGATGGCGGCGTTGAGCGCCAGCAGGTTGGTCTGGTCGGCAATGCCCTTGATCACATCGACCACGCCACCAATCTCGTCGCTGTCGCGGGCCAGCTGGGTCACGGTCAGGCCGGTTTCGCCCACGGCAGCCGACAGACGCTGGATCGCATCGCGGGTTTCGCCGGCGATGTCGCGGCCGCGCCCGGTCAGGCGGTTGGCTTCCTGGGTGGCATCGGCGGTGCGCTGCACGTGGTTGGCCACTTCCTGGGTGGTGGCGGCCATCTGGTTGACGGCAGCGGCCACCTGCTCGGTCTCCACGCGTTGGCGCTCCAGGCCCGAGGAGCTGTTGTGGGCCAGGGTGTCGGACTGGCGCGCCTGCTCGTTGAGGTGCTCGGCGGTGTCCTGCAGGCGGGTCAGGCAGGTCTTGAGGCGCGCGTCCTGGCTGAGCATGGCCATTTCCAGGCGAGCCTGCACGCCGCGGCTGTCGGTGTACATCTGCGCGATCAGCGGGTCGGAGGTGGTCTGTTCGGCCAGGCGCAGCAGGCGCTTGAGGCCACGCTGCTGCCAGCTCAGGCCCAGCAGCCCCAGCGGTACCGACAGGGCGGCCGCCACGGCGAAGCCCCAGGAGTGGCCCAGCCAGCTGCCGATCAGGAAGCCGACCTGGCTGACCAGGATGAACGGCAGCCAGTCCTGCAGTACCGGCAGCCAGCGGTCGCGGCGCGGAATGGGTGGCTTGCCCTGATTGATGCGGTGATACAGCGCCTCGGCGCGACGGATCTGTTCGGCGCTGGGCTTGACCCGCACCGACTCGTAGCCGACTACCTGGTTGTTCTCGAAGATGGGGGTGACGTAGGCGTTGACCCAGTAATGATCACCCGACTTGCAGCGGTTCTTGACGATGCCCATCCACGGCAGGCCCTGCTTGAGCGTACTCCACATATGCGCAAACACAGCCGGCGGCACATCCGGGTGCCGGACCAGGTTGTGTGGCGCACGAATGAGCTCCTCCCGCGAAAAGCCGCTGATCTCGACGAAGGCATCGTTGCAGTAGGTGATCACACCCTTGGCATCGGTGGTCGATATCAGACGTTGTTGGGCAGGGAAAGTCCGTTCGCGCTGGGTAATCGGCTGATTGTTACGCATAAGCTGTTCTATCCGGAAGGCTTTCGTGGTGTATCGGCAGACAGGCGTTTTTATTGAATGGATATTTAAAGAATATTGATCCGGCTCAAGGTGCCTTAGCTGTTCGTGTTGTAGTTGAAAGGCTGCAAAGTCAAGCAACTTGTTTGCATTCTTTCATATATTTGTCATGTTAGTCAGCTAGTGACCTGGTGTTCACGCGGGGGCAGGTAGCGGGCGGGCAACGCCGCACAGTGCCTCTGGTTCAGGTCGAACTCAGTGGCCACACGGCGGGCCAATGCAGGCCCGGCGCAACGGCGCCGGGCCTGCTTCAGGCTAGCTCGCGATCAACTGGCGCAGCACGTAGTGCAGAATGCCGCCAGCCTTGAAGTACTCCACTTCGTTGAGCGTATCGATGCGGCACAGTACCTGGATCTGCTGCGTCGATGCGTCTTCGCGGGTGATGCGCAGGGTCAGCGTCATGCGTGGCTGCACCTGGGTCTGGCTGAGGCCGAGAATGTCGATGCGCTCATGGCCGGTCAGCCCCAGGGTCTTGCGCGTCTGGCCCTCGGCGAACTGCAGGGGCAGCACGCCCATGCCCACCAGGTTGGAGCGGTGGATACGCTCGAAGCTTTCGGCCAGTACCGCCTTGACCCCCAGCAGGTTGGTGCCCTTGGCGGCCCAGTCGCGGCTGGAACCGGTGCCGTATTCCTGCCCGGCGATCACCACCAGTGGTGTACCTTCGTCCTTGTAGCGCATGGCCGCGTCATAGATCGCCAGCTTCTCGGCGCTGGGCACATGCACCGTGTTGCCGCCTTCCTCGCCACCGAGCATCTCGTTGCGGATGCGGATGTTGGCGAAGGTGCCGCGCATCATGACCTCATGGTTGCCGCGACGCGAGCCGTAGGAGTTGAAGTCCCGCGGCTCCACGCCCTTGTCGCGCAGGTAGCGTCCGGCCGGGCTGTCGGCCTTGATGTTGCCGGCGGGCGAGATGTGGTCGGTGGTCACCGAATCGCCCAGCAGCGCGAGTATCCGGGCGCCGTGGATGTCTTCGATGACCGGCAGCGGGCCGGTGATGTCGTCGAAGAAGGGCGGATGCTGGATGTAGGTGGAGTCCTCCTGCCACACATAGGTCGCTGCCTGCGGCACCTCGATGGCCTGCCACTGTGCGTCGCCGGCAAACACCTCGGCATATTCCTTGTGGAACATCGCGGTATCGACCTTGGCCACGGCTTCGGCGATTTCCTGCTGGCTGGGCCAGATGTCGCGCAGATACACCGGCTTGCCGTCCTTGCCCAGGCCCAGGGCCTCGCTGGACAGGTCGACGCGCACGCTGCCGGCCAGGGCGTAGGCCACCACCAGCGGCGGCGACGCCAGCCAGTTGGTCTTGACCAGCGGGTGTACCCGGCCTTCGAAGTTGCGGTTGCCCGACAGTACCGAGGCGACGGTAAGGTCGGCCTGGGTGATGGCCTTTTCGATCGGCTCGGCCAGCGGGCCGGAGTTGCCGATGCAGGTGGTGCAGCCGTAGCCGACCAGGTCGAAGCCCAGGGCATCCAGATAAGGGGTCAGCCCGGCCGCCTTGTAGTAGTCGGTCACCACCTTGGAGCCGGGGGCCAGTGAGGTCTTGACCCAGGGCTTGCGCTGCAGGCCCTTTTCCACGGCCTTCTTGGCCACCAGCCCGGCAGCCATCATCACGCTGGGGTTGGAGGTGTTGGTGCAGGAGGTGATCGCGGCGATCACCACGGCACCGTCCTTGAGCAGGTGATTGGCACCTTCGTGCTCGTATTCGATTTCGCCGGCCTGGTCGGCATTGCCCACCGCGACGCCGCCGCCCCCTTCACTTTCCAGGCGCCCGACCTCCTTGGTCGAGACCTTCAGTTGCAAGCCGATGAAGTTGTTGAATGCCTGGGCCACCTGGGACAGCGCCACACGGTCCTGCGGGCGCTTGGGCCCGGCCAGGCTGGCTTCGACTTCGTCCATGTCCAGTGCCAGGGTGTCGGTGAACACCGGCTCCTGGCCCGCCTCGCGCCACAGGCCCTGGGCTTTGCAGTAGGCCTCCACCAGTTGCACGGTGGCGGCGGGGCGACCGGACAGGCGCAGGTAGTCCAGGGTCACGTCGTCCACCGGGAAGAAACCGCACGTGGCGCCGTACTCCGGCGCCATGTTGGCAATGGTCGCGCGGTCGGCCAGGGGCAACTGGGCCAGGCCGTCGCCGTAGAACTCGACGAACTTGCCCACCACGCCCTTCTTGCGCAGCATCTGCGTCACCGTCAGCACCAGGTCGGTGGCGGTGATGCCTTCGCGCAGCTTGCCGGTCAGCTTGAACCCGATCACCTCGGGGATCAGCATCGACACCGGCTGGCCGAGCATGGCCGCCTCTGCCTCGATGCCGCCCACGCCCCAGCCCAGCACGCCCAGGCCGTTGATCATGGTGGTGTGCGAGTCGGTGCCGACCAGGGTGTCGGGGAAGGCATAGGTGCGTCCGTCTTCCTCGCGGGTCCACACGGTGCGGCCCAGGTATTCCAGGTTGACCTGGTGACAGATGCCAGTGCCCGGCGGCACTACGCTGAAGTTGTCGAAGGCGTTCTGGCCCCAGCGCAGGAACGCATAGCGTTCGCCGTTGCGCTGCATCTCGATGTCGACGTTCTCGCCGAAGGCCTGCGCGGTGGCGTAGCGATCGACCATCACCGAGTGGTCGATCACCAGGTCGACCGGGGAAAGCGGGTTGATGCGCTGCGGATCGCCGCCGGCCTTGGCCATGGCGGCGCGCATGGCGGCCAGGTCGACCACGGCGGGCACGCCGGTGAAGTCTTGCATCAGCACCCGTGCCGGGCGGTATTGGATCTCGCGGTCCGAGCGGCGCTGCTGCAGCCATTCGGCCAGGGCGTGCAGGTCCTGGCCGGTGACGGTCTTGCCGTCTTCCCAGCGCAGCAGGTTTTCCAGCAGCACCTTGAGCGACATCGGCAGGCGCTGCAGGTCGCCGAGGCTGCGGGCGGCCTCGGTCAGGCTGTAGTAATGGTATTCACGGTTCTCCACCGTCAGGGTCTTGAGGGTTTTCAGGCTGTCGAGCGAGGGCATCTGCCAACTCCTTCTGCGTCGGTGCCTGGCAATCATCCTTGCAGTCGCCAGTTCACCGCCTCTGTGACGGTCCGCACGGCACGGACCTGGCTAAGCGGTCAGGTTAGCCCTGTTTGGCGGACCTGACCATGTACTGGACCGGCGGGGCGTGTCGCCAGTTCCTAAACTGCTTTATCATTCGCCGATTTGCCGTGTGCAGGTGTTGCGCCCGGTCAGGGTTGGCGTGCAGGCCAGCCGTTCTGGAGTAGTTGATGAATACCCTGTTTATGCATTGCCGGCCCGGTTTCGAGGGTGAAGTGTGCGCCGAGATCGCCGAGCATGCCGCACGCCTGGGGGTTGCCGGTTATGCCAAGGGCAAGCCGCAGAGCGCCTGTGCCGAGTTCGTGTGCAACGACGCCGAGGGCGCCGAGCGCCTGATGCGCGAGCTGCGTTTCAAGCAGCTGATCTTCCCGCGCCAGTGGGCCCGCGGCAGCTTCGTCGAGTTGCCCGAAACCGACCGTATCAGCGTGCTGCTCGAGCACCTGGCCGCCTACCCGGTGTGTGGCAGCGTGTGGCTGGAGGTGATGGACACCAATGACGGCAAAGAGCTGTCTACCTTCTGCCGCAAGTTCGAGGCGCCGTTGTGCAAGGCCTTGAACAAGGCTGGCCGGCTGGTTGACGACCCGGCCAGGCCGCGTCTGCTGCTGACCTTCGTCAGTGGCCGGCGCGTGTTCGTGGGGCTGGCCGCAGCGGACAACTCGGCGATGTGGCCGATGGGCATCCCGCGCCTGAAGTTTCCGCGCGAGGCGCCGAGCCGTTCGACCCTCAAGCTCGAGGAGGCCTGGCACCACTTCATCCCGCGTGAGCAGTGGGAGCAGCGCCTGTCGGGCGACATGACCGGGGTCGACCTGGGCGCCGCGCCGGGTGGCTGGACCTACCAGCTGGTCAAGCGCGGCATGCTGGTGACCGCGATCGACAACGGGCCGATGGCCGAGAGCCTGATGGATACCGGGCTGGTGCAGCACCTGATGGCCGACGGGTTTACCTACAAGCCCAGGCAGACCGTGGACTGGATGGTGTGCGACATTGTCGAGAAGCCGGCGCGCAGCGCGGCGCTGCTGGAAACCTGGCTTGGGGAAGGGCTGTGCCGCGAGGCAGTGGTCAACCTCAAGCTGCCGATGAAGCAGCGCTATGCCGAGGTGCGGCGGCTGCTCGAGCGTATCGAGGACGGATTCAAGGCGCGCAAGGTCAAGGTGTCGATCGGCTGCAAGCAGCTGTATCACGATCGTGAAGAGGTGACGTGTCACCTGCGTCGTCTGGATCTGAAACCGCGTTGAGACCCTCGCCGGCAAGGCCTTCAATCAACACCGAACAACCGCTGACCCCGGAGTACCTGATGACCGACCTCACCCCCGACGCCACCCTGGATGCCACCGGCCTCAACTGCCCCGAGCCGGTCATGATGCTGCACCAGCACATCCGCGACCTGGCGCCCGGCGGCCTGCTCAAGGTGATTGCCACCGACCCCTCGACCCGCCGCGACATCCCCAAGTTCTGTGTGTTTCTGGACCATGAACTGGTGCAGCAGCAGGAAGATGCCGGCACCTACCTGTACTGGATCCGCAAGAAACTCGCCTAACCCCGGCGCTGCTGGCGGATGCGCTTGCGTGCGCTGCGCGCCAGGCGCACCGACAGCATCAGCGCCGCACAGGTCAGCCCCACGATAAGGCCTTCCCATAGCCCGCTGGGGCCGCTGGCCGGCCCGAAGTGGTCGGTAAGCCCCAGCAGGTAGCCCACCGGCAGGCCGATGCCCCAATAGGCGAACAGGGTCAGGATCATGGTCACGCGGGTGTCCTGATAGCCGCGCAAGGCGCCGGCCGCAGTCACCTGGATCGCGTCCGAGAACTGGAACAGCGCCGAATACACGATCAGCATCGAGGCGATCTGGATCACCGCCAGGTCCGTGGTGTAGATGCTGGCGATAGGCTCGCGCAGCAACAGCATCAGGCTGGCCGAAAAGCAGGCGTAGGCCAGCGCCGTACCCATGCCCACCCCGGCGGCAAAGCGCGCCTGGCGCGGGTCGCCGGCACCGATGGCCTGGCCGACCCGCACGGTTACCGCCATGCCCAGCGAATACGGGATCATGAACACCAGCGAACTCACGTTCAGGGCGATCTGGTGCCCGGCCACCACGGTGGAGCCCAGGCTGCCGATCAACAGGGCGATCACGCCGAAGATGCTCGATTCGGCGAATACCGCGATGCCGATCGGCAGGCCGACCGTGAGCAGGCGCTTGATCACCGACCATTGCGGCCAGTCGAAACGGGCGAACACCTGGGCCTGGCGATAGGCCGCTGCACGGCCGACCCACAGCGCCATGGCCAGGGCCATGAACCACATCACGATGCCGCTGGCCCAGCCGCAGCCCACGCCGCCCATGGCTGGCACGCCCAGGTGGCCGTAGATGAACACGTAGTTCAGCGGGATGTTCAGCATCAGCCCGCTCAGCCCGATCACCATGCTCGGCCGGGTGCGGCCCAGGCCGTCGCTGCTGCAGCGCAGCACGTAGTACAGCGCCACCGCCGGCAGGCCGAAGGCGATGCCTTGCAGGTAGCCCATGCACGGTGCGATCAGTTCCGGGTCGACCTTCATCAGGTGCAGTACCGGCTCGGCGCTGAGCAGCAGGCCGCAACCGCCCAGGCCGACCACGCCGGCCAGCCACAGGGCCTGGCGCACCAGCGGGCCGATCTCGGCATGCTGACCGGCACCGAAGCGCTGCGCCACCTTGGGCGTGGTGGCCAGCAGGATGCCGGTCATCAGCAAAAACACCGGTACCCAGATCGAGTTGCCCAGGGCAACCGCTGCCAGGTCGCGCGGGCCGACCCGGCCAGCCATCACGGCATCCACGAAGCCCATGGCGGTGGTGGCCAGCTGGGCGATGATGATCGGCGTGGCCAACTGCAGCAGGCTGCGTACTTCAGTGCCGACCCTGGCTGGGCGGGAGAGGCGGGTGGTAGCGGTGTTCGACTGTGTCACGGGGCGGATGTCCACAATAAAGGCGCGGAAAACCGCCTAGTCTACGCCTTGACGCATGGGTCAGGAAATACACCGGCGGGCTTTATCTCGGCTGGATCGAGCCGGGTGTATGGGCCTACACTGCGCTCCCTTACAGGAGAGCGCCATGCTGATTGTTGCCGACGAGAATATACCGCTGCTCGATGCCTTCTTCGCAGGCTTCGGCGAGATCCGCCGTTACCCGGGCCGCAGCATCGACCGCGCCTGCGTGCAGGACGCCGATGTATTGCTGGTGCGCTCGGTGACAAACGTCGACCAGGCCCTGCTCGAAGGCAGCCAGGTGCGCTTCGTCGGCACCTGCACCATCGGCACCGATCACCTGGCCCTGGACTACTTTGCCCAGGCCGGTATCCAGTGGTCCAGCGCGCCGGGCTGCAATGCGCGGGGCGTGGTGGATTATGTGCTGGGCAGCCTGCTGACCCTGGCCGAGCTGGATGGCGCAGACCTGGCGCGGCGCACCTATGGGGTGGTTGGCGCCGGTGAAGTCGGCGGGCGTCTGGTGGAGGTGCTGCGCGGGCTGGGCTGGGCGGTACGGGTATGCGATCCGTTGCGCCAGGCGCAGGAGGGGGGGGACTACGTGAGCCTGGAGCAGGTGCTGGCCGAGTGCGATGTGATCAGCCTGCACACGCCCTTGACCAAGGGCGGCGAGCATTCGACCTGGCACCTGCTGGACGCCGAGCGCTTGGCGCAACTGCGCCCCGGCGCCTGGCTGATCAACGCCAGCCGCGGCCCGGTGGTCGACAATGCGGCATTGCGCAGCCTGCTGCAGGCGCGTGACGATGTGCAGGCGGTGCTGGATGTGTGGGAGGGCGAGCCGCAGGTCGATCAGGCGCTGGCCGACCTGTGCGTGATTGCCACCCCGCATATCGCCGGCTACAGCCTGGATGGCAAGCAGCGCGGCACGGCGCAGATCTACCAGGCGTTCTGCGCCTGGCGGGGCGAGGCCGAAACGGTGCGCCTGGCCGACCTGCTGCCGCGCCCATGGCTGGCGCAGCTCAGCCTGCAGGCCGAAACCGATCCGGCCTGGGCTCTGGCCACACTGTGCCGTGCGGTGTACGACCCGCGCCGCGACGATGCGGATTTTCGTCGCAGCCTTGACCGTGACCCGCAGGCCCAGCGCGCGGCCTTCGATGTGTTGCGCAAACAGTACCCGCCGCGGCGCGAGATCGAGGGGCTGATGGTGCGCATCGAGGGTGATGCGCCGCAGTTGCAGCAGATGGTCAAGGCCTTGGGTGGCCTGTTGGTGTGAGGTACTGCTTTCGCCGGCCGGCAACGGGTCTCCCTGCAGGCGCCGGCCTTGCCGGCGAAGCGGGCTTTACACCAGGCATAAAAAACCCGGCACCAGGGCCGGGTTGATTTGAATAGGGGTCAGGCTTTCTTGGCGAGCTCTACCCGGCTTTTTTCCAGGTCCTCGCAGGCTTTTCTGATCATGTCTTCGGTGATCTCGATTTCCCGACCCTGGGCATCGATGATCGACCCGCACGCCGGGTTCGGATGGCTTGGGCGTTGCGCTTGGGTATTGCTGTTTTGCAAGCTCATTTCCTGTCTCCTCATCAGGTTGCAAGCTCAGACTAGATCCGCGACATGACCGCACCATGACAGCCCTGTCACACCTCCAGTCCAACAGAAAGTCAGACAAATCTCCAGCGGCACTTTAGAACGAAACGCTCTAGTGAACTTGTTGCCTGGTCTTGTCAGTGATGCCCCACGCGCTGCAGAGTTCCTTGGCGCCTGACCGGTGGTCGGGTGTAGGCTGACCTGCATAGTCCGGATAAACGAAGACCTTCATGCCCAGCCTTCTTTCTGCTCGCCAGCGCCAGGCCCTGCGCCTGGCCTGGCGTTTCATTCGCCCTTACCGCAAACAGGCCATGGCCGCACTGCTGGCGCTGGTGGTCACTGCGGGTATCACGCTGTCCATGGGCCAGGGCATTCGCCTGCTGGTGGACCAGGGTTTCATGACCCAGTCGCCACACCTGCTCAACCAGTCCATCGGCCTGTTCATGTTGCTGGTGCTGGCACTGGCGGTGGGTACCTTCAGTCGTTTCTACCTGGTGTCGTGGATCGGCGAGCGGTGCGTGGCGGATATACGCCAGCAGGTGTTCGACCACCTGGTTTACCTGCACCCGGGCTTTTTCGAAAGCAACCGCAGTTCGGAGATCCAGTCGCGCCTGACCACCGACACCACGCTGCTGCAATCGGTGATCGGCTCGTCGCTCTCGCTGTTCCTGCGCAATGCCCTGATGGTGCTGGGCGGCATCGTGCTGCTGTTTGTCACCAACCCCAAGCTCACCAGTATCGTGGTGCTGGCCTTGCCGCTGGTGCTGGCGCCGATCCTGATCTTCGGCCGGCGGGTGCGCGGCCTGTCGCGCCAGAGTCAGGATCGCATCGCCGACGTGGGCAGCTACGTGGCCGAAACCCTCGGCCAGATCAAGACCGTGCAGGCCTACAACCACCAGGCCCGTGACCAGCAGCGTTTCGGCCTGACCGTGGAGGCTGCCTTTACCACCGCCCGCCAGCGAATCGTGCAGCGCGCCTGGCTGATCACCCTGGTGATCGTGCTGGTGCTCGGGGCGGTCGGTGTGATGCTGTGGGTCGGTGGCATGGACGTGATCGCCGGGCGTATTTCCGGCGGCGAGCTGGCGGCGTTCGTGTTCTACAGCCTGATCGTCGGCAGCGCCTTCGGCACCCTCAGCGAAGTGATCGGCGAGCTGCAACGGGCCGCAGGCGCAGCCGAGCGGATCGCCGAGCTGCTGGCGGCACGCAGCGAGATCCACGCCCCCGACGAAGGGCTGGAGCGCCTGCCTCCCAGGGTCAGTGGCCGCCTCGAACTGCAGGAGGTGCATTTTGCCTACCCCTCGCGGCCCACCCCGGCGGCTATCGACGGCCTGAGCCTGACGGTGGTGCCTGGCGAGACCCTGGCCCTGGTCGGGCCTTCGGGGGCGGGCAAGTCGACGCTGTTCGACCTGCTGCTGCGCTTCTACGACCCGCAGCAGGGGCAGATACTGCTCGACGGCCAGCCACTGACCCGGCTCGACCCGCAGGACCTGCGTCGGCATTTCGCACTGGTTGCGCAGAACCCGGCGCTGTTCTTCGGCACGGTCGAAGACAACATCCGCTACGGGCGTGCCGAGGCTACCAGTGCCGAGGTCGAGGCAGCGGCGCGCAGCGCGCATGCCCATGAATTCATCCTGCAGTTGCCCCAGGGCTACCAGACGCACCTTGGCGATGCCGGGCTTGGGCTTTCCGGTGGTCAGCGCCAGCGCCTGGCCATTGCCCGGGCGCTGCTGGTGGACGCGCCGATCCTGCTGCTGGACGAGGCCACCAGTGCCCTCGACGCACAAAGCGAGCACCTGATCCAGCAGGCCTTGCCAGCCCTCATGGCCGGGCGCACCACGCTGGTCATCGCCCATCGCCTGGCCACGGTGCAGCACGCCGACCGTATCGCCGTGATCGACCAGGGCCGGCTGGTCGCGGTGGGCACCCATCGCCAGCTGATTGCCGAGAACCCGCTGTATGCGCGGCTTGCCGCCTTGCAGTTCAATAGCGCATGAAGGAAATGTTACAGATTTTGTACGTCTGTAACATTTCTGTAGCAATCCCCTGAGAGTATCGGATCAGCTGTTGCGTAATGCTCAATGCAGTTTGCTGCCATCGCTCGATGGCAGCTTTTTTTTGCCCGGTGAACGAGGACAAGGACGTCTTTGACTGGTGCGGCAGGTGGCGCGCCAGCTTTCCTATCCTCTTGTTCCGAGACCCTTGCGATGTTCGTGCGTAAATCCCTGCGGCTGCAAATTCTCGCCCTGCTGGCTGGCAGCCTGCTGGCGATGTTGCTGATCGCCCTGGTGTGCTTTCAGTTCCTGTCGGCCAGCGTGCGTGGCTACGGCCAGCTGGTGGAGGGGCCGATACTGGCTTCGCAACTGATCGACGAAGCCAACCTGCAGTTCAAGGTGCAGGTGCAGGAATGGAAGAACGTATTGCTGCGCGGCAAGCAGCCGGTCGAGCGGGACAAGTACTGGCAGCAGTTTTCGGCGCGTGAACAGCAGGTGCAGGCGCTGCTGGCCCAGCTGGTGCGGGCCAACGCCGACGATGCGGGGCTCAGAACGCGTCTGCAGGCACTCAAGGACAGCCACGCGCAACTGGGCGCTGCCTACGCCCGCGGTCGCGATGCGTTCATCGCGGCAGGGGCCGACCCCGCTGTCGGGGACCAGGCAGTGAAGGGCGTGGACCGCGCGGCCAGCGAACAGATGAGCGAATTGGTCAGCCAGTTGCGTGCCGATGCCCAGGTGCAGGCGGCGGCCATCGATGCCCGCGCGCAGCGTACGGTGTGGCTGGGGCTGCTGGTGATGCTCGGCTCGGCGCTGCTGATTGCGCTGCTGAGCCTGTGGCTGGTTGATCGCAGCCTGATCGAGCCGATTCGACGCCTGATCGAATACGTGGCACACCTGAGTCAGGGCCGCTTCGATGCCCGTGTGGCCTGCGGGCGTCATGACGAGCTGGGGCACCTGGCGGTGGCTGCCAATACCCTGCGCGATTTTCTGGCCGACACGGTAGGGCGCCTGCAGGACAACGCCCGGGAGCTGGAGTCCGCCAGCGGCGAGCTGCGCAGCCTGGCCGGCGGCATGGCGCGGGGCACCGAAGACCAGTTCCAGCGGACCGACCAGGTGGCCACGGCCATGCAGGAAATGTCCGCCACTGCCCAGGAGGTGGCCCGCCATGCAGCGGACGCGGCGCGCGCCGCGGATGATGCCGACCACAGTGCCCAGTCCGGCGAGCAGGTGATGCAGTCGACCATTGCCACCATCGACGCGGTCAACCGGGACATCGCCGGCACGGCGGCGGTGATTCGCCATCTGGAACAGGACAGCGCCCGTATCGGCAAGGTGCTGGAGGTGATCCGCGCTATCGCCGAGCAGACCAACCTGCTGGCGCTCAATGCCGCCATCGAGGCGGCCCGTGCCGGCCAGGCCGGGCGCGGGTTCGCGGTGGTGGCCGACGAGGTGCGCAACCTGGCCCAGCGCACGGCGGCGTCCACCGCCGAGATCAACCAGATCATCAGCGCCGTGCAGTCGGGCGCGCTGGAGGCGGTCAAGGCCATCGAGAACGGCCAGGCCCGCAGCGAGGAGGGGGCCGAACAGGTACAGCGTGCCGGTGCCATGTTGCAGCGCATCACCCAGGCGGTGGAGGCCATCCGCGACATGAACCGCCAGATCGCCACCGCCGCCGAGGAACAGACCAGAGTGGCCGAAGACATGTCCTGCAACCTGGTGGAGATCACCCGCATCGCCACCGCCAATCAGGGCGCGGTGCAGCGGACCGAGCAGGCCGGGCAGCACTTGCACGACCTGTCGGGTCGGTTGGGCGAGGTGACGGCGCGCCTGCGGGCCTGACCGGGGGAAATCCGCCACCTGCCGGCCTTTATGTCGGGCAATGTGGCGGATTGTCGCCAGCAAAACCATCAACGATGGGGTGCGACCACAGGTCCTAGCTATTAGCCGTTGGTCTTGTGCAAGTTGGCCCGCTTTCTGCTTGAGGCGACCCAGGCTTAAGCCTTGCGAAACATTCAGGGCTGCTACGGCAGCCATGGCGTCAGACCGTTCCCCGCACCCTCGATACCCCAGCCGCCAGCCAGCCTCGAAGGCCTGGACGCCATGCCTTGAGCCATGGCCTGCGCGCGCAGAACCACAAGAGACGGGCGTGCACTGCGGGCGTGATGGTCATTGCCAATCACTTCACTTCAATTGGATTGAACTATGAAAAAAATCCTGCTGACGCTCCTGTGCCTGAGCGTCATGGGTTGCTCCAAGCCCAGTGAACCGGAAAAGACCGTCGACGTGCTGCTGATCGGCGGCGGCATCATGAGTGCAAGCCTGGGGACCTACCTCAACGAGTTGGAGCCGGATTGGTCCATCGACGTGTACGAGCGCATGGACAAGGTGGCCGAGGAAAGCTCCAACGCCTGGAACAACGCCGGTACCGGCCACTCTGCGTTCTGCGAGCTGAACTACACCAGCGAAGCGGCTGACGGTTCGATGGACATCAGCAAGGCGGTGGGCGTCAACGAGCAGTTCGAGATCTCCAAGCAGTTCTGGGCCTACCAGGTCGAGCAGAAGGTGCTGAACAACCCGACCTCGTTCATCAACAACGTGCCGCACATGAGCTTTGTGTGGGGCGACAAGAACGTCGAGTTCCTCAAGAAGCGTCATGCGGCCCTGCAGCACAGCTCGCTGTTCCGTGGCATGGAGTACTCCGAAGACCACGCGCAGATCCAGAAGTGGGTGCCGATCGTGATGGAAGGCCGTGCCGCCGACCAGAAGATTGCCGCAACGCGCATGCCGATCGGTACCGACGTGAACTTCGGCGAGATCACCCGCCAGCTGTTCGCTTCGCTGACCCAGCATGACAACGTCAAGCTGCACACCTCGCACGAAGTGCGCGACATCGTGCGCAACGCCGACAACACCTGGACCGTGGTGGTCGCCGACCTCGCCAACAAGGGCGTCGAAACCAGCGTCAAGGCCAAGTTCGTGTTCATCGGTGCCGGTGGTGGCGCGCTCAAGCTGCTGCAGAAGTCCGGCATCCCGGAAGCTGACGGCTATGCCGGCTTCCCGGTGGGCGGCCAGTTCCTGATGACCGACAACCAGGACATCGTCAAACGCCACAAGGCCAAGCTGTACGGCAAGGCCTCGGTCGGTGCGCCGCCGATGTCTGTACCGCACCTGGACACCCGTGTCATCGATGGCAAGGAAGTGCTGCTGTTCGGCCCGTTCGCGACCTTCTCCACCAAGTTCCTGAAAAACGGTTCGCTGCTGGACATGTTCTCGGCACTGACCACCCACAACATCATGCCGATGACCCATGCCGGTATCGACAACATCGACCTGAGCACCTACCTGATGGGCCAGTTGATGCTGAGCTTCGAAGACCGCATGCATGCCCTGCGCGAGTACTTCCCCAACGCCAGGAACGAAGACTGGAAACTGCTGCAGGCCGGCCAGCGCGTCCAGGTGATCAAGAAGGATCCCGAGCACGGTGGCATCCTGCAGTTCGGTACCGAGGTGGTGGCTTCGCAGGACGGCACCATCGCCGCGCTGCTGGGCGCCTCGCCAGGTGCCTCCACCGCCGCACCGATCATGCTGACCGTGCTGGAAAAGACCTTCAAGGACCGTATCAAGACCCCTGAATGGCAGGCCAAGCTGAAGCAGATCGTGCCGACCTATGGTCAGAAGCTCAACAACAACCTCGAGCTGACCAACAAGACCCGTGAGTGGAGCAGCTCGCGCCTGAACCTGCTGTTCGTGCCGGTGCTGCCGGACGAGACGGCGGTGGCCGCGCAGTAACGTCGGGTTGACGCTTCGCGGATCGAGCCCGCCCCCACCGGATGATTGACATCCTTGTGGGGGCGGGTTTGAGCCACAGCGGATGCAGTACAGCCAGAAACCACAAAGCCCGCAAAAGCGGGCTTTGTGGTTTTTGCCGATCTGGTCGGAGAGACAGGATTCGAACCTGCGGCCTTCTCGTCCCGAACGAGACGCGCTACCTGGCTGCGCTACACTCCGATGACAAAATTCTACTCAAAAAAAAACGCGACCGGCAAGCCCCGGCGAGGGGCCTGAAGCTTGCCGTCTGTACTGCCTTTTACAGCTCTTTCACGGTGCGGACCTGGTCCTTGTTGATCCGGGTGCTCTTGCCGTCGAGCTGTTCGATTTCATAGAAGCCCGAATCTTCATCGTACTTGGGGGTGTCGACCGCCTGGATCTCACGTCCGTCATTCAGCGTGATCACGGTAGGCGAAGCACACCCGGCGAGGGTGCCCAGGCCCAGGGCGAGCAGGAAAGCGGGGAGGGTCCGTTGAATCATATTCTTTCTCCATTGAGGGGGAAGTTGCGGGTCATGTCATTGAGACGCATCGCGTCCCAGCAAGTTCCTCGCAACTTGAGCATAGCGGCTGAACCTGTCTCTTATACACATCTGACGCTGCCGACGATCTACTCTGTGTAGA
>OLII01000257.1_pt1 | contig 21189 bp, 14 predicted proteins | sample 1609481 | NCBI WGS metagenome assembly OLII01 (sample SAMN05416859, study PRJEB24817) | seawater metagenome | isolation source: Sea water | place: Canada:Atlantic | collected 2013-11 | reverse complement strand
GCCTTTTGCTTCATGGCTGAGTATATAGTTGGCAATAGCGCCTTCGTTGTAAGGAAAGTTACTATTATTTGCAGGGACTTCAAAACGAATATCTAAGCTAGGAATGTTTGATTGAATATTAAGCTCTATTTGACTTGCCAGCTGTTTAGCTAAATGGCGAGGCTTTGTTGATTGTTTATCTGATAAGCTACTTTGTTTAATGTGGCTAAAATGCTTTGTCACCATACCTTTCAAGTTTGCTACAGAGCCTTTGCCATAGACAACCAAGGTCATGTTTTGTGCACCGTAATATTGCTGATGAAATTTTACCAGGGCTTTTTTAAGTGTGCTTAGATCGCCAGCCAGTGTTTTAGCATTACCAGTACCAAATTTGGCGGATGGATGATTAGGATTACTCTCTTGCTGCAATATTGCTAAAATTCTGCGCCAATCACCTGTTTTTCCGTGAAATTCGTTATCAACGGCAACACGTGCTTTTTTAATACTTTGCTCTGAGAGTAACGGAAAAGCAATAAAATCAGCAAGGCGCGCTAACCCCTCACCAAGTGCTTGCTCAGTCAATTGAAAGTGATATCGAGTATTATCAGTTCTGGTTGAGCCATTTGACCAACCACGTTGGCTTTTAATAAAGCTATCGAATTCACTGAGTTGCGGATAGTTTTTACTCCCTAAAAATACCGCATGCTCAAGCAGGTGCGGCAGTCCTAAATGCTTTTCAGCTGAAGTACGTTGGCCTGCGGAAATGAGTAAAGAAGCGGCGGCAACATCTGTGTCGTTATCAGAAATAACTAACACCTCTAACTGATTTGCTAAGGTAAAAGCTAAATAGTCTTTCTCATCATATTGGCTTTTAATGATGGTGTTATCCGCTATTGCCACATTGATTAAGCTTAAGTTAACAAAGAGCGTGGTGAACAAAAAATAGATGCAGGTAATGAGGCGTTTAAGCATGGAAGTCCTTTGGCTGTATATTGTATTCCCTTTGTCTGTAGCCTACCTAAATTATTTGTGGATTAACAGTTTTGTTACAACTAAAAAATATTTTACCTTGCCATTTTTTGCTATTTACGAGATAACGTCTTTTTATCTTCGCTCAGGTTATTTAGGTGTTAGTAGATATTTTAGTGGGTCCAATTTTGCGCCGTTTAACGTCACAACAGCTTGTGCTGTGGTGGCTTAGCCCTTATGAATGTCAAGGTGAGTTTCAATGCTACCTTGCTAATGATGATGCAAGTTGTTCACAACCAGCTATTTTCACTGCGCCTTTAGATTCAACTAACCTTACGACTTATCGTGTTGGAGAAAAAGCGGTTGTCCACTTACTTGATGTAAGTATTAACTTACCTGTTGAAACTTACATTGAGTATGATCTGCAAGTATTTGATGCTTCAAGTGATGATGGCTTGCAAGAGGCTAGAAGGCTGAATGACATTATTGCTGATTTAGCGTACCAAGGAAGAAAACGCCCCTCATTTATTATCCAAGAAAATATCAATAACTTATTACATGGCTCATGTCGCAACCCTCACCATCAAAGCGATGACAGTTTAATCACTGGCGAAGCGTTAGTGGGTAAAACACTAACCGATAATGACCAAAGACCAGCATTGTTGATGATGTCGGGTGATCAAGTTTATGCTGATCATGTTGCTGGTACTATGCTTTATGCGATTCATCAAGTGATTGCCTTACTTGGTTTAAATGATGAAAGCTTTACCGATGAGAAGCTTGCTCAGCAAGGTATTAGTAAAGGTAGTGAACTTTACCAGTTTCAGCAGCAGTACTTTCAGCGAGAGTTATTATTGCCTACTAGTACTTCTCCCGCTGCTTGGTTTAGACCAATAAAACAAGTGCCTATCTTTACTTCAACTTATGCCCACAACCATGTGATGACGTTTGCTGAAAACATGGCAATGTACTTTTTAGTGTGGTCACCAACATTATGGCAACAAGTTGAACTTGAAGGCTTTGAAGTGCCTGTAAAGTATCAAGCGCTGCATCAAAAAGAGTTAACGGCAATAAAAGAGTTTGTTAGTGGCTTAGCTAAAGTTCAACGCTTGTTGGCCCATATTCCGTGTTATATGATCTTTGATGATCATGATGTCACTGATGATTGGAACTTAACTGCGGCATGGGAACAGGCAGCTTATCAAGACCCATTAGCGAAACGTATCATTGGTAACAGTTTATTTGCCTATTGGTTATGCCAAGGTTGGGGCAATGATCCTAAGCAATTTAAAGGTGATTTTTTAACGGCCGCCAATACTTACCAAGCCAAGCCCAATGCAGTTCAGCACGATAGTTTTATTGATTATTTATTAAAGTTCTCTCATTGGCAGTTCACTCTCGATAGTCAGCCAAAACTTGTGGTGCTAGATAGTCGCACTAGGCGTTGGCGTTCAGAACATGCCTTAGATGAACCTTCAGGGTTAATGGACTGGGAAGCATTATGTGAATTACAACAGGAGCTAATTGGACATGATGCTATTTTATTAGTTTCTCCCGCGCCAATTTTTGGCGTAAAAGTCATTGAAACCATACAGCGTATGGCAACAATTGCAGGGCATCCGTTAGCCGTTGATGCAGAAAACTGGATGGCACACTCTGGGGCTGCAAGCACCTTATTAAATATTTTTAAGCACCCTAAAACACCGCAGCACTTTGTTATTCTATCGGGTGATGTACATTACTCTTTTGTTTATGACATCGAATTGCGCTTTCATCATCACTCGCCACATATTTGGCAAATTACTTCTAGTGGTATCAAAAACCAATTTCCACAACCACTGATTGGCTTGTTTGATCGTATGAATCGCTGGTTTTACGGGCCGTATTCACCATTAAACTTTTTCACCAAACGTCGTGCTATGCGCATAAAGGGTAGAAAACTTTTGCTTACTACAGATGATGAAATTGTGGTGAGTAAACTGAAATTAGGGCATCAAAGGTTGCAGCCTAAAAGTGGTTTAGGTTACATAGAGCTAAAAGATGATGGCTCACCGAGTTATATTGCTGATTTACATGCTGATGGCAGTAAAACCATTTTTGTTGAAAGTGATGAAGAGTTAATGCCTTAACGCTTCATCACAGGAATATGTTTGGAACAGATTTGAGACTTATTTTTTAGGTAACATCCGCGTTAAGGTGTCATCTTTTTGCAGGTAATGATGTACTAATGCTGCAATTGCATGCAAGCCAATCAAATAATACCCCCACGAACCTACGGTTTTGTGCCAGCCTTCTAAGCTTTTCCCTAAGGCTTTGTCGTAAGGGATTAGTGCTGGCAATTCTAAGCCAAAAAACGGAATAACTTTTCCCTTGGCACTTAATACAAACCAACCAAAAATGGGCATAGCCACCATAAAAACATAAAGTGTTAAGTGAGTAACCTTAGCTGCCCGAGCTTGCGTGTTGGAAAGAGGTGGGGTAATTTGAGGAATTAGTTGTATGCTGCGTAAATAGAGACGGGCGAGTATTAACAAAAAGATCAACAAACCGAGCATAAAGTGCCACATCTTAAAAAGATCACGCATATCAGTGCCTTTTTCAAAGAACACTCTAGCTTCAATACTGGCAAAAACTAAGACTATCAACACCACCATTAACCAGTGCATGGAAATTGAGACACTACCATAGTGATTTTCAGTGTTTTTCCAGCTCATAAAACCTCCTAGACTGCTTTAAAAGCTTATTTACGCTTTATTTTTAGCTGCTTACTTAGCTTTAGGTACAAAAGTACTGGCTAAATCTGCGATGTCATCAACACTGTTGGCTAATTGCTGCATTTGCTCGGCCACACTGTCTGTCTGCTGCCAAGTCGATTCAGTGTTTTGCGCAATATCATTTAAGTGGTTATTAATCTCGTGAGAGACACACGATTGCTGTTCGGCTGCGGTAGCAATTTGAGTCGCGGCTTGGTTGATGTTTTGCATTTTATCAACCACCAAATCAATCTGCTGATGTGATGCTTGAGCGCTTTCAACACAAAATTGTGCTTCATCTTTATTCTTATCCATTAAACCTACCCATTGCTCAATGGTGTTTAGCATAATGGTCAGGCGTTGATGGATTTTTTCAGCAGACTCTTGGGTACGAGAAGATAAGTTTCTTACTTCGTCGGCAACAACCGCAAAACCGCGACCATGCTCTCCAGCTCGAGCAGCTTCAATAGCTGCATTTAATGCTAACAGGTTAGTTTGATCGGCAATGGATTGAATTTCTTCCATTAACTCACCAACACTATTGGCTGACTTAGTCAAGCTGTCAGCCGAAGAGGAAGCACTTTCAACGGCTTGCGCTAAATGAGAAATTTTATCGGTAGTTTGATAGATGCTTTGTTGTGATTGCTCACAATTTTCAAAGGTGGTTTCTAACTCACTGGCAACGTTTACCGAATTTTGGGCAATATCTTCAGTAGATGCTTGCATTTGACTCATGGCAGCACTGAGTTGTTCTAAATCATTTTTTTGTTGTTCTAAGGTACTGCGAGTATCAGTAAGGCCTTGTGTTACTTTGGACATTACCGCTTTAATAGGTTTTGATGCATCAAGCGTGCGTTCAATAATGGCTTTTATCTTTGTTTTTAATAATGAGAAGTTGAAATCAAATACACTGGCGGTGCCTTTGCCGAAATAAACTTTGCGAGAAACAGAGTCAAACATACTTTGCATGCGTTGAGCGCGCATTGCTGTTGGGATAATGTCAGACCAAAACACTAATATAGGCGCTATAGCACTTATTGCGGCAACGATAGAGGCGCCTAGGCCTAAGTAGGTAAAAATAAAGCCTTGCGAAATGAGGGATAAAACCACCAAGAAAATAAATTTATGGTTTTTAGTGAATTCGAACGTTAGCCATTTATTTTGTTTGTTGATGGCTTGATAAATATTATTAGCATCATCAGCTAACTTTCGCTGAGCTACAGAGCTTATACATTGAAAGCCGATAACTTTATTTTGGCTATATTGCGGAGTAATAAATACATCGAGCCAGATACTCGCACCGGTTTTACTTTTTAGTTGTAAAACCCCTTGCCATGAAAAGCCCTTAGCTAAGGTACTAGATAATTCATCTAATACTGATTTAGGCATAGCATCATGCGTTAAGCTACGTGTATCAGTATTAAGAAGTTCGCTTTCACCAAAGCCAGTGACTTGGCAATAAGCTTGGTTTACGTAGGTGTAGTTACCTTTTAAATCAGTAACCGATATTAATTGTTTTAAAGTAGATGACATAAATTCCCAACGCAAAAATGATTAAGTTACCGCATAAAGCTTTTGCTATTTAGTATTATTTGAACAGAAAAGTACTTTTACTGCTTTGATCTATATCGGCAATACCCAATGAACTTTAGCAAGTTTTATAAAAAAAAAGCTACTGTTTTTTGCACAATTGCCCATTGTTCGATGGTAACTAAACTTATTTTATTCTGCCATTCTCTTTAATTGTTCCAATAAAGCTCTGAGTAATTCGCCACCTACTTGGTTGCTATCTAGTCCTTCTTCACCACCAAAGCCGTCTAGTACTATCTGCTCTAACTCTTTTTTACTGTTATTGTCAGAGTTGGTAAGTGTTAACTTCTCAATAGTTATTGCGGATATTATGACGCGTATTTGTGCTTTACCTAATAACCGTTGTTTCTTTTTGGCGGCTTTCGACTCTATAACCGCTTGGTTTGTTTCAGTGGTTTGAACATGATTGTCTAATGCCAATTGTTCATTTTTCTCCGGATGAACTTTTGCGTATTGCTTGGCACTAATTTCTGGGTATAACGCAGGATAATCTTCTGCCAGTTTAAGGCTAATTTTATTCAGTAAAATAGTTAGATTTGAATTCTCGTTTGGCGCGGTTTCAGTCCATGCTTGAAGGTGAGACAGGGTGAGGTTTTCAATATGCACTATGGTGGTGGTTTTTTTACTGACACTAGGAGAGTTCAGCTGGCTTATTGCAACAGGTGCGAGTTGCGCTGTCATTTTATCAACTAACAGTACATGAGGCTGCTTCGAACCCTCAATATTGGCAAGGGAAAAGCCGTCAAATTGACTGACTCCGCTGTCAGAGGAAAATTCAGCCTTGGCTAATTGTGCTGTTTGCCCACTGTAATAGTTAGCTTGTAATAACACTTGGCTTTTAAGGTAATCATTTAATGAGCCGTTAGCGAGATACCACAACATAGTACTGAAAAACATTAACAGGGCAAAAGCAAGGACGGCTAGTTTATTCAAAGGAGTTATCTCTAATTTAGTTATTTGCGGTAAGTGGTTAATATTTTAAGCTAAGTTACTGGCTAGGTAAATGCTATTAAATAGGCTATAGGTTATAGTACTTGCGTGTGATTTTGTTTAAAAATGCACGCGATTACTACCTATCAATATGCCTTTAGAGAATTACTTTATGTCAACTACCTCCGAGCTAAATGCTAACAAAGCTCCACAGTCCATTAGCAGTCGGTTACCCTTATTATTTATCCTTGCAGTCCTTGTCGGCTTAGTTACTTATTTGCAGTGGCCTGAAGCGGAAAAGGAAAAGAGTAAATATAAACGTGTGGTTGCGGTAAAAATGACCCCTGTGGTACTTGCTGAATTTATTGAGAGTGTTGAAGCTGTTGGCACGGCCAGAGCTAATGAGCAGGTGATGATCACCAGTAAATATTCCGACCTTGTCGAAGATGTTTTTTTTGATGATGGCCAGAAAGTTAAAAAAGGCGCAGTACTGGTTAAACTAAACAACGAGCAAGAATTAGCGAAAGTGAATGAATTAGAAGCTAACTTGTCAGAATCTAAAGCTCACCTTAAACGTTTATCTGAATTATTAGCAAGTCGTGCAACCTCAAAATCACTTGTTGAACAACAAGAAGCTAAAACCAAAGCTATCGAAGCTCAATTGGTTAGTGCTAAAGCAAGGTTGAACGATTTAACCATTAGAGCGCCATTTTCAGGTGTACTTGGTTTTAGAGAAGTCAGTAAAGGTGCCTATATTGATGCAGGTAATACGATTACCAGTTTAGATGATTTAAGTGTCATTAAAGTAGATTTTCATCTACCAGAGCGTCTATTGACACACCTTCATGTCGGCCAGCAAATTAGCGCACAAAACACCGCTTATAAAGCGAAAAAATTCATTGGAAAAATTACCGCCATTGATAGCCGAATAGATTCAAGCACTCGTAGTATTAAAGTCAGAGCAAACATTAGTAACAAAGCGCAAAAACTTCACCCAGGTATGTTGCTAAATATTAGTGTGTTATTGCAAAAAGAGAATATTTTGCAATTGCCAGAAAGCAGTATTATTCCTATTGAAAACACCCATTATGTTTTCACAGAAAAAGACGGTAAAGCGATTCGTAAAGCGATTAACATTGGTCGTCGCCACCCCGGTGTTGTAGAAGTTATCTCGGGTTTAATAGAAGGTGAGCAAGTTGTTGTTGAAGGCGCGTTAAAGTTACGTGATGGCTCAGCTGTTAGCGTGATAGGTAAAGAAAACAATGACCCTGATGAAAAGCAAGATAAGGTTATCGCTAAAGAAGGGAGCAAGGGCTAGTGATTTTATCTGACCTATCGGTTAAAAGACCGGTATTTGCTACTGTAATTAACTTACTGATTGTTACCTTTGGTATTGTTGCCTTTTTAATGTTGCCGCTTAGAGAGTACCCTGATATTGATCCACCAATTGTAAATATCAGTACTAATTATTCTGGCGCTTCTGCTGCAATAGTCGAGACTAAGATCACCCAGTTACTTGAAGATAGAATTAGTGGTATTGAAGGTGTTAAAACCATTAACTCTAACAGTCGGGTTGGCCGGTCTAGTATTACCATAGAGTTTAATTTAGACCGTGATATTGACGCGGCGACTAACGATGTACGTGATCGTATTTCACGTGCACTGAATAATTTACCCGAGCAAGCAGATCCACCTGAAGTGTCTAAAGCAAATGATGATGAAAGCACCATCGTTTGGTTTGTCTTACAAAGTGACACTATGAGTACGTTAGCGCTTACCGATTACGCTAATCGCTATATCGTCGATCGCTTTGCTGTTGTTGATGGTGTCGCGCGTATTCAAGTGGGGGGCGGTAGAACCTACGCTATGAAAATTCGTCTAAACCGCGCTTCGATGGCCGCACGTAATATTACCGTGCAAGATATTGAAAGCACTTTGCGTGACGAAAATATTGAATTACCTGCAGGTAGAATAGAGTCTATCGATAGAGATTTTTCCATCAGAGTTGAGCGTAGTTATTTATCAGAGCAAGATTTTGCCAATATGGTTATTAATCATTCTGAAAGTAACTCTGTAGTACGTTTAGGCGATGTTGCTGATGTATTTATTGGCGCGCAAGATGATGAAAACATGTTTCGTGGCAATGGCAAAAACATGGTTGGTTTGGGCGTTATTAAACAATCTAAGGCCAATACTTTAGATGTAGTTCGAGCAGCTCGAAAAGAAATGATTGCTATCCGCAGCTCATTACCTGTTGGCACAACAATTACCAATAGTTATGACAGTTCGGTCTTTATTCAAGGTTCAATTGATGAAGTTTACAATACGTTAATCATCGCCATGATGATGGTGGTATTAGTGATATTCTTATTCTTAGGCAATGTTAGAGCCACGTTAATCCCTGCTATTACAGTACCTGTTGCTTTGATTGGCTCTATGATGGCGCTATCTTGGTTTGGCTTTTCTATAAATTTATTAACGCTACTCGCCTTAGTGCTTGCTATTGGTTTAGTGGTTGATGATGCCATTGTGGTGTTAGAAAATATTTATCGTCGTATCGAGAATGGTCAAACGCCATTGATGGCTGCGTATGAAGGGGGCAGGGAAGTAGCCTTTGCGGTTGTTGCGACAACCTTGGTATTAGTCGCTGTTTTTGTTCCACTCGTGTTCTTATCTGGCAATATGGGGCGTTTATTTACTGAATTTGCCATTGCTATTGCCGCCGCGGTTGTTTTTTCAAGTTTAACGGCTTTATCACTGACACCGATGATGTGCTCAAAAATGTTAAAGCATCGTGAGCGAAGCTCTTCGTTTGGTCAAAAGCTTGATCGTGCTTTTTCTCGTATCGAAGCGGCTTATGGTCGTGCGTTAGCAAACAGTATTCATCAACCAATGCTCATTGTGTTAGTACTTGGGTTATCGTTGACAGCCGTGTTTTTATTATTTAATAAATTACCTTCAGAATATACGCCAAAAGAAGATCGCGGTAACTTCTTCTTAATTATGCAAGGCGCTGAAGGGGCGAGTTATGAAAGCAATGTAAAAAACATGCATGAAATTGAAGAAAAGCTATTAGGTTACCAAGCACAAGGCGAGTTAGATCGGGTACTTGTTCGAGTCCCCGGTTTTGGTGGCACAGGTGGTATTGCGATTGTTGGGCTGCCTGAGTGGGATAAGCGCAGTGTTGATACCTTTAGTTTTATCAATAAAATTAACCGAGACGTTCAAAGTGTTACGGATGTTCGAGCTTTCGCTATCATGCGCCGTGGTATTGGTGGCGGTGGCGGTAGTAATGCGCCAGTATCATTTGTATTGCAGGGTAATACTTTTGAAGAGCTAGCCCAGTGGCGAGATATTTTAATTAGTGAAGCACAAAAGAACCCTAATTTATCGAATATCAATAGTGACTATAAGGAAACCTATCCGCAGTTATTAGTACAAATTGATAGAGAGCGTGCTTATGATTTAGGTGTTCCTGTTGGTGATATTGCAAAAACCTTAGAAACTATGCTTGGACAGCGCCGCGTTACTACCTTTGTTGATCGCGGTGAAGAATATGACGTGATTGTTGAAGGGGATGAAAAGCAATATCAAAGTCCTGATGATATCGATAATCTTTATGTACGTTCACGTACTACCAATAAATTAATTCCTTTATCAAATTTACTTAATATTGGTGAGAATGCCACCTCATCGCGTCTAAATCGTTATAACCGCTTACGTAGTATTACGGTAACGGCGAACCTGGCTGATGGCTATGCCCTTGGTGATGCCTTAGACTTCTTAGTCGATGTCACTAAAAATAAACTTCCTGAGCATGTGCAAGTCGATTACAAAGGTGAGTCATTGCTACTAAAAGAATCTGGCAACTCTATTTTGTTTGTTTTTTTATTAGCATTGCTTATCACTTATTTAGTGTTAGCGGCGCAATTTGAAAGCTTTATTCACCCGTTTGTAATATTGCTTACCGTGCCCTTGGCGTTAGTTGGCGCTTTGGCAGGTTTAGACTTAATGGGCATGAGTTTAAATATTTATAGTCAAATAGGTATCGTGATGCTGATAGGGTTGGCAGCTAAAAATGGCATCTTAATTGTTGAATTTGCTAACCAATTACGTGATAAAGGTATCGCTTTTGAAGAAGCGTTGATTAGTGCTTCACAGCAAAGGTTACGCCCAATTGTTATGACCACGTTTACCACGGTAACCAGTGCCATTCCTTTAGTACTAGCGGTAGGACCTGGGGCTGAAAGCCGCATGGTGATCGGTGTAGTTATTTTTGCCGGCGTATCACTAGCCAGTATGTTTACCTTGTTTATTGTACCGGGTGCGTATTATTGGTTATGTCGCCATACTGGCTCACCACAAGCGATTGCCAATGAAATAGCCAAACAACAGCAATAAAACCAAGGGTAAAGCTGAATAAGTTCAAAGCCTAAGCAAGCGATTGCTTAGGCTTTTTTTAGCTTTATTCATTGGTTTGACTCAATAGGTGTGCTTGTCCACCAAACGTTGGATCTCGTTGTTCTTTAATAATGTGGCAATATGTTTATCGAGTAATTCTTTTTCTTCGGTAAATTCTGCTCTTAAAATAATATTTAACGGTACTGTGCTTACGGGCTTTGTTGAGCGATACGTTTTTTTGTCAGTAAAGAATTTAGAATTAATAAGGTTTAATGCGTTAAATTCATTCATCACGGTATAGTCACATCGGTCTTTAAATAACAGCCTCAGCATCGATAAGTGACTTGATGAATCTACTCTCACCAGTCTCTTACTTTTGAAATATGGCGCTAAATTAGGGTATGAGTAACCTTTTTTAGTACACACTGTTTCACCTTGAATTGCATTATCTAAAGAAAATTCGTCTGGAAAGGGCTTGGCTTTATATAAGAAACTTCGGTGTTGGTGAAAAGCTATGGTTGAAATTAACTTATCGGGATTTTTTAACCAATTCTTACTTAACATCAGTAAATCAGCAGTACCTTGGTACATGTACTCTTCACTGCGCTTTCGGCTATTCGATATGTATTTTATGCTTAATTGCTTGCTTTCAATTAACTCTTTTAAGAGATCGGGAATGACGCCTTCGAAGGCGTTTGTTTTCTCATCAAAATATAAATAGGGCGGAGAGCCGGGATAATTGACAATAAATAGCAAAGGTTGCTTTGTTTTTGCAAATAAAGGCAAGCTAGCACAAAGTAAAATGAGCAAGAGTAAAGGTTTCAATAAAGCGGCCTATGGCAATATTTAAAGTGACTTTTAAAACTATAGTAAAAATAAAAGCTATGTCGATAATCGCTTGATGCTTTATTTATTCCCCTGTTAATTATGCCAGCTACTTATGCCAGCTACTTATGCCAGCTACTTATGCCAGCTACTTATTCCAGTTAGTTATTCTCGAAAATAGGTTAGTAACTTAAGCATACTCTATGGTTATTGAGCGCTGCTGCTATTAACCGCTAGAAATCGAACTGAATATATACTGTGTTGTAATTACTGCCGCCTTTAATGCGACCAAACTGAGACGCGGATTCGAAAATAGCAGAGCGGTGATGAATACTATAGCCTAGCCAAGTTTCGTTAAGCGCGTTAACACCAAAGATATCACCTAAATTTATATCAATTGAGAAGTCTAAAAAGTTCATTAACTCACTTGGTTGATAGCCTTTTCGCTCCATTTCTGAGGCTTCAATATAACTAACATCAGAAGCATAAGACAAGCCCTCTGCAGCGCCTATACGCCAACGCACAGGCCAGTCTATGGTGTAATAAGCTTTAATGGCTAATACATATTCTTGCTCAGAGCTTTGTACTTCAGAATTCCAATGCCAGATAAAACCAGGGGTTAAGAAAATATCAATCGGCAGTGAAAAGAGATTATCCGTTAATGGTAAACCATAAAAAATAGATGTAAGTTGATTATTGTATTCATCTTTTACCGTATCACCTGCCAGAATATCACCGATGTTTGAAGGGGTTGCCCAACCATGCGCTAAGCGTAAATAACCATGGTTAGATAATTCATTTTTTTTCGGTTTACTGATGTCATTAAAAAAAGCGAACCCTAGATATGCTTCACTTTGCCAGCGTTGAGCAACGGCATCACTTTGATAGGCATTGTTGTCTAGCATGGTGGCATTAACCGAGGCGAGTAAGTAAAAGTTACTGGCGACATGGTAACGAGTTTCTACACCAGCATTTAGTTCAAACCCTGCACCAATGGACTCAGATGTTAAGTCTTCGAGTGCGTAATAATGGCTATTAAAACTGGCACTTTTATAGCGAGCTGTTACTTTGGGCATAAACTCCCAGCTATTGTGCTGAAAGTACCAACTTTGGCTGACATTTGCGTAGGGCTTTCCTTCTAAATCGCTAAATAGTTCCACATCGAAAAAAGTATTGTCGCCAAATGCTCTTCTTGCTTGAAAGCCTAAATCGATAGTGTCACCTTGTACTTGGTTTTGATACTCAGCAGGAATATCAAAAAAACGCATACGTGCCATGGCGTTGAATTGCCAATCATTGTGTTGGTATAAATGCGCTCCACCTTCAATACCTCTAATAAAGAAGTCTTCTCCTTGATAAAACATCATAGGCACGAAGCTGGTTACATTATCTGCTTCGGTATCAAAGGGTATTTCAGCATTTCTAACGAGTACGCCAAGCCCCCAAGTTTTCTCTTGATGAACCTTAATTTGCTTGGTTTCACTCGTTTGTTCTTCAGCCGGTTTTTGCTTTAGTGATTCACTTTTAGCAATCGATTGCTCTGTTTCTGCATCGCTATCGGCTATGACTGAATTTTTTGCAAAAAGCGCAGGTGAGATAAATAAGGCAAGGCTGAGTGATATTGTTAGGCAAAAACGCATTGTTATCCTGATAAATGTTCGTACGTACGATTGAATGTGAGTAAGTGTAACACTAGTTCTTTTTGACTACAGCATACACTCCGCCTTTTCATTTAATTGGTGAAATAGCAAGACAATAGATACTTCTCAAAAGTACTAGCTTTACTTCCAAGCTAGGTTGTCAGAGTGTCCTTGTAAACCTTATAGCATGTTGCGGTTACAGTAAGTTGCTTTTTCAAAGTCGCTGATATTCATGGCTATATTGTTAACTGTTGGAAACAGGGCAACTAATTTAGCAACAACTTGCTTTGAGAGATCTGCTTTTTGTTCGGTAGTTCTACCTTGCATAATATGAGCAAAAACATGAATGAACTCTTCAGCTTTATTCCCCACACAATACTTGTTAAAGGGATTTATTCTTACCTTAATATCGTTTTCATCAAATAGCCTCGTAGCATGGGCGACAAGATGAATTTGTTGAAGAATATATTCTTCATCATGAGTGTTTAATATAGTGTCTGAGCAGTCCATTACAAAATGTGGCATTATTTTTCCTTTTACTTGCTCTCAGAGAAAGAGCTATTAATGGTGAAAAATACATAATAACTTATGGTCCTCAGCAAATATATGAGACAATTTACGCTGAAACAATAATCTGATGAATCATTATGAAACTTTTAGTACGTAACCTATCTCGCACGACCACAGAACAAGAAATCCGTATCTTATTTTCCGCTCATGGCTCAGTTACTGAATGTAACTTAGTGTTAGACCAAGAGACGGGTAAATCAAAAGGCTTTGCTTTTGTTGAAATGCCTGAAGAAGCTGAGGCAAAAGCAGCGTTATCTGCTTTGCACGAAACACGTGTGGCAAAAAATAAAATTCGAGTGAAAGTCGCGCAGTAGTCTTTTGCCAAAGAAAAAGCTAACTTAAAGTGAAGTTAGCTTTAATCTTGCTAGAACATTTAATTCCTTAATCCCTTACTTGCTTATCGGTCGTGAAGCTTAGGCATGCAATAGCCCCTTGGCTATCATTGCGATTCTTTAACGTTAATTCTCCCCCTTGATTACGAATAAACTCACGACTTAGGATTAGACCTATGCCTGAGCCTTGTGCTTTGGTTGAGTAAAAAGGGACAAATAAATTCTCGTTATTGGCAATACCTTGGCCTGAATCGATAATGTTTATCAGAGTATGCTGCTTAGTTCCCTGTAAAGATTGTTGCCATTGCATTTGCACTTGTGGAGCTCTTTCATTCCCATCACAGGCTTCAAAGGCATTTTTAATTAAGTTTATCAATGCTTGTTCAAGTTGGCCTGAATCAGCAGAAAAATCTAATAGATTTTCGCCTAATTCAATTGATAATTGAGGGTAAATGGCTTGCATTCGCTGTGTTATTTCATTGGGTGAGACTAATGAAAGCTTGGCTGGCGCAAGTTTGCTAAATGCAGAGTAGTTTTCAACAAAATCTAATAGTTGCAAAGATCGCTTTTCAATAACGTGTAAAATATTTGTTTCTAGTTTTTCTTGCTCAGGTGTTAAAGGGCCATTTGCCTTTATCTCTTGCAATGATTGAGTCATCGAATAAATAGGAGTAAGGGAATTTCTTACTTCATGGTTGAGTACTCTAATGAGACGTTGCCACACCTGCTTTTCATTCGCTCTTAGCTGTTGCTCTATTGAGAAGAACACTAATAACTGGTAGTTTCGCCCACTTCGCTTTAACACATGATGAGTCACTTCAAAACGTTGTGTTAATTGTGAATCTGTACTTTGCTGCCACTTGCCGTTTTCAAACGTTAACCCTAGAGTTGCTGCTGTCATACCAAGCAGGGTAATTGCAGGAGTCTTTACTAATGTCTCTATCGCATTGTTCGCTGAATAAATTTGTTGATGGTGATCTAACACTAAAATAGGCAAATTTAGTTCTTTAATAAATTCAGTTAAAAATGATTCGTTATGCATATACTCAAATCGTTTATCAACTAATTTACCACTGAGCTTTTCAAAATCTCGTTTAAGGTTAGTTACTCTACCACTATCAAACTCAGCTAAATGCCAACTGTTAAATTCCTCATTGCCAAGAGCGTCAAGTTGTAAGCCGATACGCTCTAAGGTATCCATGACATAAAAATAGCAACGACTTGCTGCCCAAGTGCTTGGAATAATCATAGCAATGAGAAGGGTACTGCTACTAAGCAATTCTAACTGGAGTGAGTTTATAATATAAACACAGGGAATGAGTGGTAACAGCGCCAAAAAAATGAACAGGTAAATTAACTTATTTTCAAGAGATGACTTAGCCCTAGCGTGCTCAGTGCGATTATTATGGCGCTTTGTTTTTAATTTCACCTTAGGCTGTTCATCAAGTTTACTGTTCACCTAAAGCTCCAAATTCTTTGGGTCTATGGAGAATTTTTCTAAGCGGCGATAAATAGCTGATTTACTCATACCTAGATACTCTCCCGCTTCAATCACATTACCTTGAAAGTGTTTTATTGCGGTGATGAGAGCGCTTTTTTCACTTTCTTCTAGAGTCATTAGAGGCGATGTTTTTGGGGTTTCAATATTGTGCTGACTAAGACCAAGGGAGTTAACATCAAGAATATTATGCTCAGACATAATAACCGCTCGTTCAATACTATGGCTTAATTCTCGCACATTGCCTATCCATGGGTGCTGCAAAATAGCCGCATGAGCGGTAGGTGATAAACTCATGTTATTACGGTGATATTTCGTTGCGTGTTTTGCTAACAGATGCTCAGCTAGTAAGGTGATATCTTCAGGGCGCTCTCTTAGTGGTGGGATGTGAAGTTCAATGGTATTTAATCGAAAAAGCAAGTCTCGACGGAATTGATCTGAACTGATCATTTTCTCCAGGTTAGCGTTAGTGGCAGATATAATTCGAGCATTGGTTTTTTCTGTTTGGCTTGAGCCGACTACTTCATACTCACCTGTTTCTAATACTCGTAAAACTTTACTTTGTAAGTTGGCTCCTAAAGTGCCGATTTCATCTAAAAAGAGCGTGCCATCAGAGGCAATATCAAAGCGGCCAAGGCGATTCTCTTTGGCATCGGTAAATGCGCCTTTTTTATGACCAAATAATTCACTTTCAAATAATGACTCTGGAATAGCGCCCATGTTAACGCTAACAAAGCGGTTTTCTGCCCGGTTTGAATGTTGATGTATAAAACTTGCAAGTAGACTTTTACCGGTACCATTCTCGCCGGTGAGTAAAATATTGGCATCGGTTAAAGCCGCACGTTTTGCTTTAGCGAGTAACTCTAGCATGACGGGTGATTGGGCATAATACTCTTGCGTGGAAGTAGGGCGGCTTAATGCGGTATAACGTGCGTTCTCTTTGTGTAGCTGTGCACTATCAATTTGCTGTTTAACAATGGCAACTAATCGCGTGTTTTTCCATGGCTTTTCAATAAAATCTACCGCATTCAGTTGCATTGCTTGTACGGCAATATCAACGCTAGCCCAAGCCGTCATAACAACAACGGGGATGTTAATGTTTTTATGTTGCAATTGTTTTAAAAAAGCTAAACCTTCTTCACCTGAGGTGGTATCACTGGTGTAGTTCATATCCAGTAATATCAGATCGATAGTTTCACTGGTGACAAAATCCATAGCCTGCATAGGACTATCTGCTTCAACACAAGTGAAACCGTGATTACTTAGGGCAATTGATGCAGACATACGAACATCAAGTTGATCGTCAACGATCAGGACTTTTTTCATAAAATGGTTAACTTTTTATCAGTATAATTTATTGCTAAAAGCAAAGAGGTTAGCAACACTAACCTCTTTGCTCACTTACTTCGGGCTACTCATTTCTTAGAGCTTTCATTGGACGAGCCTTAATGATTTTTTGCATAGGTCTGATACTGGCATAAATCGCAATAGTGGTACTTAGCAAAATAGCAGGTAATGCAAAGCTAACATCAAAGGTGAGCCATGGGCTTAGGCTGTCATAAAATTGGTTATATATCAGCAGTGTAATGATATTTGCTAAGATAACACCTAATAATAGCGGTACTATAGCATCTTTAACTAACAACTTATAAAGCCTAACCTTTTTAGCGCCTAATGCCATGCGTATACCAAATTCAAAGCGTCGTAAGCCTAAGTTATAACTTAAAACACCATAGATACCAACACTGGCTAATAACAGGGTAAATGCCGCTAAAATGTAACTTAAATATAAGGTAATAATATCCATATATATAATGCGACCATACTCTTCATTTAGTGAGATGAATTGCCAGATATTAAAACGGGCATCTTCATTACGTAAAGTTAATAACACTTTTTCTTGATCAAGGGTATGACCTGGTTTGGTTTCAACAATGAAGTTATAGCCAAATGGTCGGCTAGGCCACCAAATATGTCTGCCTTGGTCTTGGTCAAAGTAGTTAGGATGATTAAAGTTCTCAGTAATACCCACCACTTCATTTTTTTCTTCATGGCCGTCATAAACTTTTCCAAGTACATCGCCATTAGGGTCAAGTAAGTAAGCTAGGCTTTGTGTCACCATAACTTCATTTTTTTCACCCCGTAGCGCCTCATCACTGAAAGTGCGACCTTTAAGTAATTTCAAGCCGGTGTGCTCAAAATAACCGCTACCGACCCAAGCTTGTGGAGTAAAGTCGGTAGTTTTACCGTCCATATCCGCTAAGGTTGATTTAGTGATCCTAACTGACACAGGGCTACTTCCAAGAGATACCGCTTTTACTTGCGGTAACTGCTCGAAAACTTGTTTTATTTTTTGAGTTTTATCAAAACGCTCTGTCATCGATAATTCATCGTTTTCACCACGAATAAAAGCGCCAAAAGAATACATGTTTTCAACCTTGCTACCCATAGGACGGTCGAGTGTTTGATGGGTTTTAGTTAGCGCTAAACAAGCAAAGATAATCAGTAAGCTGGCAAAGGTCATCTGTGTGGTTATAAGGCCTTTAACTGTACGAGTAGATACTTGATTAACACTGCCTTTACCACTTGATTGCAATTGGTTTTTTAACGCCTTGTAATCAACAAGTCGTGAAGTAACTAAAGCAAATAAATAAGCGAGAAGTAAGCTTAATGAAATAGCGACAGCGAGTAGGTTAATATCGATAGCTAAAGATTTTACTAGCGGTAGGTTTCCTGCCGCGAGGTGTTTAAATAGCTTGATGCCCCAAGCTGAAATAAACAATGCTAAGCCAACAGATGCCATCATCAAAATTGAAGTTTGCGTTAAAATGGCATTGAATAATAAACGGCGTTTTGCCCCCAGTACAGCTTGTAGTGCCAGTGTTTTATGTTGCGCTAAAGCACGAGAGAAAAATAAGTTACATACATTAACCACAGCGATAAGAAATAACCCTAATGTGCCAGCAAATAGAAATAAACTTAAGTGGCCTTTATCACCTAGCTCAACATTCCTATAGGGCGTTACTAGCGGTCTAAAGTCTGTCGATGTTTCATAACCTTCGAGCCACTCTGCTCGAATATCTTCAATACGGTCATCAAGATCTTTTAAAATACTTTCTCGGCTTGTTCCTTGATTCGCCGTACCAACAAGTTTCAATGACTTGTAAGTATTATCCCAAGGATTATCCCACTCGCCATTATTAAAGAAACGTCGATCAGAGCCAAAGTGTAACCAGATATCGGTTTTTCCACTATAGAACATGTAGGGCGACTCAAATGATTTAGCGACAACACCGATAATGTTAAATGATCGCTGACCGTCATTAATAGTTTTACCAATAATATCAGGCGTACGGTCAAAATATTTTTGCCAAAATTCTTCCGAGATAACTACTTTATCTGAGGTTTGCTCTAATGGCAGGTCACGAGCAAAGCTTTGTCCTAATAACATAGGAACTTTCAATAAATCGAAATAATCAGGCATAGCAAATGTTGCCACAACCCTAGGTTCACCAGGCAAACTAGTTAGCATAATATTGTTTGGGCTTACTGGCGTTAGTTTCTCGAAGCTACTTTGTGTTTTATACCAATGGATAATTGCTTTATAACTTTGAAAGCCACTGTGAGTGCCAATCGGAGTATCAACTTCTTGTTCAACCACGTAAAGCTTTTGTTCGTCAAGTACATCAAGTGGCTTTAAAAAGTAGGTGTTCACCAACGAAAACACGACAAATAAGGTTGCTAGTGTTAATGACATTGTCACCATAACTGAAGCCACAAAGCCTGGTGCACTTTTTAGTGATCTGAACGCGAGATTAAACTGCGTTTTGGTTTTAATAAAAGCACTCATAATTACACCACTGCTTGTTCTGTTTGATTAGTATTGGCACTAGTCATCATGTCTTCTGCTGCATGAGATAATTCAATGACCTTACCGTCGAGTAGGTGAATTTGTTTTGAAGCATGACCGGCATATCGAACGTCATGGGTTACCATGCAGATGGTGGTACCTTGTTGATTCAAGTTATTTAAAATATCCATAACCGCATCACCGTTTTTTGAGTCTAGGTTACCGGTCGGCTCATCGACTAATAAGATACTTGGTTGACCTGCTAATGCTCTTGCTATGGCAACACGTTGTTGTTGGCCGCCTGAAAGCTGATTAGGCTTGTGACCTTTTCGATGTTCCATTTCTACTTGGGCAAGTGCTTGTATCACGCGTTTTTCAATATCATCTTTCGATAAACCATCCTCACGGTACGTTAAAGGCAGGGCGACGTTATCAAAAATACTCAGTTCATCTATTAGGTTAAATGATTGAAAAACAAAACCAATATGTAAGTTTCTTAGCTCAGCTTGTTGATCCATAGATAAATTATGTGTATCGACATTTTGAATGAAATATTCACCTTCCGTTGGTGAGTCTAATAAACCTAGTAATGATAAAAGCGTTGATTTCCCACAACCTGATGGGCCACTAATCGATAAATAATCCCCAGGCATAATATCTAGGTTAATATCTGTGAGTGCTTTAATTTCTATATTGGATGAATGATAGGTTTTCGCTATATTCTTCAGTGAGATAATTGGCTCTTGTTTTTCTATCGCTTTTATTGGGGTTGCTGTATTAGTCATTATCATTCCTTTTATTGATTTATTAGTAGTGTTTGTTGTGTTTCTGGCCAGTGAGACATATCTGACACAATGATTTTTTCACCATTTTTGATACCACCAATAACTTCAATTTGATTACCTGAAAGTGTACCAAATTTTATTAAAGTTAGCTGTGCACTCAGACCGTCAGGGCTAAGTTGGTATAGTGTTTTTTCTTTAAAGTCGTAGACGTTATTTGGCTGTTCTACATATAAGGCGTTATGTATCTCTTTAACGTGAATCTTTCCTTCCACCGTTAAGTCTGGACGGGCGTTGCTAGGAAGCTTTCCGGTTAAATCTAGCTCGATCATCACACGTCCGTCGGTAACGACAGGGTCTATGCGCACTACTGTTGCAGTAATACTCTTACCTGATGTTTGTACAGATGCAGGCATACCAATAACAATTTGATCAGCTTGATTTTGTTGCACACGTAATTGCGCGACTAATTGTTTATCAGAGCCAACCATAGCCAGCTGTGTGCCGGGGGTGAGACTTTGTCCTATTTCTACTGGCATTGTTTGCAATATGCCATCAAGACCTGCGCGAACGGTTAATCGGTCGAAGCGCTTTTTGATCATGGTGAAATTATGTTGGTATTGAGTGATTAAATCCTGACTGATTTTCATCCGCTCAATTTGCATCGCTTTTAGGTGTTCTTGCCTGGTTTTTTCGATGGCTACCCTTTGCTCTAATTGACGGACAGTTAGTTGACTACGCTTGAAATCTAAAGCGCTAACAATGCCTTTATCTATTAATTTTTGCTCTGCTTGTGCTTTTAGTTGGGCGTTTTCTAATTCACTTTTTAGCAGTGCTATTTGTGCATCGTGCTCTAGTAATTGGCTTTTATGGGCAATCACCTGCTGATTAAATTCAGCATTTTGTCTAGCAAGTTCTAACTTGGCATTAATAACGGCTTGTTCAAGCTGAGGATCAGACAATGTCATAATCACACTGTCTTTAGATACTTTTGCCCCAGGGTAAAGCGAAATACTCTCGACCTGTCTCTTATACACATCTCCGAGCCCACGAGACCGTACTAGATCTCG
>OLII01000256.1_pt1 | contig 21241 bp, 23 predicted proteins | sample 1609481 | NCBI WGS metagenome assembly OLII01 (sample SAMN05416859, study PRJEB24817) | seawater metagenome | isolation source: Sea water | place: Canada:Atlantic | collected 2013-11 | reverse complement strand
TCGGAGATGTGTATAAGAGACAGAACTAACCCAGCCCCAAACATACTAATTAAGCCGGAAAAGCTTATTGCAAATGAGACACTACGCAACACCTTTAAGTCTAAATAATAAAAAAGCATATGCGCTATTCGCCCCGCCAAATACAAGAGTGCTGAACCATTTAACCATGCAGGATTGGCTGTTGATAATATTGAAAATAAGGAAAATAAAATTAATATCCCTACACTCTCATTACTATTGGCTAGTGCTCGATGTGAACGAAACAGAAAATTACTATGATTTGGTTCAATAGAAAAGCCTGGAACGTGTTTAACTTTAATCGCAACTACATCAACGATGGCAAGTTGAATCCAAAGCATAAAACCGGTTAATCCCAATACTAGAACGGTGACATTGTACGGTATTATAAAATCCATTTAATATACTCCTAACTATAAAATTTGACGAGTTGCCTAACGCCCTGTTAAGGGGCTGATAATGGTTGGCTAAAATGTGTAGCGAAGCGAAACCGAGCCAACTGTTAGCAGTCCCGCTTTATTTGCTTGTTAAGTGGCTGATAACCTGACTAATTAGCAAATAAAGTAATAACCAAAACGATACAACAAATGACCAACCAATAAAAGTAATTGGCGCAATAAACATATCTTCTGTCACTTTACCTATAACAGGTAAGCCAACAAAATTTCCTAGCTCAAGAACGCCCCAAATAGAATAGTAAGGAATGACAGCAGTAGCTTTAACTCCAAAGATTGAACTAGGAAGAAAAAAGAGACAAATATGTATGGCTATAAAAGATAACCAATATTTTTGATATGCTCGCATTCCGATTGCCATTTAACAGTTTATTATGGAGACTTCTTAGTAATGTCAGCCCCAAAACCTGTAATTAATTCGCATTAATATTCCACAATTTCAATAAATTAGAAAGATTAATTTAATCAAAATCAGCTATCTTCGGATATTACTGAGAAGTCTCAGTAATATCCGAACAGTAACAAAGGCAATAAAGATTTATTTATCAGTAATTTAGTGATGTTTTTGTGTTGTGAAAATTCAAGTTTAGTCATTTACTGAGACTTCTCTGTAATATCACAACATTCAGGTTGAAAATGCGTTAATTGATTTCATAACGAGGGTTATCGGCAAGCCAAGCTTCAACACGGGCAATTAATAAGTTATTGCCTGCTTCTTTGGCGAGCGTGAGTGCCTGTTGAGTATATTGCTGTGCCGCCACATCGTTATTTTGGCTTTGCAGGACTTGCGCTTGCGCTAATAAAATGGCGACTTTATTGGTGGTGACGCCATTTTTGTTAGCAATCTCAGTTGCTTGGGAAAATAGTGTGTCAGCTTGTTGATTATCGTGTTGTGCATGTGCGATTAAAGCCAGTTCAATCAGTGCTCTGGTTTTTCCATAATCAGAGCGAAAACCTTGGTAAAAGCTTAAGGCTTGATTGAGCAGTTTTTTAGCTTGCCCATAGTCCTTTTGTAAACGTTTAATTTTAGCTAATTCTTCATACGCATAAGCGGTAAATAAAGCGTCTTGGTATTTCTCTGCTAGGTTTTTGCTGACTTGTATATAGTGCTCGGCTTCACTGAGCGTTTGATTATTGTTCTGGTTAGTGTGTGAGGTTTCTTCATACCTATTTATCAGTAGCACACCAATCATCAAGCTACTGCGGATCTCTTCTCGCTGATCTTGTTTACCTTGTGCTTGCTCGATGTTTTCTTTCATTAACGCAATGCCTTTTTCTGCATTACCTTGATTAATTTGGCTAGCGGCAAGATATCTTCGAGCAGCTAATAAATTATTATTACTTTGTAGGGCAGAGCTGAAGAAGTTGATCGCTTGCGGATATTGGCGCTGTAGGTAATGTTCAATGCCACGAGCAAACGCTTCATTACTAAAGTCACTAATATAGGGTTGTGTTTGCTTGGGGGTAAATTGGTCGAACCGCTGCGCGATGGTTTGTACTAATTGATCAAAGCCTTCTCCGACGGTTTTTGAAAAAATAATACCGCGCTCAACACTGTGAAGTAGATGTAGGGAGTAGTGCAACTGAAAGTCTTGTGGATAACCGAGTAATTTAGTTTGCACGACCAAATTGCTGTTAAGTTTTTGGGCTATATGATTAAAGTTATCTAGCTGAGTTAACGGCTGTGTGTGATTTAGTACCGTTAGCTGACTATTCTGGCTGAGGTTTTTACTTAAATAGTCCATACCCTGTAACGGCACCCAGTCATGAATATCATCAGGCATGTCGTTTTCTACAGGTAGAAAGGTTACAGAAAAGTTATTGAGAACAGTGCTATTTTCTTTTGATATTAATGAATAGAGTGAAACTAAAGCTAAGACAATGAAAATGATTAGGGAAGAGGCAATTAACAACGGCTTTTGAGTGAGCTGTGTTTTTTTTGTCTCGGCGATTTCTTCAAGCTCGGCAGTCCACTGGTATCCTTGGCGAGGGTAAGTTTTAATAACATGACTACCCAGTAAATCGCGGATTTCTTTAATAGACTGTACTAATACTTGCTCTTGAACAATAACATCGTGCCAAACACTCGCTAATATTTCTTGTTTGTTAACAACTTTATCTTGGTTGGCAATGAGGTATTTGAGTACCAATAATGTCTTTGCCCTGATACTGATGGTTTGGCCATTTTTGATCAGAACTCCGGCGTTTAAATTGAGTTCAATGTCGTTATAGGTAAATCGCATAAAAGAACAGCTACAGCTTAGTATTGGATTTGAGGTTTTAATAACCCGAGCTGAGGTTAAATGACTATATTGGCTTAAATTAATTGCTAGTGCAACCAACAACCTAGCGTTAAATAGCTTGCTTTGCGTCCATTACTCTATTAAGTTGAATTGTCTTCTAGGGAATTAATACCAATTTGATTAAATTTCTTTCCTACTCAGAGGTTTGCTCGATGCTCAATAACAAGGCAAATTGGTTTCGGTTTAGTCATGCTAAATCAAATAAATTTAACGAAGGTAGTGGGCATCGAGAAATCTCCCAAGGGGCGAGTTTAAAAGGTTTACATGCTGCGTTATTAATTTTGACAAGGGAATAACCATTCTCTTCAATCAATATCTTGCCTCTAAGCCTTTTAATTCTCGCTGAGTGGGAAAGAACTTAGTCAACTTGGTATAATTAAAAATAAGGAATATATCTCTATGAATTTGTTTGAAAACCTCGTTTCAAGTCCGGCACTTTGGATAACCATTGTCATTTTGTACACCTTGAAAAAAGGTATTTATTTTGTACCACAAAACCGTGGTTATGTAATTTATACCTTAGGTAAATACAGTAAAACACTATCAGCCGGTTTGAATTTTATTATCCCTTTTGTGCAATCTGTTGCGGCAGATCGTAATTTAAAAGAGCAATCATTAGAGATTATCTCGCAACCTGCTATTACTAAAGACAATATCACCTTAGAAATTGATGGTATTTTGTTTATGAAGGTAACTGATGCAGCCGCGGCTACCAATAACATTACCGATTACAAAATGTCGGTTACTCAGCTTGCTATGACAACCATGCGTAATGCTATTGGTTCTATGGAACTTGATGAATGTTTTCAAAATCGAGATGCAATCAACGCGCAAATTTTGGGGTCTATGACTGAAGCGACAGCACCTTGGGGTGTTATGGTGACTCGCTATGAAATTAAAGATATCACGCCGCCGCAAAGTATCCGTGAAGATATGGAAAAACAAATGACGGCAGAGCGTGAAAAGCGTTCGGTTATTTTAACCGCAGAAGGGGTGAAAACAGCAGCGATTACTGAAGCTGAAGGACAAAAAAAAGCCCGTGTACTCGATGCTGAAGCGGCTAAAGCTGAGCAAGTATTAGCAGCAGAAGCGACAAAAGAGTCGCAAATTTTAGAAGCTACCGGTAAAGCAGAAGCAATAAGGTTAGTTGCTGATGCCGATGCTAATGCCCTTGAAGTTGTTGGTAGTGCGGCAAATACCGAGCAAGGTCAATCAGCGGTGACATTAACCTTAGCTCAAGATGCCATTACTGCACATCAAGCGATAGCGAATGAAAGTACTGTGGTATTAACCGACGGTAAAACCGGTGACAATATTGCCAATACTGTAGCTCAAGCGATCGCAGTGTCGTCTAGCTTGAAAGTGTAGGGACTTGAACGTTAATTTTAATGCAAAGGAGTTAGCATGGAATCATTTATAGATCATCATCACCTGATTTGGTACGCCATTGCCGGCGTAAGTTTAGTGATAGAGTTAGGTGTAATGGGGCTTAGCGGTCCATTATTATTCTTTGGTATTGCCAGTGTTGTCACCGGTGTGTTGGTGCATGTTGGCGTCATTGAAGGTTGGCAAAGTGAAGTCTTAGTTGTGGGCGTGTTAACGGCTGTTATTACGGTTTTATTATGGAAACCATTAAAGAAAATTCAGAACTCCCGGGGAAAAACAGACGATTCAAGCGACATGATCGGCTTGCAAGTTCCGGTGATTGACGACATTACTACAACCGTCGGGACAATTCGTTATTCGGGCGTTAATTGGCATGCTCGATTGGCAGACAATTCAACGGTTGATGTCATTAAAAATAATAGTATCTGTCTTATTGTTGCTGTAACTGGCACGACAATGCTGGTGAAGCCTGTCGATTAAGGCTATTCAGTTTTGTGCTTAGCCGTTTGAGGTGAGCTACTGAGCTTAAATCTTAGAGACTTGCCCGTTAAGCTAGATAATAAAAAAACCGGTTCGAGCCTAACACTTGAACCGGTTTTTTATTGACTCGTTTTTATTATTGAATTGGTTTTTATTAAAATTTTACCCGCTCTAACGATAAATTTGCTCGGCCCAACGCGCTAGCCCAGCAGTAACACTACCAAAATGATCGCCAACCACCACAGGAATGCCAGGCATTTGCTGCTGTAAAAATTCACTTAACACTGGCGATTTAGCGGTACCGCCAGTAACAAAGATAACTTCTGGCTGGCATTGCGCTTCTGCGACTGCAGCTTGCATTAACTGCGCTATTTGCTCAAGCGTGCGCATATTGGCTTGCTTAAGTGTTTCGCGTGAAACATCAACGGTTAAGTTTTCATGAACATCATCAAGACAAATGGTTTGTTGATTGCTACCCGATAAAGCTATTTTTGCTTGTTCTGCCGCATTCACTAGCTGATAGCTTAGTTTGTGATCATGCACAGTGACTAAACGCTCAATGATTGCGGTTTCTTGTGCATCTCTTGATAACTGAACTAATTCGCGTCTATTTTTAGCGCTATAAAATTCCGTTTGCTCGTTAATATTGTTGATGGCTAATGCCTGCCTAAAACTTGAGGTTGGCATAGGTTTGCCGGTTTTTAATAAACTATTCATTCCCAAACTTGGCATAATTCCTTGTAAGGCCAATTGAATGTCAAAATCATTACCCGCAACACGCACACCGGTATGAGCAAGTAAGTGATTATGGCGGTCTTCTTTCCCGGAGAATTCTGGACTCATCAATAACATTGAGCAATCACTGGTTCCGCCACCAATATCAACGACCAGTACTTTGGTTTCTTTATCTAATGAGGCCTCAAATTCAAAACCTGCTGCAACGGGTTCATATTGAAACTCAACATCTTTAAAGCCAACACGCTTCGCCGCGTTAGTTAACACGCTAATGGCTTGTCGGTTGCTTTCTTCACCATGTAAACCTTGAAAGTTTATTGGCCGACCAATTACCGTTTGAGTCACTTCTTTTTGCAGTGCTTTTTCAGTGAGTTTTTTAACATTACTCATCATGCAGGCGACAATATCTTCAAAGAATTGAATTTGAGAATCGGCTAAACCGCTGGCACCTAAAAATGATTTAGGCGATTTGATGTAATAGCCTTCTTCCGGATCTTCAAGATATTGTTCAAGCGCAGTTTTGCCAAAAAGTAACTCGCTAGATATGCCGTCAAAGGCTAATTCACGTAAGGCAGCTTGGCCTTTTTGCATCTGCATTTTACGCTCAACCAGATAGTTTGCTTGCTGCGTTGTAGGTAGTTGCTGTGAAAGCCAATTAGCAATAACATCTCGGCTTGGCGCATAAAGGTTTGAGGCAATATAACTGCCACCATCTTGTTCACCAAGTAAAGGAACAATATGAGGCTGGCCATCTTGCATGGTGGCAACACCACAATTGGATGTACCGTAATCGAAACCTATCATATTAATTACCTCTGAGAATGCCTATGAGAAAAAGGTCGCGTAGCATACTTACTTAACCAATTATTCTCAAGCTTTTGTTCCAAGTTGTTAGAAAAGCAGGTCGCGTAACTGCTATTCAAAGAGTTAATCAGTGAACCATAAGTATTTGTCAGTTAAAATAGCAAAAAATACTGACGGCAATTGCTAATGAAATTAAGTAAAACTAATCAAAAAATTGATAACAATGTGTGTAAGGCATTAACTATTGCTTGTGAATCATCTTTGCATGAAGTGGCAGGCTTTGTTTGGTTAACCCATCGAGCAAATTACACCAATTTTCCAGCAAGTTTAGTGGTGACTTGTGTTTTTAATACCGAAGCAGAAGTGGCGGCGATGAAAGCGGAACAGCAAGATGAAGTACTTAGAGCCAGCATTCAAAAACAGCTATTAAAAGTAGGTGTCGTGGTTAAAAATATTAAACAGTGCGTAAGGTTTGATAGCGAACAAGCTTGTTTAAGCCAACACGATGGGCAATGGCCAGAACGACTAGCTTTATCAAAGGTAAAACAAAAGCCTAATGTTAAGCGAATACATTAAGCTTAAGAGATAATATTGATGGTCACTAGCAAGGGCTATTTTCTAACTTGCCCATCACCAAAGACAACAAACTTTTCAGTGGTTAATGCTTCTAAGCCCATTGGCCCGTATGCATGTAATTTACTGGTTGAAATACCTATTTCTGAGCCAAGGCCTAGTTGGTTGCCATCAGAAAAGCGTGAAGAAGCATTGACCATGACCACTGACGAGTTGATGCGTCGAACAAACTCTTGGCCTCGTGAAATATCTTGGCTGATGATGACTTCCGTATGATCTGAAGTAAATTCATTAATGTGGTTAATGGCTTGATCAAAACCTGTGACGACTTTAACCGCAATTTCCTGTGCTAAATATTCTGCATGATAGTCATCATGAGTCGCAAGTTCTGCGTTAGCAAAATAACCTATGCTATTTTTACAGGCATGCACTTTAACTTGCGCTGCATCTTCTAGTGCAGCAGCAGCTAACGGTAAAAACTTGCTACTAATATCGCCATGCACCAATACCGTTTCAAAAGCATTACAAGCACTTGGTTTTTGCGTTTTACCATTAACGAGAATATCAACCGCTTTGTTTAAGTCGGCGAACTTATCAATGTATAAATGACAAACCCCTTTAAAATGCTGGATAACTGGAATACGACTATTTTCGCTCACATAACGAATTAATCCTTCACCACCACGAGGGATAACTAAATCAATGGTCTCGCTTTGTTTTAATAAACCTTCAATAACAGTACGGCTGGTATCTGGGATGACGCTGACAATATTTTCATCAACATTGTGAGCGATTAATACTTGATGTAAACACTGTGCTATAGCTAGGTTTGAGTGAATAGCTTCTGAACCACCGCGTAAAATAACGGCATTACCTGACTTAATACATAAGGCTGCCGCTTCTGCGGTAACATTAGGGCGCGCTTCGTAAATCATCGCAATAACGCCAAGAGGAATACGCATTTTTCCCACTTGAATGCCATTTGGGCGCAGTGATAATTTATCAATATCACCGACGGGATCGGTCAGGGCGACAATTTCACGAATCGCAGCACTAATGTCTTTAATACCTTTTTCATCGAGTACTAAGCGATCAAGCATGGCTTGCGATAATCCTTTGTCACGTCCAGCGATTATGTCTTTGGCATTTTCTTGAATAATACTGTCGCTGTTCGCTTCAATGGCGTCAGCAATTGCATTTAATAACGTGTTCTTTTCACTACTATTAAGTTGCGCAGCAACTCTGCTGGCTTTCTTAGCGTTACTTGCCATGGTGGCGATATTAAAGTCTGTCATTGTGAGCTCTTGTCGAAAAATTGATTACGTTAATTGGGTTAATGTTGTTGATTGCATCGTTGTTAGTCGTTATAAAATAACCATGTCATCACGATGTACAACAACATCACCTTTTTCATGACCTAAAATACTGGTGATGTCATTACTGTGTTTTCCCATGATGCGTTTTAAATCATGGTGGCTGTATAAACTAATGCCTTTAGCTATCACGCTATTATCTACTGCATTGATAAGCTCAATAGCATCCCCAGCTTTGAAGCGCTTATTTACTGATTTTATCCCTGCGGGTAATAATGAAGCGCCTTTGTTGAGCACCGCGTTAACGGCACCTTTATCTAAGACAATTTGTCCTTGGCTTTTCAAGGTATGTTTTAGCCAGTGTTTTTTAGCGGTAATAATATCGGTATCAGCGGCAAAACGCGTACCTGGGTTAACTTGCGCGATTAATGAAGCAAAAACTTCACTTTTAGTGCCGTTAATTATGTAAGTAGTAATACCATGCTCTACCGCTTTTTCTGCTGCTTGAATTTTAGTTTTCATACCACCGGTAGCAAGGTGATTGCGACTAGTACCTGCCATGGCATAAATTTCATCAGTAATTTTGTCAATATTTGGAATTAATACTGCATCGTCGTTAACTTTAGGATCTTTGGTAAAAACACCATCAATATCACTTAAAATGAATAAACTATCAGCTTCACAAGCTTGAGCTACCAGCGCTGCCAAATTGTCATTATCGCCGATGGTTAAATCTTCAGTGGTGACAGTATCATTTTCATTTACGATGGGCAGTACGCCATTGGCTAACTGTATTTGAATGGTTTCTTGAATACTGATAAAACGCTGGCGATCAGCGAGGTCATTTTGAGTAATTAATATTTGGCTACAAGGTCTATCAAAAAAACGTTGCCAATTTGCCATCATTTGCATTTGGCCAACACTAGCCATCGCTTTCTTAGTGGCGCTTGATAATTTAGGAGAGCCGTGCTGAATAACCGTGCGACCGGCGGCAACACCGCCGGATGAAACTAAAATGATCTCTTTACCTTGCTGGTGGCACTTAGTAATAAATTGCGCGATAGCTAAGGTATATTTGCCACTGCAACCATCTATTGTAGGGGCAACTAATGCGCTACCTACTTTGATTACGGCTCTATTAAAGTTCATTTTGTCTCCTGTTATGATTACTCTTTGAGTATGCGTAAAACTGTTTAGAAACTCAATTTACAACGATATTTATTCATAATAACTTAGTACAAAAAGTATGTTTTCAATCGTTTAATTAAGTATATGCCTGTAACCTTGTGTTTTACAGGGTTACTTTAACAAATAAAGCAAAATTAGTGACGGTTAAAAAAAAACAGATCACTTTTCAGCCAAGGCGCTTTTATTGCCAGCTATAGAAATGCGTAATAAAAAAATATAATTTTTAGTGAAATCATGATTAAATAACGTTATCTGTGCCACTTATCTATTACCGTTAGTTAATCTCAAGATATGTTAAATTTTTTACCTGCCAAATTGATCGGTTTTTTATCTTTCTCTCTTTATATCCTCAATACGATATTTTGGTTACTACCCATCTTATTGTTTTCACTGTGCAAGGCGTTAATTCCATTAGGCTTTTCTCAGAAAATCTTTAGTTATCTACTTGATTTAATGGCAAGTAATTGGGTGGCGACGAACAGTGTTATTCAAAAGATTTTTACTAAAACAGAAATATTGGTGACTGGCTTAGATGATCTTAAAGAAGATGATTGGTATTTGGTGTTAGCAAACCACCAAAGTTGGGTTGATATAGTAGTGTTGCAGCGGGCATTGCACGGCAATATTCCATTTTTAAAATTCTTCCTAAAAAAAGAACTCATTTACGTACCACTTTTAGGGCTAGCTTGGTGGGCATTAGATTTCCCTTTTATGAAACGTTATAGCCAAGCCTTTTTAAGAAAAAATCCACATTTACGTGGTAAAGATTTGGAAACCACGAAAAAAGCCTGTGCTAAATTTAAGCACAAGCCGGTTAGTGTAATGAATTTTATCGAAGGCACTCGATTTACCGAAAAAAAACATGAGAAACAAGGCTCTCCATTTAAAAACTTGTTAAAGCCAAAGTCAGGCGGTATATCATTTGTACTTGATGCTATGGGTGAGCACTTAACTAAAATTGTTGATGTTACGATTTATTATCCTGATGGCATTCCAAACTTTGGTGATTTTGTTAGTGGTCAAGTTGAAAGAGTTCATATTGAAGTGCACACACTAGATATTGCAACAGAGCTTGGTCATATCAACTTTTCTGATCGTAATGATAGAATTATTTTTCAAAAGTGGCTTACGCAGTTTTGGCATGATAAAGATGCCCGTTTAGAAAAAATGAAACAAAATAGCCAAGCGCTGGGTGAAGGAAAATAAATTACTAGCAAAACAAAAGGAAGCGTATGAACGAGCTAATTAGTATATGGTTAAGTGAGCAAGGCGTTGGCGCTAAATACTTGGCCAGTAGCGCCATTGCTGTAGGTATTGCTTTTATTTTTGTTATTGCGAGTCTGAGTTATTATTTGGCAAAACACCAAATATTGGCCCTTGTTCATAAAGTTATTATAAACAGCAAAAACACTTGGGATGATGCGCTGATTGAGCATAACGTGCTCAATAGAATGACTTTACTATTGCCCCTAGTATTAACGCTTTTTTTAACCCCTATCGTATTAGAAAGTAGCAGCGCTGCCAGCGCGATTGTTATTTTATTATGTAAAATATTACTTACCTTCCAAATTTCTCGCTGTATAAGTGCTGTTCTTAACGTCAGTCGTAGTATTTATCAGGAGAGTGCTAAACAGCGCTTCTTGCCGTTAAACGCCATCATTCAAATTATAAAGTTAGCGCTTTATATCGTGACAAGTATTGTCATTATCTCGCTGATTATTAACCGCTCGCCGGTTTATTTACTCAGCGGTCTTGGTGCGTTAACTGCGGTGTTATTATTAGTTTTTCAAGATACCATTAAAGGGTTAGTCGCTAGTATTCAAATCTCTGCTAATCGCATGGTTGTCGCTGGTGACTGGATTGAACTACCCAAGTATGGCGCCGATGGTGATGTGATTGAAATAGGATTAAATACGGTAAAAATAGAAAACTTTGATAAAACGATTACCACAGTGCCGACCTATGCATTAATAGATGATTCGTTTAAAAACTGGCGTAATATGTATCACACAGGTGCTCGTCGTATTAAACGGACAATTATCATTGATATTGCCAGTATTGATTTTTATAGCGCAGATAAAATTAATCAATTAACCAATGCGCAGTTACTACAAAGTTATTTAACCGAAAAAAAGCAAGAGCTTGGTTTAAGTGAACAAGAGCAAAGTAGCAATGACACCGCACAATCGCTACTTACCATGAATAGCCGCCAATTGACGAATATTGGTACATTTCGCGCTTATATTACGCAATACCTTCAAGGAAATCCTGCTATTCGTAGTGATCTTACCTGCATGGTTAGGCAGTTAACTGCCACGCAAACCGGCTTGCCACTTGAGATTTATTGTTTTGCTAACACCACCAATTGGCTTGAGTATGAAGCCATTCAAGCAGATATTTTTGACCATCTTTTTGCCATCGCTCCACAGTTTGAGTTACGTATTTTTCAGCATCCTAGTGGTCACGACTGGCAAAAAAGTTTATAACAAGCTAGAAGATAAATTAGTTTATAAAAACAATAACAAGCCTAAGGTCTAGAAATGAAGTCTATTGAAGAGCAATTAGCACGTTATAAAAGTGTGCATTTAAATAAGAAGAATATTCAAACCCACTTTGTAGGCGTGCCCTTAATTGTCTTTGCGGTTACGCTAATGTTAAGCACAGTAGCCTTTGAAATTAATTTAGAGGATTTATTTGGCTTACAGCTCACCTTGAATTTTACCTTAGCTATGGCCATTTTTACTGTCGTTGCTTTATATTATTTAGCACTGCATCGACTACTGGCTCTGGGTATGTTGCTATATATTGTGGTGAATTTATTGCTAGCTGAGTTTTTACGACATACTGAAGGCGTAATGATAACGGCTATCGTGTTATTCGTTGTAGGTTGGGTTATTCAATTTATTGGTCATTACTATGAAAAAGCAAAACCTGCTTTTGTTGATGATTTAAGTCAATTTCTTATCGGGCCGCTATTTTTGATGGCTGAGCTGTATTTTATTTTTGGTTTGTGCCCTGATTTGAATGCACGCATCACGCCAATAGCAATCGATAAGCGCCGTGCACTTGAGCAGAAGAATCGCCAGAGTTAAATCATGCTCCCTATTGCATGATGAGTGTCGAATGAAGTTATTAGCTCTGTACCAAATATGATGCCAATAAGTAAGCTAGCGAAGCTATTCGCTAGCTAAATACAAACTTTACAAGTGCTTGCTAAAAGATTTTAGCGCTGCCTAATCACACCTTCTTGCATGGTTGAAGCAACTAATTGCCCCTGTCGATCATAAATTTGACCACGTACTAAGCCTCGGCCATTACTTGCTGAAGGACTATCCATACAATAGAGCAGCCAGTCATCAAACCTAAACGGACGGTGAAACCACATTGCATGATCTATTGTCGCTATTTGAAAGTTTGGCTGCCAATGACTTGCGCCATGAGGTAATAGTGCGGTGGGTAAAAAATGAAAATCTGAAGTGTAGGCAAGCATGTAGGTATGTATGCCTAAATCATCAGGTAAGTCGCCATTGGCTTTAATCCACATCTGGCTAGCAGAATCTGTCGGAGTTGGTTGTAACCAGTTATATTGTTGCACCGGGCGAATATCTATTGGCTTTTCAGCTAAAAACTTCTCTCTTAATGGCTCAGGCAAGTATTGCTGATTGGCTTTTACATAATCAGTAAATGATGCGAGCTCTTCAGGCGCGGGCACTTTCGGCATGGTATCTTGATGATCAAATCCACCTTCACTGTGTTGAAAAGAGGCGGTCATATAAAAAATGGCTTTGCCATTTTGAATCGCTTGAACACGTCGCGTACTGAAACTTGCGCCATCACGGATGACTTCTACATCATAAACGACCGGTTTACTGGCATCACCTGCACGAAGAAAATAAGAGTGTAGAGAATGAACAAAACGATCTTTAGGAATGGTTTCTTGAGCGGCAGATAAAGCTTGCCCCATTACTTGGCCACCAAACAGTGCTTTGTAGCCCAAATCTTGGCTTTGGCCTCGATAGATACCTTGTTCAATGACTTCTAATTTCAACAATGCTGATAATTCATCTAAAACACGTGTCATTTTTTTACCTTATTTTTCAAAGACTACTTGGCTACAAACCAATTAATTCAAGGCTGTTAGTGTAATCGCTATTGATGTTGTATGTAAAGTAGGTTAAGTTTTAGCCAAATAATAATAATAAAAAACATAATTTAAACAAAATCATAATTGGACTGGGAAGGGGAGATTATGGCTGTCGCAATGCAAAGGGAGGCGTTGTTAGAAAGAAGGCAAGAAATTGCCACTGACAATGATGAACTTTGGGAAGAACTAACGCTAGCGCAAAAGTTTGCCGCCAGTAGCCTAACGCAATTTGGCTATAAGCTAAACTTTATTCGCGATTATCACAATACCCATATTGCAATATTAACCTGCAATGAGAATGTTGCGGTGATCACTAAAGGGGGAGAAATAAATACCTCTCCTAATATTAGCATTCGTGTGTAAGCTAATTTAATGAAGAAAAGCGCCTAATGGCGCTTTTTTTGTTTCTTTTTTCTGCTTTTTAAGGTTTTCCGGTAGTTAATAACGTAAAATAGCCGACATTATTGGAATAAAAGTAAATGTAGCTATGTCACGTACAAAAAAATCTAGAAAACCAGGTGGAGCTCCTACCGCTAAGCCTAAGTTAAGTAAGCAAGAATTAGCCAAAGTTGAAAAACGCGTCCGTAAAACTACGGGTAAGCAAGCTGGCAATCGTCAAAAAGAAGCCACGCAAGAAAAAGCAAGTAATAGCCAACAAGGGGCAAATAAAGATCCTCGTCTTGGTAATAAAACTCCGATCGCGCTTGGAAAGTTAGCCGCTAAAGCGGAGAAAACAGAACAAGCCAAAGTCAAACAAACAAGTCAAAATACATCAAGCATTGCTGGCGTTCGTTTTGCAGAAAAATCAACAGTTGAATTGACACCTGAACAAGCGATTAATGCGATAGAGCAAGATGAAATGTTGCAAGATATCTTGGCTAAAATAGCAGAAGATATTGCCTTAACAGAGCAAGAAGTTAACTACTACAATGAGTTAATGGAAAAGCACCAGGTACTTTCTGAATCATTAGATCTAGATGACAGTGATGAAGAAGACGTTGCCGATACTCGTAATGAAGAAGCGCTATGGGATAAATTAGATAGCCATGATTTCTCTGATTTTGAAGAGAAAGAATAAGCGTTATGAGTAATTTTTGGATTTTTGCCTTATCTCTTGCTGTCTTAATCGTAGTCAGCTTGGCATTTTACGCAGGTAAGTTGTTAAAGCAGTTAGCGCAACAAAAAGCGCTTCAACAACAAGCGAAAGTTGAGCAACAACAAGCACTGAATAGGCATGATAAAAAAGTATTTGATAGCGTTTTACTGATCACCCGTGCCATGCAACAAGAGCAGTGTGAATTTGATGAGGGCTGTTGGCGTTTATCGGTATTATTGTCATCGCTAAAAACAGTCACTGAACTATCGGCTAAATTCCCTGCGATATTTGGTCTTTATGACGAGATAAAAGAATTAGCCATTTTAGATGCACGTAAGGCTTTGCCAAAAAAGCAGCGTATGCGAGAAGATTATCAACGTATGACAGCTTTAAATAAGATGCACGATAAAGTGGTTGAAGATCTCGGCGCACTGAATCAATACACCACAGAGCAGCTAACTCGTTTATCAGCTTAATGTTGTATTGAGTTGATTATCTAACCGGCTTTATTTTGCGCTTGATCAATACCCGTATTTTCTTAACGGGTATAATTCCGTTGTAATTAAATAAAACGGTAAGAAAACATGCAAGTAAGTCAATTCTTCGATAAAAACCTTCTTAACAAATATAATACCAGTGGACCAAGATATACCTCTTATCCAACGGCATTAGAGTTTCATGATGACTTTCAACATGATGACTTTATTAAGGCGATTGAAAACTCACAGAATCGAGAATTGTCACTGTATGTTCATATCCCTTTTTGCCATACACTTTGTTATTACTGTGGCTGTAATAAAGTTATCACACGTCATCGTGATAAAGCGGATACTTATTTAGAATATTTAGCAAAAGAAATCGCCTTACAAGCGCCACTGTTTAAAGACTACAAAGTTAAGCAATTGCATTGGGGTGGCGGCACGCCGAGCTTTTTAACGCACCCTCAAATAACACAACTTGTTTCACTACTGAAAGAGAAGTTTGATTTTTCAGATGAACTTGAAATGAGTATTGAAATAGATCCACGTGAAATTGAAATGGATTTAGCTGAGCATCTTTTCTCACTTGGCTTTAACCGACTAAGTTTAGGCGTACAAGACTTAGACTTAAAAGTTCAACAAGCAATCAATCGCGTACAATCTACAGAGTTTATTGGTGACTTTATCACTCATGCCAAAGACGTTGGCTTTAACTCTATCAATATCGATCTTATTTATGGTTTACCTCATCAAACCACAGAGAACTTTGCTAAAACATTAGATAAAGCACATGAGTGGGATGTGGACCGTATTTCTTTATTTAGCTACGCACATTTACCAAGTCGCTTTGCGGCACAGCGTAAGTTACGTGATGAATGGTTACCCAATACGGAAGAAAAATTTGCCTTAATGAAGCTCGCGGTAGAGACTTTATGTAATTATGGTTATGACTTCATCGGTATGGATCATTTTGCTAAACCTAATGATGAACTCGCTGTCGCGCAAAGTGATGGTACTTTACACCGCAACTTCCAAGGCTATACCACAAAAGGTGGTTGTGACTTATTGGGTTTAGGTGTTTCATCCATTAGTTCAATTGGTAATAGTTTTAGCCAAAACATTAAAGAATTAAAGCAGTATTATCAGTCAATCACTGAAAAACAGCATGCTCAAGTTAAAGGGGTAAGCTTAACGGAAGATGATGTTTTACGTGGCGAAGTTATTCAAGAGTTGATGTGTAATTTATATTTAGATAAAAAAATGATCAGCGATAAATATAATATTGATTTTGATGAGTATTTTTCAGAAGATTTACCGTTACTAGAAACCTTTATTCAAGACGGTTTAGTAGAGAACCATGCTAACTATATTAAAGTTGAACAAAAAGCACGTTTATTAATTCGTATTATTTGTATGAGCTTTGACGCTTATATGAAGAAACATATTAACCAACAACGTTTTTCTCGCGTGATTTAATTCGTTATCGATTGGTGTAAGTTTAATTTGCAGATTAATTGTATCCCCGAATAGCAATGTTCGGGGATTTTTGTTTTAGCTTCTCTCTATTTTTGCTAGCGGAAAAGTCCCATGTTTCTATCGCTAATGGCTTCTCGCCATCCGCCTAACCATTGTGACTTTGCTTCATTTGATTGATATGGACATTGCTCCTTGGTTTTACCTCCCAATCCTGCCTGGTATCCGTTGGAATGTGCTCTACCTAACTTATCCCTTTTTTGTCTTTTCATTTTCTCCACCTCATAAACACCTCGTAATTATCTTATAAATCATGTGATTGGATATTGTAAGCTTCTCTTTTATTCAGAGAACAGCTGATTAATAAATACTACTGAGTGGTCAATTCTAAAATTTATTTGGTTTATTTTGGTATGAATTTTAATCAATCGACAAGTCATTTAAGAGGATTTTTAAGCTCGATGCAAGCAGAAAAAATGCATAAAGAGCGGTATAAAATAGAGATAAAAACTCTAAAAATAATATGGCATTTTTCTGAAATTAGTTTGCCTTGGCAAAACAACTTGTTAGCTTTTATCGAGATTTTTTTGATATTACTAGGAGAGTTAAAAGGTGATGTTTTTAGAAAAATTTACTCTAAAACGACAGAGTAAATTTAGTTTTTCCAACCGGAAATTTTAGGATCTTAATAATGGCTTTAGCATCTCTTCTAAGCCATTCAGTTTTATCTCATACATTAACGCTAACTGCTGCCCTAATTTACCCTCGGGGAAGCCCTTGCTATGAAACCAAACTAAATAGGGTTCTGGAAGTTGTAATAGCTTTCGCCCAGCATATTTTCCAAAGGGCATTGTTTGGTTAATTGCGCTAATCATTGCTTCTTGATCTTCTAACAAAATACGTCCTTCTTTATGGTTACTTTTTGTTAAGTATAGGTTGTCATATTTGTACCATGGTTTGGTCACAAAACCTTCATTTAACCGAGTTATAGTGCTTTCAATAAAATAGCGTTAGCGAGATAAATGTCAGAGATATTTTAAGCTAACGATGAAGGAATTAGAATGATTATTCGAGCATAAGGATGAATATGTCAATTATTAGAAAGCGAAGTGCTGCGCATAAAGCCTACTTACCTGTTAGCTTACGTGATAACCAATATGTGTTAGCTGAGTTAAGTATTACTGATGAGTTAGTACAAAGATTATCAAGCGATTACAGCGCAATTAAGCCACAACCTTACTATGATTTTTATCAAAATCTATCAGATATCTTTTTTAACATCACAGAAGAGCTTGAGCTGACTAATTGTCAATTCATTGCCAATGATAAATTAGCACGAGTGCGCTATAACCAAGAGATGCACCAATGGCAAACCAACCAACAAATACTTTTCTATTACAATCCAGAGAGCCATCAATTAAAAAAATCATTTTTTGATGGCAGTAAAAAAGCTAAAAAGTTGTGTTTACTTTTTTTAGCCACTGGTAGTGATATTCGGGTAAATGCTGCTAGTTTTCATAATAAAGTCAGTCAGGTAATGTTGAAATTTTGCCAACAAATTGACTTTGATAGTACTGAAGTACGTATAAGAGATCATCAACATATTACCTATGATTTATTTGCTAGCAATAAAGGCATTGCCGGCACACAAACTCATAAATTACGGGAAATAAAAAAACGTTATGCGAGCCAAGGTATCGAATTACCTAACTATCACAGTGCGATGAATTACGCGGTAATTACCTTAAATATTACTAATAAGTTATTACAGCAAGTTGAGATTGATAGTAATTCTAAAGATCCTTATAACCCGCTCTATACGTATTTAACGGATGTGTTTACCATGGCAGCCAAGCATTATAACTTAAATAATGGTGCCTTGATTGCTAATGGTTTGGTGCCAATTATCAGATACAGTATTCATGAAATAGTGTCTCGTGTCGGAGAGCTGCAAATGTTGGGCTACAACCCTGAGCAGAGCCCTTGCGGAATTATTAGCAAGTGGAATGCAAGTGAGCTTGCCGATAGCGTGCAATTAGTCTTTGTTGCTACACCTGAAAATAGCTCTGAGCACGGTTTTGGCAGGTTTTTAAATCAAATAGAACAGGCAATGCAGTTAATGTCGGTAGAGCTAGAGTTGGAGCCAACCAAAGAAGAGCTAATGATTCGCTTCCATCAACATGTTGCTTATAATTTTTAACTAAGTGTTAACTGTTCTGAGGACGCTTTTGCAACTTTCTCTGTAGAGTACGTCTATGCATAGAAAGTTGTCGGGCAGTCGCTGAAATATTGCCTTGATTTGCTTTTAGCACTTGCTGAATATGCTGCCATTCAACTTGCTCAGCTGATAAAGTTTGCTCTTGTGTACTATCTGCACTGACGCTAGTCACTTTACTGTCATTAAGTGTCGCGAGTAGTGTTTGACTGTCTACAGGTTTAGATAAGTAGTCATCAGCACCTAATTTTATCGCATCAACTGCGGTGGCAATACTGGCAAAGCCGGTTAATAAAATTATACGACTTTGCGGACGAAGTTTACGTAAAGGCGTGATGATCTCTAAAGTATTTTCTTGCGCCAACTTCATGTCCAATAAGATGTAATCTGGTAGATGGCGGTGACAGGCAAGCAATGCATCATTATTATTATCAACTTGTACACAGTCAAAACCGTGTTTAGTTAATCGTCTATTTAAGGTGTTAGCATAAATAATATCGTCTTCAACGATGAGTAACTTAGCGGTTTCACTATTTTGCATCATTTATTTCCTTGTTGTTAAACGACTCTGTTAACTTGATGATATGGGTAAACTAACGGTAACTAACGCACCACCATCTTGATGGTTTGTTAATGCTAACTTACCACCAAGCCTCTCTAAACTTGAGTGACTCAAGAATACCGCCATACCAAAACCTTGTTCGCTGTTAACCGGTTTAACGCCTAATTCATTGAGTTTTTTTAAGGTAAAACCTTTACCGTAATCTCTGATGGTGAATTGCCAACTATCACCAACACGCTGGCTAGTTAACTGCAAGGCTTTGCTGTTGTTTGCCTTACTTGCTCTAATGGCATTATTAATTAAATTAATAATCGCAGGTAGCAAGGCTGCATCAGCGTTAATAGAGACTGCTTGCTGATTTTTTGCAAGTTCATAGCCCTGTAATTGCAAATCTATCTCGGGGTTATTAACTCGAACATTATCAGTTATTTCTTTAAATAAATCTTGGCAGCTTATCGTTTTGATCACTTGTTCTTTAATATCAAAAACCATCGCTCTAAAATCAGAAAGACTTTCTCTACAGCGAGATAACTGACTTTGCATATCCATTACCACTTCGTTATCCGGTAAGTCTTCACTTAGCTCATCCGCGAGTAATTGCACGGTTGCTATAGGTGTTGCTAATTGGTGGGTAACTTGAGCAGAAGCGACACCGAGTGATGTTACTTGCTCTTGTTTTAATAAATTCTCTTTATAGGCAGCTATTGCCAGTTCTTGTTGGTTAATACTGCGAGCCATTTTGCCAACAACTAATGCTACAACCAAGGTAGAAAAAAGGAAGTTGATGCCCATACCAATGAAGTGTCCTTCCATATTACCGTGCATCACACTCATAGGTAGTAGCCAAAGTAAAATGCTATAAGAGGCAATTGCCATAGCCGCAACGATTGCTAGTAAGATGGGGGTTAAGGTAACCGCTGCAATTGCAATAGGAATGAGTAGTAGTGAAACAAAGGCGTTGGTCGCGCCACCGCTAAAGAATAATAATAACGATAAAAAGAGAATGTCTGCACAGGTTTGAATGAAAATGGCTTGTTGGCTGGTCTTACTATCACTTAGGTTATTCTTTTGATAATACAAATAGCTACCTAAAGTAAAAAGTATCTCTAAGGCAATAATACTGACCAAGGGTGTCCAAGGTAATTGATAATCAAGCCCTATATTTACAAAAAGTATCAACAGCAGCTGAATGGCGATGGCAATAAAGCGTAAGGCAATAATGGCTTGAATTTGACTTGTTCTTTTAAAAAATAGTGGCATGTGCTTTTATTGAATAAAAAGTAATATAATAAATGAAAATCTGAGTTATCTTAGCGTATTTCTAAATAAAAAGGCTGTGATAAATCATAAAATTAACAACCAAATAGGTGATAGGGCTAATGACAGAACAAGTAACAGAGAATACATTAGAAAAAGCGACGTTAGCAGGTGGTTGCTTTTGGTGTATTGAAAGTGCTTTTAATAGCATCCGCGGTATTGCTTCTGCTACTTCAGGCTATATGGGGGGGCAAACCGATAATCCGAATTATAAAGAAGTATGTAACGGTGATACTGGCCATGCTGAAGTTGTACAATTGCAGTTTGATAATAAAGAAATCAGTTATCGGGAAATATTAGAAATCTTTTTCAGCTTGCATAACCCGACTCAATTAAACCGTCAGGGGAATGATATTGGTACGCAATATCGCTCTGAAATATTCACCCATGATGAACAGCAACAAGCTTTAGCGTTAGCCATGATTGAAGAAATAACTGAAGGGCAATTATTTGATCAGCCTGTGGTGACTCAAGTTAGTCCGGTTAGTCAATTTTATTGTGGTGAAGATTATCACCAAGAGTACTTTAAAAATAATCCCGAAAACCAATATTGTCAGGCTGTGGTTTCGCCAAAATTGGCAAAATTCAGACAAACGTTTGTCGCTAAGTTGAAATAAATTAAGTTGAAATAAATAAAAACGGCGTAGCTAGGGGCTGTTGATCTTTCGCGGTTAAATTTTGTTCGAGATAAAAGTGCTTT
>OLII01000255.1_pt1 | contig 21310 bp, 13 predicted proteins | sample 1609481 | NCBI WGS metagenome assembly OLII01 (sample SAMN05416859, study PRJEB24817) | seawater metagenome | isolation source: Sea water | place: Canada:Atlantic | collected 2013-11 | reverse complement strand
TCTAGTACGGTCTCGTGGGCTCGGAGATGTGTATAAGAGACAGGGCCTGGGCGCCGGCATCGCGGGTCTGGTGCACCAGCTGGCACCCACGCTGTACATCCACGCGAACTTCCACCAGAAAATCTGCGGCGGCGGCAGCGTCTGCGACAACCAGCCCGAGCAGCGCAGCCAGAGAGCGTCCCTTCACCGTTACCCTCCTTGCAATGCAGGATCCATCTGTTCCAGAGGGTAGCAGCCGAAGAAAAACCTGCCAGCAAGCTCGGAAATGTATAGGCCGCGTACAAGAACCTTCCTACATGACCTGCCAGGCACGACATGACTGGCAGCCCAACCCCCTATTCGGTACATTAGCGCCGCCCACTCAGCCGGCCCCTGTGCCCGGCACCCCCAAGGAGCCTGAGATTGACCGCCTTACCGCCGTCCTGGATCCGTTCGCCGCTGCGCGCCCTGCGCCAGCGCCTGGCTGCCCGTGCACACCCGCCGGCCAAGCGCCTGGCGGCTGTTGAAGTCGATGAATTCTTCCGACGAAAGGCCGATGAGCAGGGCTATACCTTGAGCCACGGCCAGCAGCGGGTGATCGCCTGCATGGCCGAGCAGGCCGCGCACCTGGCTGACGGCACGGCGCGCAGCCTGTACCTGTACGGGGCGGTGGGACGGGGCAAGAGCTGGCTGCTGGACGGCTTCTTCCAGTCACTGGAGCATCCGCACAAGCGCCGCCTGCACTTTCACGATTTCTTCGCCCAGTTGCACGAGGGCATGTTCCGCCATCGCCAGCAGGACGATGCGCTGAGCGCGACCCTGGACGAGCTGCTGCAAGGCTGCCAGGTGCTGTGCTTCGACGAGTTCCACGTGCACGACATCGGCGACGCGATGCTCATCACCGGCCTGTTCAAGGCGCTGTTCGAGCGCCGCGTGTTCGTGCTGCTGACCTCCAACTACCCGCCTGCCGGGCTGCTGCCCAACCCGCTCTACCACCAGCGCTTCGAACCGGTGATCCGCCTGATCGAGGCGCACATGCAGGTGCTTGAAGTGGGCGGCGAGCAGGACTACCGCAGCCACCCGGCCTCCGGCAGCCAGCAGCGCTTCACCCAGGGTCACTACCTCTGGCCCGGCAGCCCGGCGCAGCGCCATGCCGCCGGCCTGGATCAGGCCGGCGCGCCGGTAAGGCTGCAGGTGGGCAAGCGCTCGCTGCACGCCCTGTTCAGCCAGGAGCGCGCGGTAGGCTTCAGCTTCGAGGCGATCTGCGAGCAACCCACGGCGGTGATGGACTACCTGGAGCTGGCGCGCCGCTACGACCACTGGGTGATCGAGCACCTGCCGGACCTGGCGCAGTGCTCGATGGCGGCGCAGCAGCGCTTCATCAACCTGGTGGACGTGCTGTATGACCAGGACAAGCACCTGGTGCTGGTGGGCCAGGCCTCGCTGTGCGAAAGCCTGGGCGGCAGCGCCATCGACCTGGCCCGCACCCGCAGCCGGCTGGGCCAGCTCAATGTGCTGGGCCCGGTGGCCTGCCCGGGTTGACCCTCAGCTGGCCCGCGCCAGGCTGGCCAGCACCCCTTCGATCTCGGCCAGCACGGCCGGGTCGTCCAGGGTCGAGGGCGGGGTGTAGGGCTGGTGGTCGGCGATCTTGCGCAGCACCGCCCGCAAAATCTTGCCCGAGCGGGTCTTGGGCAGGCGCTTGACCACCCGCACCTGGTTGAAGCAGGCCAGCGCGCCGATCTGCTCGCGCACGCTGGCCACCAGTTCGGCCTGCAACTGCTGCTCGCTCAGGCTGACCCCGTCCTTGAGCACCACCAGGCCCAACGGCACCTGGCCCTTGATTTCGTCGCGCACCCCCACCACCGCGCACTCGGCAATCGCCGGGTGGCGCGCCACCAGGTCTTCCATCTCGCCGGTGGACAGCCGGTGCCCGGACACGTTGATCACATCATCGGTGCGCCCCATGATGTAGACGAAACCGTCCTCGTCGAGGTAGCCGCCATCGCCGGTGTGGTAGTAGCCGGGGTGGCTGTGCAGGTAGGCCTGCAGGTAGCGCGCATGGTCGCCCCACAGCGTCTGGCTGCAGCCGGGTGGCAGCGGCAGTGCGATCACGATGGCACCCTGCTCGTTGGGGCCCAGAAGGTGCCCGTCGTCGTCCAGCACGCGCACGTGGTAACCCGGCACGGCGCGGTTGCTCGAACCCGGACGCACCCCGCAACCTTCCAGCCCGACGCAGGGCGCGGTCACCGGCCAGCCGGTTTCGGTCTGCCACCAGTGGTCGTGCACGGCCTTGCCGCTGGCCGCCTCCAGCCATTGATGGGTGCTGGAGTCGAGTTTTTCCCCGGCCAGGAAGATCTGGCGCAGCGAGCTCAGGTCATGGCGCTTGAACAGCTCGCCCTGCGGGTCTTCCTTGCGGATTGCGCGCATGGCCGTGGGTGCGCAGAACAGCCCGTTGACCCGGTACTGCTCCACCACGCGCCAGTAGGCGGCAGCGTCCGGGGTGCGGATCGGCTTGCCCTCGTAGAACACCGTGGTGCAGCCGTTCATCAGCGGCCCGTATACGATCAGCGAGTGCCCCACCACCCAGCCCACGTCGGAGATGCCCCACCACACATCCCCCGGCTGCATGCCGTAGATATGGCGCAGGGCAAAGCGCAGCGCCACGGCGTTGCCGCCGTTCTCACGCACGATGCCCTTGGGTTTGCCGGTGGTGCCGGAGGTGTACATGATGTACAGCGGGTCGCCTGCGGCCAAGGTCACCGGTGGCACCGGGCTGGCCGCAGCCACTGCCGCCTGCCAGTCCAGATCGCGGCCTTCGCGCAGCTCGGCGCGGGCCTGCGGGCGCTGCAGCACCAGCACCTGGCGCGGCTGGTGGGTGGCCAGTTGCAGGGCCTTGTCCACCAGCGGCTTGTATTCGATGACGCGGTCGAACTCCAGCCCGCAGGAGGCGGTGAGCAGCAGCGCAGGCCGCGCATCGTCGATGCGCAGGGCCAGCTCGTTGGCGGCAAAGCCACCGAACACCACCGAATGCACCGCGCCGATGCGGGCGCAGGCCAGCATTGCCATGGCCGCCTGCGGCACCATCGGCATGTAGATGATCACCCCATCGCCCTGCTTCACCCCCAGCTCGCGCAACAGGCCGGCCAGGCGCGCCACCTCGTCGCGCAGTTGCACGAAGGTGTAGGTCTGTCGGGTATCGGTGACGGGCGAGTCGTAGATCAGTGCGGTCTGTTCGCCACGGCCCTGCTCGATCTGGTGGTCGAGGGCCAGGTAGCAGCTGTTGAGTTGCCCGTCGGCAAACCACTGGTGGGTGCCGTCGGGGTTGGCCACAAGGGTCTGCGCAGGCTTGCGGTACCAGGCCAGGTGGTCAGCCTGTTCGGCCCAGAACGCAGCGGGGTCGGCAATGGAGCGGTCGTAGCTGTGCTGGTAAGTCATCGATCGGTAACCCTGAACTTTGTTGTTATTAAAAGGGCGAATATCGAGTATGGACGCCAATTGCGCGCCTGCCATGGTACTTAAGTCGGGTATCATCGCCGCCGTCTTCATTGCCCTTGCAGCCCCTTCATGCACACCCTCGACGACCTCAGGCGCGGCCGCCTGGCAGGTGCCACCCGCCTCGACCTGAGCTGCGGGCTCACGCAGTTCCCGGATGAGATCTTCGAACTGGCCGACAGCCTCGAAGTGCTCAACCTGAGCGGCAATGCGTTGAGCAGCCTGCCCCATGACCTGGGCCGGCTGCACCGGCTCAAGGTGCTGTTCTGCTCCCACAACCGGTTCACCGAGGTGCCGGCCAGCGTAGGCCAGTGCCTGCGCCTGGAAATGGTCGGGTTGCGCAACAACCGCATCACGCACCTGCCGGCCGCCGCATTGGGCCCCAACCTGCGGGCACTGGTGCTGACCGAGAATTGCCTTGAACAGTTGCCCGACGCACTGGGCGACTGCCAGCAGCTGCAAAAGCTGATGCTGGCGGGCAACCGCCTGCGCGCCCTGCCGGCCAGCCTTGCGCGGTGCCAGCGGCTCGAACTGCTGCGGGTGTCGGCCAACCGGTTGAGCGAACTGCCCCAGTGGCTGCTGACGATGCCCCGCCTGGCGTGGCTGGCGTATGCCGGCAACCCCTTGCCCCAGGGCCTTGCGGCGCCGCAGGCGCCGGGCCGGTGCGACGCCATCGACTGGCACGCCCTAGAGCTGGGCGAGGTGCTGGGCCAGGGCGCCTCCGGGGTGATTCACCGCGTGCAGGTGGCGGGCCGAAAGGCGGCGCTCAAGCTGTACAAGGGCCAGATGACCAGCGATGGCTCGCCGCTCAACGAAATGCAGGCGTGCGTGGCAGCTGGCGCCCACCCGAACCTGATCCCGCTGCTGGGGCAGGTAGCCAACCACCCGCACCAGGTGCCGGGGTTGCTGATGGCGCTGGTGGGCACCCACCTGTCTGCCCTGGCCGGGCCGCCCAGCCTGCAAACCTGCACCCGAGACGTCTACCCGCCTGACCTGTGCCTTGGCCTGCAAGCCGCAACCCGGCTGGCGACGGCCATCGCGTCGGTCGCGGCGCACCTGCACCAGCGCGGCATCACCCACGGCGACCTGTACGCGCACAACATCCTGTGCGATGCACAGGGCAGCGCGGTGCTCGGGGACTTTGGCGCGGCATCATTCTTTGCGCAGGATGGCAGTGTTGCAGCAGACGCATTGCAGCGTATCGAGGTGCGGGCGTTCGGGGTGTTGCTGGGGGAACTGCTGGCGTGTTGCGGGGAGGCGTCAGAGGAACTGGCGGACCTGCAGGCGAGCTGTGTTCAGCCGCAGGTGCTGGCAAGACCGGATTTTGCGCAGGTTGAACGGGTGCTTCGCCGGCAAGGCCGGCTCCTGCAAGAGGCGTAGGAGCAGGCCTTGCCGGCGAAGTGGGTTATCAGCCCGCCAGGCCGACGTACACGTTCTGCACGTCGTCGTTGTCGTCGATGGCTTCCAGGAATGCCTCGACTTCAGCCATGTGCTCGTCGCTGAGCCCGCTGACCGGGTTCTTGGGGGTGTAGCCGATCTTGGCCGAGATCACCTTGAAGCCCTGTTGCGGCAAGGCCTTCTGTACCGCGTCCAGGTCGGTGGTGTCGGTGATGAACAGGGTCGAGCCCTCTTCTTCACCTTCCGCGAAGTCCTGTGCACCGGCTTCGATGGCGGCCATTTCCGGGTCGGCATCAGGGGTTTCAGGGCTGGCTTCGATCAGGCCGACGTGGTTGAAGTCCCAGGCCACCGAACCCGAAGCGCCCAGCTGGCCCTTGCGGAACAGCACGCGAATCTGCGCCACGGTGCGGTTGACGTTGTCGGTCAGGCATTCGACGATCAGCGGCACCTGATGCGGGGCGAAGCCTTCGTAGGTAACGTGGTGGTACTGCACCGCGTCGCCATCCAGGCCCGCGCCCTTGCGGATGGCGCGTTCCAGGGTCTCTTTGGTCATCGAGGCCTTCTTGGCCTGTTCCACGGCCAGGCGCAGGCGCGGGTTCATGTCCGGGTCGGCACCGGCCTTGGCCGCGATCTGGATCTCCTTGGACAGCTTGCCCATGATCTTGCCCTTGGCGTTGGCTGCTACTTCTCTATGCTTGGCTTTCCACTGTGCGCCCATCTCGACTCTCTTGTTTCAGCTGCCGGTTCAGGTAGCGACCAGCAAGGTGGCGTGCAGTTTATACAGGCTGCGCCGGGCAATCGACAAAAAAACGCTGGGCTGTTGCCGGGCCTGGTGAACCCTTCGCCGGCAGGGCCGGCTCCTACTGGCGTTGCAGGAGCCGGCCTTGCTGGCGAAGAGGCCAGCATCCACAACCTAGAAACCACTTTAAGTTGTGATTTTTATTTCATATATATCAATTCGATAAGACAACAACCTCATGTAGTTAAGCAGCTTCACGCTGCGCCACCGCCTGCGCCGCCGCCAGCATCGCCCTGAGCAGCACGGCGCACCCAGCCGCCAGGTCCTTGGGGTCGGCATTCTCGATTTCGTTATGGCTGATGCCGCCCTCGCACGGCACGAAGATCATCCCGGCCGGGCCCAGTTCGGCCAGGAAGATCGCGTCGTGCCCGGCCCCGCTGACGATGTCCATGTGCGACATGCCCAGCCCCTGCGCCGCGCTGCGCACCGCCTCCACGCAGCCCTTGTCGAAGTACAGCGGCGGGAAGTCCGCGGTGGGCGTCAGCGTGTAGGTCAGCCCGTGCTGCTGCGCGGTCGCGGCGATCACCTCCTGCACCTGGGCGATCATCGAGTCCAGCCGCGCCGGCTCCAGGTGACGAAAGTCCAGGGTCATGCGCACCTCGCCGGGGATCACGTTGCGCGAGCCCGGGTACGCCTGCAGGCAGCCCACCGTGCCGCACGCATGGGGCTGATGCTCCAGAGCCACGCGGTTGACCGCCGCCACCACCGCACTGGCGCCTACCAGGGCGTCCTTGCGCAGGTGCATCGGGGTCGGCCCGGCGTGGGCCTCGACACCGCACAGGGTGAGGTCGAACCATTTCTGCCCCAGCGCGCCGAGCACCACGCCGATGGTCTTGCGCTGGTCCTCCAGGATCGGCCCCTGCTCGATATGCGCCTCGAAATAGGCGCCAACCGGGTGCCCACTGACCGCGCGGGTACCGGCGTAGCCGATCGCATTCAGCGCCTCGCCCACGCTCACGCCCTGGGCATCGCGCTTGGCCAGCGTCTCCTGAAGGGTGAACTTCTCGGCGAACACGCCCGAGCCCATCATGCACGGCGCGAACCGCGAGCCCTCCTCGTTGGTCCACACCACAACCTCAAGTGGAGCCTCAGTTTCTATCTGCAAGTCATTGAGTGTACGAAGAACTTCCAGCCCGGCCAGCACCCCGAAGCAGCCATCGAACTTGCCGCCGGTGGGCTGGGTGTCGATGTGGCTGCCGGTCATCACCGGTGGCAGTTGCGGGTTGCGCCCGGGCCGGCGGGCAAAGATGTTGCCCACCCCATCCACGCTGACGGTGCAGCCGGCAGCCTCGGTCCATTGCACGAACAGGTCGCGGGCCTGGCGGTCCAGGTCGGTCAGAGCCAGGCGGCATACGCCGCCTTTGGCGGTGGCACCCAGTTGCGCCAGCTCCATCAGCGACTGCCACAGGCGCTGGCCATCGATGTGGGCCTGGGTACTTTGCAGAACGTCCTTAGCGGTTTGCATGAGCATCTCCTGCTTGGCCGGCCTCTGCGGGCCGTGGGGTTACACGGTGGGTTTGAGGCTGGTGGCACGCGCGCCCTTCAGGCTGCCCAGGGCGTAGTAGATCACCCCGCCCAGCGCCGAGCCGGTGAACCAGCCGAAGTCGTAGAACCAGCTGAACGCCGGGCTGTGCAGCGACAACAGGGTCAGCACCACCGGCACGCCGAAGGCGATGAAGCCGGTCGCGTTCCAGGCCGGGTACACGTCGTCGCGGTACAGCCCGGCAAGGTCGAGGGTCTGCTTGCGCAGCAGGAAGTAGTCCACCACCATGATCCCGGCAATCGGCCCCAGCAGGCTGGAATAGCCCAGCAGCCAGTTGGAATACACCGACTCCAGGCTCACGTCCGAGACGATCAGGCCGAGTTTCTTGAGCAGCTCATGGGCCATCAGCAGCAGGCCCACCAGCCCGGTCAGCAGCACGGCGGTGGTACGCCCGATCCACTTGGGCGCCAGGTTCTGGAAGTCGTTGGTGGGCGAAACGATGTTGGCCGCGGTGTTGGTCGACAGAGTGGCGATGATGATCAGCGCCATGGCCAGCGCCACCCACAGCGGGCTCTGGATATGCCCGATCAGGCTCACCGGGTCGGACACCGTCTCGCCCACCAGCGAGGCCGAGGCAGCGGTCAGCACTACCCCCAGCGCGGCAAACAGGAACATGGTCAGCGGCAGGCCGAAGATCTGCCCCAGGATCTGGTCCTTCTGGCTTCGGGCGTAGCGGCTGAAGTCCGGGATGTTCAGCGACAGCGTGGCCCAGAAACCCACCATGGCGGTCAGCCCGGCGAAGAAGTAGCCGGTCACGCTGGAGCCTTCGGGGCGTTTGGGCGGCTGCGCCAGCAGTTCGCTGAACGACACGTTGGGCAGCGCCCACACCAGCAGCCCGGCACCCACCAGCACCAGCAGCGGTGCCGACAGGGTTTCGAGCCACTTGATCGACTCGGCGCCGCGCAGCACCACCCACAGGTTAAGGCACCAGAACAGCATGAAGCCGATGACCTCGCCGGTGCCGCCCAGCGCCTTCCATTCCGGCCAGAACGAGCCCAGGAAGAGGTGGATGGCCAGCCCGCCGAACATCGTCTGGATACCGAACCAGCCGCACGCCACCAGCGCGCGGATCAGGCACGGCACGTTGGAGCCGATGATGCCGAACGAGGAGCGCAGCAGCACCGGGAACGGGATGCCGTACTTGGTGCCGGGGAAGGCATTGAGCGTCAGCGGGATGAGCACGATGGTGTTGGCCAGCAGGATTGCCAGCAGCGCCTCGCCCACCGTCAGGCCGAAATACGCCGTGAGCACCCCGCCCAGGGTGTAGGTGGGCACGCAGATCGACATGCCGACCCACAGTGCGGTGATGTGCCATTTGTTCCAGGTGCGCTGCCCCACCTTGGTCGGGGCGATGTCATGGTTGTAGCGAGGGCTGTCGAGGACGTCGGTGCCGGCGTCGAGCTCGAACAAGCCGTCACGCTCGCTCACTTGCGATCGGGTCTGGTGCATTGGCCGCTCCACTTTTCTGGTTATGTGCACCTCGCGATGAGGCGCCGGAGTCTTGCGCGTGCAGGTAAGGCAATCACGGTCAGGTGATCTGAGAAATCTTGACCATTTACGCATCCTGTCAAGCAAGACAGGACTCGCCAGAAACCTTTCCTAACCCGTAAAAAGAAGTTTTATTCTTATTTTTCAATAAGTTGAAAACAGAATAAGCATATAAAAAATAATCTTGCCCAATCCCGGATCGCCAACTAGATTCAATTCTTGACGGCGATGACAGGATTACTCCGGCGCCGATCACGACAAAAATCTAGAGCCGGTAGCAACCGGTCAAGCCTGCGAGGAGCTTCGTGATGACGCTTTTGATTCGTGGCGCCACCCTGATTACCCATGACGAGAGTTACCCGGCCGACGTGTACTGCGCAGACGGCCTGATCCAGGCCATCGGCCACAACCTCGACGTCCCCGCCGGCTGTACCGTGCTCGATGGCAGCGGGCAGTACCTGATGCCCGGCGGCATCGACCCCCACACCCACATGCAGTTGCCCTTCATGGGCACGGTGGCCAGCGAGGACTTCTACACCGGCACCGCCGCCGGCCTGGCCGGCGGCACCACCTCGATCATCGACTTCGTGATCCCCAACCCGCAGCAATCGCTGCTCGAAGCCTTTCACCAGTGGCGCGGCTGGGCCGAGAAATCGGCGGCCGACTACGGCTTTCACGTGGCCATCACCTGGTGGAGCGAGCAGGTGCGCGAGGAAATGGCCGAGCTGGTCAACCACCACGGGGTGAACAGCTTCAAGCACTTCATGGCCTACAAGAACGCGATCATGGCCGCCGACGACACCCTGGTCGGCAGCTTCGAGCGCTGCCTGGAGCTGGGCGCGGTGCCCACGGTGCATGCCGAGAACGGCGAGCTGGTGTACCACCTGCAGCGCAAGCTGCTGGCCCAGGGCATCACCGGCCCCGAAGCGCACCCGCTGTCGCGCCCTTCGCAGGTGGAAGGCGAAGCGGCCAGCCGTGCCATCCGCATTGCCGAAACCCTCGGCACCCCGCTGTACCTGGTGCACGTGTCCACCCGCGAGGCGCTGGACGAGATCACCTATGCCCGCGCCAAGGGCCAACCGGTATACGGCGAAGTGCTGGCCGGGCACCTGTTGCTGGACGACAGCGTGTACCAGCACCCCGACTGGCAGACGGCGGCCGGCTATGTGATGAGCCCGCCGTTTCGCCCGCGCGGGCACCAGGAGGCCCTGTGGCACGGGCTGCAATCGGGCAACCTGCATACCACCGCCACCGACCATTGCTGCTTCTGCGCCGAGCAGAAGGCCGCGGGGCGTGACGATTTCAGCCGTATCCCCAACGGCACGGCGGGCATCGAGGATCGCATGGCGGTGCTGTGGGACGAAGGCGTGAACACCGGCCGGCTGTCGATGCAGGACTTCGTCGCCCTCACCTCCACCAACACCGCCAAGATCTTCAACCTGTACCCACGCAAGGGTGCGCTGCGGGTCGGCGCCGATGCCGACCTGGTGCTGTGGGACCCGCACGGCACGCGCACCATCTCGGCCAAGACCCACCACCAGAATGTCGACTTCAACATCTTCGAAGGCAAGACAGTGCGCGGGGTGCCCAGCCATACCATCAGCCAGGGCAAGCTGGTGTGGGCCGACGGCGACCTGCGCGCCGAGCGCGGCGCCGGGCGCTATGTCGAACGGCCGGCATACCCGGCGGTGTTCGACCTGCTGAGCAAGCGTGCGCAGCAGTGCAGGCCCGGCGCGGTCAAGCGCTGAGCCTTTAAAGCATCGCGGGTCAAGCCCGCTCCCACAGGTATCGTGCGATCCCGGTGGGAGCGGGCTTGACCCGCGATGGGCGCGCCAGCGCCCCGGTTTCTATAAAAAAACAAAGAGGCCACTACCGTGATCAACGCCTTGAACCATCTCCCGCACCCGCAAGACGACAACGCCACCCTCGCCACGCATTTCAGCGACCTGGCTCCACCCCTCACCCCACGCCAGGCCGCCGTGGAAAGCGCGCGCTGCCTGTACTGCTACGATGCCCCCTGCGTCGACGCCTGCCCCAGCGACATCGACATCCCCTCCTTCATCCGCAACATCCAGCAGGACAACGTGCAGGGTGCGGCCATCAAGATTCTCTCGGCCAACATCCTCGGTGGCAGCTGCGCCCGGGTGTGCCCCACCGAGATCCTCTGCCAGCAGGCCTGCGTGCGCAACAACGCCCAGGAATGCGCCCCGGTGCTGATCGGCCTGCTGCAACGCTACGCGGTCGATCATGCCGAGTTCGCCGAACACCCGTTCCAGCGTGCGCCCAGCACCGGCAAGCGCATCGCCGTGGTCGGCGCCGGCCCCGCAGGCCTGGCCTGCGCCCACCGGCTGGCCTGGCACGGGCATGAGGTGGTGATTTTCGAAGCACGGGAAAAGGCCGGCGGCCTCAACGAATACGGCATCGCCAAGTACAAGCTGGTGGACGACTTCGCCCAGCGCGAGCTGGACTTCGTGCTGCAGGTGGGCGGTATCGAGATCCGCCACGGCCAGGTGCTGGGCGACAACCTCAGCCTGGGCGAGCTGCAACAGCAGTTCGACGCGGTGTTCCTCGGCCTGGGCCTGGCCGCCAGCCGCCAGTTGGGCCTGCCCGACGAAGGCGCCCCGGGCCTGCTCAGCGCCACCGAGTACATCCGCGAACTGCGCCAGGCCGACGACCTGAGCACCCTGCCCCTGGCCGAACGCTGCATCGTGCTCGGCGCCGGCAACACCGCCATCGACATGGCAGTACAGATGGCCCGCCTGGGCGCCCATGACGTCAACCTGGTGTACCGCCGTGGCCTGCAGGACATGGGCGCCACCCAGCATGAACAGGACATCGCCAAGGCCAACCAGGTACGGCTGCTGACCTGGGCCCAGCCCGAGCAGGTGCTGCTCGACGACCAGGGCCGGGTGCGCGGCATGCGCTTTGCCCGCACGCACCTGGTGGACGGGCGTCTGCAAACCACTGGGCAAACCTTCGAACTGGCGGCGGATGCGATCTTCAAGGCCATCGGCCAGGCCTTCGACGGCCAGGCCCTGAGCGACCCGCAGGCCCTGCAACTGGAGCGTGATGGCGAGCGTATCCGCGTGGACGACAACCTGCGCACCAGCCTGCCGGGCGTGTACGCCGGCGGCGACTGTACGCACCTGGGCCAGGACCTCACCGTACAGGCCGTGCAGCACGGCAAGCGGGCCGCCGAGGCCATCCATGCCCAACTGACCCTCAACGTGGAGGCCGCATAAATGGCAGACCTGTCGATCGAATTCGCTGGCATCAAGGCGCCCAACCCGTTCTGGCTGGCCTCCGCACCGCCCACCGACAAGGCCTACAACGTGATACGTGCGTTCGAGGCCGGCTGGGGTGGCGTGGTCTGGAAAACCCTGGGCGAAGACCCCGCCGCCGTCAACGTGTCGTCACGCTACTCGGCGCACTTCGGGCCCAACCGCGAGGTGCTGGGCATCAACAACATCGAGCTGATTACCGACCGCTCGCTGGAGATCAACCTGCGCGAGATCACCCAGGTGAAAAAGGCCTGGCCCGACCGCGCGCTGATCGTATCGCTGATGGTGCCGTGCGTGGAGGACGCGTGGAAAACCATCCTGCCGCTGGTGGAGGCCACCGGGGCGGACGGCATCGAGCTGAACTTCGGCTGCCCCCACGGCATGCCCGAGCGCGGCATGGGCGCGGCGGTGGGCCAGGTGCCGGAGTACGTCGAGCAGGTGACACGCTGGTGCAAGACCTACTGCTCGCTGCCGGTGATCGTCAAGCTCACCCCCAACATCACCGACATCCGCCAGTCGGCCCGCGCCGCGCACCGGGGCGGCGCCGACGCGGTGTCGCTGATCAACACCATCAACTCGATCACCAGCGTCGACCTTGAGCGCATGATCGCCCTGCCGATCGTCGGCGAGGCCAGTACCCACGGTGGCTACTGCGGTTCGGCAGTGAAGCCGATCGCGCTGAACATGGTGGCCGAGATCGCCCGCGACCCGGCCACCCACGGGCTGCCCATCAGTGGCATCGGCGGCATCGGCAGCTGGCGGGATGCCGCCGAGTTCATTGCATTGGGTTGCGGCTCGGTGCAGGTGTGCACCGCGGCGATGCTGCATGGCTTTCGCATCGTCGATGAAATGAAGGACGGCCTCTCGCGCTGGATGGACAGTCAGGGCTACCACAGCCTGCAGGACTTTCGCGGGCGCGCGGTGGGCCACACCACCGACTGGAAATACCTGGACATCAACTACCAGGTGATCGCCAGGATCGACCAGCAGGCCTGCATCGGCTGCGGGCGCTGCCACATTGCCTGCGAAGACACCTCGCACCAGGCCATCGCCAGCCTGGTCAAGGCCGAGGGCGGGCACCGCTACGAGGTGATCGACGCCGAGTGCGTGGGGTGCAACCTGTGCCAGATCACCTGCCCGGTGGAGGGCTGCATCGAGATGGTGCCCCAGGACACCGGCAAGCCGTTCCTGGACTGGCTGCACGACCCACGCAACCCCTACCGCGAGGCGTCCTGAGGCTGCGCCCCGCGCAGGTCTTCGAAGCAGGCCTTGTTCCCGTCCACCTGAACAGACGCCCGGGGCAGGTTCGCCGCCTCCCCGGTCGGCGTCTCCACATGCCAGTAGCAGTGCTTGATCGCGCGGGTGATGGCCACGTAGGCCAGGCGCAGGATCTCGTCCTTCTGGGCGTTGTCGTAGCCTTCGGGGTCGCCCGCCCGGCCCAGCCCGGCCTGGCGGTACACCTGGTTCTTGTACGGCGAGCGCGTCAGGTGCTGGCAGTCACCGAGCATGAACACCGCATCGGCCTGCAGGCCCTTGGCGCTGTGGTAGGTGAGCTGGCGGAACCGCCGCTGCGCCGCCGGCAGGCTGGCCTCGTGGTTGAGCAAGGGCTGCAGGTGCTCGGCAATCACCGACTTGTCGACGCTCTTGCGGTACAGCAGCATCACCGACTCGCCATCGCGGTAGTGGTCCATCAACTGCCGGGCCAGTGTGGCTTCGTCGCGTTCCATCACCATCACCGGCACCGGCTGCTCGGCCGCCGGGCCGCAGGCACGGGCCTTCTTGCCGGCAATTGCCGGGGCCGACTTAACGATATGCTCGGCTGCATCGATGATGTGCTGGTGGCTGCGGTAGTTGTCGGCCAGCATCACGCGGGTGGTGCTGGGGGCGACGAACTGCTTGGCGAACTCCATGAAGTACTTGGGCGAGCTGCCGCGCCAGCCATAGATCGACTGCCAGTCGTCCCCCACGCACAGCAGCGAGGAATGCTGCGCCACCTGCCCCACGTGCATGGCCGGGCCGCGCCGGCGGATCTCGCGCAGGCAGGCGCGCAGCCACGAGACGATCTGCGGCGACACGTCCTGGAACTCGTCGATCATCAGGTGCGACAACGGGCGCAGCATCGGGTCGGGCAGCAGGCGCAGGTTTTCCGGGTTGTTCTCGCCGAACAGGGCGAACATGCGGTTGTAGCTCATGATCGGCGGCGACTGTGCCAGCAGGTGCGCCTCCAGCGCCTTCCAGTACAGGCTCAGGGCCTCGAAGAACAGCGCGTCGGTGTCGCCCTGCGGGAAGCTCATGCCGCCCACCGCCACGCTCACATCCAACCCCAGGTTCTCGATGAACCCGGCAGCGCCGACGAACGCATCCAGCAAGGGCGCCGCGCCCAGCTCGCCCTTTACCTTGTAGTCAAAGCCCGGCCCGGCCACCGCATCGCCGGCCAGCGAGGCGGTGAGGCGTTTGGCCGCCGCGTAGTTTTCCAGCCAGATCACCGGCTTGTCGCAGAACGCCTGGAACAGCGTGCGCTTGATCACCCATTCGGCCCACACCGGCAGCTTGGCGCCGGGGCGCTTGTACTGCTGATTCTCCTTGGGGTCGAAACCCAGCACCACCCAGGCGTCAAGCTCGGCGATATGGCCGTGGAAATGAAAGCGGCTGCCGTTGATTTCGACGGTTTCGCGGCTGGGCTCGATACCCTTGATCGGCCAGGCACCTGCCTGGAACCACAGGTCTTCGATCACGTCGCACAGCTCTTCGTCGCGCCCGGACGACAGCTGGGTCACCGCCACGCGCTTCTGCACGTCGGGGTGGTCGCGGTCCAGGGCCTTGAGCTGCAGGGCTTCGCGGCGCAGCCCGGCAATCAGCTCGGCGAACCGCGGGCTGGTGTGCAGCAGGTCGCGGTAGCACAGGTTGAGTTGCTGGCGCTGGGCATCGTTGATGCGCAGGTCGAACGGGTTGCTGTCCACGCCCGCCTCGCTGCCCCCGGGCTGCTCGCTGCCCAGGGTCTCGAATGCCCGCACCTGGCTGAAGCCCGGCAGGCTGCGCACCAGGGGCAGGATGCGCGAATGGAAGGTGCGCACCAGCTCACGCGCCTGCACCGGGCTCAGGGCCAGTTGCCACAGGCCGAACACCTGCACCAGGCGGGCAATGAAGTCCTTGCGCGACTCGCGGGTGAAGGTGACCACGGTCATGGCCTCCAGCTCGAAGCCCAGGTAATGGCGCAGCAACAGGATACGCAGCACCAGCGAGGTGGACTTGCCAGCGCCGGCGCCGGCGATCACGCAGGTGGACGGCGTGTCGCTGAAGATCATCTTCCACTGCGCTGCGCTGGGTTGGGCGTGGGCCGGCAGGCGCGCGGCGACGTCGGCCTTGAAGCGCTTCTTCAGCTCGGGGGTCAGCGGCAGGCGCCAGTCGTCGAACAGGGCATCGTCCAGCCCCGGCACGCCGTGGGCATCCGGGCGCGTATCGCGGATCACCAGCACCTGGCGCCCGGCCTCGAAACCGTCCACGCGCCCTTCTTCATAGCCTTCACGCAGCCCGTCGGCATGCCCGGTGCGCTGGCCGTTGGCATGGCCCTGGAACCACGAATCTCGGTGCTGTGCCTGCAACCGGCTCAGGCCACGGCCCAGCAGGCGTGCGGCCAGACGTCTGACCCAGGGCAGTTGCGCGGGTGGGGTTAGATCCGTGGGTAGCTTGGGACGCTCGTGTGACACACCGACTCCGGCAATCAATTCAATCAGCGGCCATGTTCGCCTTATCACGACCAAATCACCAGCCGAATGCTTTCACATCAGTGGATTAGGCGACGAAGCGGCGAAACTACCGCAGGTTATATATCGAATATAACGATCATATTTAGCCGATATTTACGCTTTTTTTCGATGTTTATCGAGAGGATCATCAGCGCCATCCACCTGATTACCGAGGACACGAGCATGCTGCAACTGCGCCCCTTCGACACCCTTGGCCACGCCAACCATGGCTGGCTGGATGCCCACCATCACTTCTCCTTTGCCGAATACCACGATCCGCGCCGCATGAACTGGGGCACGCTGCGGGTATGGAACGACGACCTGATCGCCGCCGGCAGCGGGTTCCCGCCGCACCCGCACCGCGACATGGAGATCATCACCTATGTGCGTGAAGGCGCGATCACCCACCAGGACAGCCTGGGCAACAAGGGCCGTACCGAAGCCGGTGACGTGCAGGTGATGAGCGCCGGTACCGGCATCACCCACAGCGAGTACAACGTGGAGGCCGTGGACACGCGGATCTTCCAGATCTGGATTGTGCCCCAGCGTGTGGGCCAGGCACCGTCGTGGGGCGTGCGGCCGTTTCCCAAGGGCGAGCGCGGCGAAGGGTTCGTGACCCTGGCCAGCGGGCGCGAGGGGGATGAAGGCAGCCTGGGGATCCGCGCCGATGCGCGGCTGGTGGCGGCGACGCTGAAGGCCGGGGAAAGCGCCGAGTACCGCATCGATGCGGGTCGCCGGGCCTACCTGGTGCCGGCCAAGGGCGTGATCGAGGTCAACGGCCTGCGCGCCGAGGCCCGCGACGGGGTGGCGGTGGAGGATGAGCAGGTGCTCAGGGTGGTGGCGCTGCAAGACAGCGAGATTGTGCTGGTGGATGTGGCGTAGGTACCGACGTCATCGCGGGTCAAGCCCGCTCCCACAGGGTTTGCGAACGCCGCAAAACCTTGTGGGAGCGGGCTTGACCCGCGATGCTTTTAGGCGATGGCAGCGTCCACCAGCTCCTGCGCCTCACCCACCAGGCGCTGCAGGTGCGCATCGTCGACGAAGCTCTCCGCATAGATCTTGTAGATGTCTTCGGTGCCCGACGGCCGCGCCGCGAACCAGCCGTTGGCCGTCATCACCTTCAAGCCGCCAATCGCCTGGTCGTTGCCCGGCGCATGGCTGAGGATCTGCTCGATCGGCTCGCCTGCCAGCGTGGTCGACTTGACCTGCTGCGGCGACAGCTTGCCCAACTGGGCCTTCTGCTGCGGCGTGGCCTTGGCATCCACCCGGGTGGAGAACGGCCTGCCCAGCGCCTCGGTCAGCGCCTCGTATGCCTGGCTTGGGTCGCGCCCGGTACGGGCGGTCATCTCTGCCGCCAGCAGCGACGGGATCAGGCCGTCCTTGTCGGTGCTCCACACCGTGCCGTCCTTGCGCAGGAACGAGGCGCCGGCGCTCTCCTCCCCACCAAAGCCCAGCGAACCGTCGAACAGGCCATCGGCGAAATACTTGAAGCCCACCGGCACTTCGTACAGGCGACGCCCCAGGCGTGCCGCCACACGGTCGATCATGCCGCTGCTGACCACGGTCTTGCCCACGGCCGCATCGGAGCGCCATTGCGGGCGGTTCTGGAACAGGTAGTCGATGGACACCGCCAGGTAGTTGTTCGGCGCCAGCAGGCCGCCTGACGGGGTGACGATGCCGTGACGGTCATGGTCGGGGTCGCAGCCGAACGCCACGTCGAACCGATCACGCAGGCCGATCAGGCCCTGCATGGCGTAAGGCGAGGACGGGTCCATGCGGATCTGGCCGTCCCAGTCCACGCACATGAAGCGGAACGTGGGGTCGACCTCGGTGTTGACCACGTCCAGGTCGAGCTTGTAGTGCTCGGCAATCGCCGACCAGTAACGCACCCCGGCACCGCCCAGCGGGTCGACACCCAGGCGCAGGCCCGCACCACGAATCACATCGAAATCAATCACATTGACCAGGTCGCTGACGTAACTGCCCAGGTAGTCGTGACGGTGCGTGGTGCTGGCCTTGAGGGCCTGTGCATGGCCCATGCGCTGCACGCCCTTGAGGCCGTCGGCCAGCAGTTGGTTGGCCTTGGCCTCGATCCACTTGGTCACGTCGCTGTCGGCCGGGCCGCCATTGGGCGGGTTGTACTTGAAGCCGCCACTTTGCGGCGGGTTGTGCGACGGGGTGATCACGATGCCGTCGGCCAGGCCACGGCTGCGGCCACGGTTGTAGCAGATGATGGCGTGGGAGATGGCCGGGGTCGGGGTGTACTCGTCATCCTTGGCCAGCATCACCTCGACGCCGTTGGCTGCCAGCACCTCCAGTGCGGTAGCCGCCGCCGGGGTCGACAGCGCATGGGTGTCGATGCCGATGAACAGCGGCCCGTCGATGCCCTGCGCCTTGCGGTACAGGCAGATGGCCTGGCTGATGGCAAGCACATGCGCTTCGTTGAAGCCCAGGTCCACGGAGCTGCCGCGGTGCCCCGACGTGCCAAAGGCAACGCGCTGGGTGGCGACGCCTGCATCGGGCTGGCCGGTGTAGTACGCGGTCAGCAGCTGGGGGATATCGACCAGCACGGAGGCTGGCGCCGGTTTACCCGCCAAGGGACTGAGCTTCATGCAAAACCTCAAGTAAAGATGTACAGGGTGATGAAAATACGCAGTTTACTGGCACTTCGACCACAACGCGACGGCGGCGATCCCGCCCGCCGCGACTATTTGTACTGCGGTGCCCACCAGCCGGGAAACATCCGCTGCACCCGGGGCTCGGCAAAACGGTCGTCGATCAGCATGACCACACCGCGATCTTCAGTGCCACGTATCACTCGCCCGGCCGCCTGGATCACCTTCTGCACGCCGGGGTACAGGTAGGTGTAGTCGAAGCCCGCGTCAAACAGAGCGCCCATGCGCAGCTTGAGCTGTTCGTTCACCGGGTTGACCTGGGGCAGCCCCAGGGTGGCAACGAAGGCGCCGATCAGCCGGGTGCCAGGCAGGTCGACCCCTTCGCCGAACGCCCCGCCCAGCACGGCGAAGCCCACGCCCTGCCCGTCTTCGACAAAGCGTTCGAGAAAGCCCTTGCGCTGCGCCTCGTCCATGCCGGGCGACTGCGACCATTGCACGATGTGCGGGTAGCGCTCGGCCAGCAGCCGCGCCACCTGCTGCTGGTAGTCGAAGCTGCTGAAGAACGCCAGGTAGTTGCCCGGCTGGAGGCGGTACTGCTCGGCGATCAGTTCCACGATCGGCGCCAGTGACGCCTGCCGGTGCTGGAAACGCGTCGACACGCTGCTGATCACGCGCACCTGCAACTGCTCGGCGGCAAACGGCGAGGCCACGTCCAGCCACGCGGTGTCGGCCGGCAGACCGAGCAGGTCGGCGTAGTAATGGCGTGGGCTGAGGGTGGCGGAAAACAGCGTGACGCTGCGCGCAGCGGCCATGCGCGGGCCGATCAGCGGCGCCGGCACCACGTTGCGCAGGCACAGGGTGGACAGGCTGCGCCGGCCCGGGCCGTCGCGCTTGCTGATGTCGAACACGAAATGCTCGTCGAACACCTCGCACAGGCGCAGGAACTGCGAAGCCTGAAAGAAGAGCTGCAACAGCGGCCCTTCGACGCCGGCAGGCTGCTGGTTCATGCTGTCCTGCACATGGCTGACAAAACGCTGCAGCGCCTTGAGAAAGGCCTCGGGCAACTGGCCGGTGGCGCGGTAGGGAACGTCCTGGTCCTTGTGCACGGCGTTCCAGGCCCGGTCAAGGCGCTGCAAGGCATTGGCCATGCCTGCCGGGGGATCACGCCGCAGGGCCTTCAATTGCCATTGATCGAGGCTTACGCTGTACATCTGGCGTGCACGCTCCACCAGGTTGTGCGCCTCGTCCACCAGCACCGCCACCCGCCACTGGTCGAGCTGGGCCAGGCCGAACAGCAAGGCGCTCTGGTCGAAGTAGTAGTTGTAGTCGCCCACCAGCACATCCACCCAGCGCGCCATCTCCTGCCCCAGGTAGTACGGGCACACCTGGTGCGCCAGGGCTACCTCGCGCAGGCGGGCCTGGTCCAGCACCGGCTGCTGCGCGGCGGCCTGGCGGGCGGCGGGCAAGCGGTCGTAGAAGCCCTTGGCCAACGGGCAGGCTTCGCCGTGGCAGGCGGTGCCGGGAAACTCGCAGGCCTTTTCCCGTGCCACCAGTTCCAGGCTACGCAGGGCCAGCTCGGGGCTGGCGTGCATGACCCGCTGCACGGCCTCCAGCGCCAGCGCCCGCCCTGGCGTCTTGGCGGTCAGGAACAGCACCTTGTCCAGTTGCTGCGGCACCATCGCCTTGAGCAACGGGAACAGCGTGCCCAGCGTCTTGCCGATGCCGGTGGTGGCCTGGGCCATCAGGCAGCGGCCGGTGCTTACCGCCTTGTACACGGTCTCGGCCAGCTCGCGCTGCCCGGTACGAAAGCTGGCGTGGGGGAACGCGAGCGCCTGCAGGCCGCTGTTGCGCAAGGCCTGGCGTTGCATCTGCTGCTGGGCCCAGCGCAGGAACAGCGTGCACTGGGCGATGAAGAACTGCTCGAGTTCGGCGGCGGTATGGCGGGCCTCCACCAGGGTTTCGCGGTCGCTGTCCACGTCCAGGTACACCAGCGCCAGGTTCACCTCGGCCAGTTCTCGCTGCTGGCACAGCAGCCAGCCATACACCCTGGCCTGTGCCCAGTGCAGTTGGCGGTGGTTGTCGGGCTGGCTGGCCAGGTCGCCGCGGTAGGTCTTGATCTCTTCCAGGCGGTTGAGCGCCGGGTTGTAGCCGTCGGCGCGCCCGCGTACCTGCAACTGCTCGAACTGCCCCTCCAGCGCCACCTCCGACTCATAGTCCCGGCCCCGGCGCGTGACCACCGTGCGGTGGCCGGTGATGCCCTCCTGGGCCGAGGGCGACGGGGTGAAGCGCAGGTCCAGGTCACCGACCTTGGCGGTGAACTCGCACAGCGCACGCACCGCTACCTTGTAGCTCATGCTGCCGGCTGTGCCCACTGCACGTGGCACACCTCGACGGGCAGGCCGTGCTCGGTGCAGAAGGCGATCCAGCGCAGCTGGTTGTCCTGCAGGCGATCGCCCGGGCCCTTCACTTCGATCATGCGGTAGCGCCGTTGCCCGGGCCAGAACTGGATCAGGTCGGGCATGCCGGCGCGGTTGGCCTGGATATCCTCCAGCAGGCGCTCGAAGCAGCGCTTGAGGTGCGCCGCCGGCAGGCAGTCAAGGGCCTGCTGCAACAGCGTGGCATCCAGCAGTTCCCAGTACACGAAAGGTGATTGCAGGCCGTACTTGGCCTGGTAGTTGGCCAGGATGGTGTGGCGGTAGCGCTCATCGTCCAGTTGCCCCAGGCAGGCGGCAAAATGCTCGGCGCGGCGCGCCTGGAAGCCGGCGTCGTGCAGGTCCAGCGGGCCGCTCTGGAACGGGTGGAAGAACGCGCCGGGCACGGGCGCGAAGATGGCTTCCCAGCACAGCAGCCCGAACAGGCTGTTGAACAGGGTGTTCTCGACGTAGTGCACCGGCCCGTCTTCGGCCGCCAGGTGCACCTGCACCTGTCTCTTATACACATCTCCGAGCCCACGAGACCGTACTAGATCT
>OLII01000252.1_pt1 | contig 21434 bp, 27 predicted proteins | sample 1609481 | NCBI WGS metagenome assembly OLII01 (sample SAMN05416859, study PRJEB24817) | seawater metagenome | isolation source: Sea water | place: Canada:Atlantic | collected 2013-11 | reverse complement strand
ACACAGAGTAGATCGTCGGCAGCGTCAGATGTGTATAAGAGACAGATTCATTACGACTTTCTCCCACACCTCCACGTTTTCGGTCTCTTGAGCCACGCCGAGTGCTTTCTCAAACGTTTCCTCAAAGAGTTCCGCATTTTCCAGCCACCAGTACGCGGCCCAGGTCAGTTGGTAAAGGGCATCGAAATGCTGCCTCTGGGTACCAAACTTTTTCGCCGTCCGCACAGCGATATTGAACTGATGCTCGACGGCAACCGCATCCCGTTCCAGCTCTTTGTAGATGATGGCGCGCTTGGTGTAGAGATCGACCTGAGAGAGCGTCAAATGACCAGGGTCTTCGATCTGCTCGATCTGGCGCTCGATCGCAGTTAGCTGGATTTGCTTGTCAGCATCGAACGGGCCAATCTGAATCTTGCTCTCAATATTGCCTGTGAGACCTAAGTAATCGATGGCAAGATGCTGATTCTTGGGTTGTAGCGTTTTATCAAGCAGCCAGGTTCGATCAAGGATAGTGACCTTGACGTCATACTTTTTGGAAAGCTCGTCTTGCAGCTCCGCTCTGGAGCTGTTCTTGATGAAACGGCTGGTGACACAGAAGATCTGGACGTAGCCACGCCCTGTCGACATGACGCTCTCGACGTCCTTCCTGCATTTTGCCCTCCAATCTTTCTGGGTGCTGACACCGAATGCCCATCGCTCGGACTCCGGGGTCTCGTTTAGCCCCCAGAAAAAGGCGATCTGGCTGGAAACAGGGTAGGTCTCGGTATCGGTTTTTCCGTCTCCACCCGCAGTCGGGCCAGTCTGAGCAACCAGGTTCGGACAAATTTCCCGTTCGCACAGTTTCCGTACGAAGATCTCGAACTCAAGCTCTTGGCTTCGATTATTCAGAGTCTCAAAATGGTACTCCAGCATGGAGCGGTCGATGGTCGACTCTTGTAACTTCACAGAATCTGAGAACTGTTCCGGACGCCTCGCTCGCAGGAAGTCTTGCGGCTTAGGGCCAGCGATCTTGCTAGCCGATTGTTCCTTTTCCATCATCCACTCCTGAAATGACCAATGGCATCGCCCGGCCACCACCGACACTTGGCCCTGGGTCAATAAAGGCTCGACGTCATCGTGTTGGTCTTTGGTTCACGACGCTGCGGGGCGCCCACGCAGACATGGCGGGCGGGCGATCGTTTGTATCAGCCACCGGCTCGAATCTGATGGCTTGCCAAATTTATGGGGCCGGCCTTTCGGACTGCCAGAAATTGCAGCTGAAGTTATTCAAGCCACCGCCGTAGGGACTAGGCCTCACCGCGAACACTTCTGGTACAGCATCCCCATCGCCGCCATCGCGGAAGAACTCTCTCATAGAAAAGAGCGCCTGGGCCTTCAAACGCTCCCATTCTCGGTACCGACTGTCTTCAAGTTCGCTCTCTACCTGAGCGGCGCTGGGTTTGCGCTTGGGCACTGGCAAGGTGTAGCTGGGCTGAGGAGAGAAGTCGTAGACGAATGTCAGATGCCCGTGCTTCCAGTCCGCAGACGGCGACTCTCGCCAGCGAAACGACACTTGCACCGATAGTCGCTTACTGAGATGGAAAGGCGGCCTAATCTGATCATCAATAAAGAACAACTCACCCTCTTTACGCTCAGTTTCGAGCCGCCCTTTCATCTGCTGCAAAGCGTGAATGAGGTCATTGCCGGCATACAGCGCATCTTGCCGAGTGCGTTCGCGCTTGGCATGGGCCCTGGCCTTGCTGTACTCGGCGATCGCTTGTTGAAACGCATTAAGCTTGGCACCCACGTAAGGGCCACAATCACTAAGCCCAAGGCCATGAATCGGCCCCATGCGCTCTTCATCCAGGCACTTGCGCACTGCTGCCCGAAGCACCGTCTCGTCGACGTCGCTGATTGCAGCTTGCTGATTACTGGGCAGGTTAATGTAGGTCATGACCAAAACTATCCTTGTGTAATGGGCCTTGCTACCGCCTTATCCAGGCCGACCCTGCCGGCAGGATGGCACCATATAGCATGACTGAAGGACGTGGCGAAGCCCATTTTTGAAAAGGTCGCCAGTAGCTCGCGCCATACGCCGTGCAGGTAGATGAGTATGACTGGCGCAGCTTTCTTCACGCCGGACGTAGGGCAGCGGAGCACCAGCAGTCGAGCTCAAAACTTGATTTCGTGAGAGGTCGGACGGGCCTGGTAGAGCACACATCTCAGAGCAACGTAGGCCTGAAGGCGCGTGTATAACGCCCAAGAACAAATGGTGGCGGCAAAGCTAGCCATCATAATGCCATGCCAGCTTTGCGGCTAGCAGGCTCTGGCGTTCGACCGAGTGGGATCCACGGGCCCTGGTCACCGTATCTGCAACCGGTGCAGGCCTTGCTTCGACTGCAGAAACCCACGTAGAAACTCGCGGCCACCTTCATCCAACATTCCCGTAAGGCTGCACTACCTCTGTAAGGAATCTGAATGCTGATCGAACTTGATTTAAACACCAACGACGCAGAAGCGCTTTTGCGCCACTGCAGTGAGCACCGGCCAAACTGCGGGGACTTTCGAGAAGACGCTCGCCTAAGCGAAGCAATGGAAACGCTTGCAATTGCGATCAAGGATGCCATGAACCCCATGGAGGCGAAGGAGGCCTTAGATCATCAACTGCTGGATGCGGCGATTAGGTTGTTCGGCGCTAAATCGACCGCTATTGAGTGGCTTTCGAAACCAATGCCAGCACTGGGCCTACAACGTCCGATAGATGTTCCCCTCGAAGAAGCGTTGTCGCTCATTGGGCGACTGGAGCATGGCTTCGGCGCGTGAGGAATCTTGTAAGAGCTGATCAGCCATTTCTAATCGCTAATTGAGAACTCCGGGATGTGAAAGATGCGAGCTTCTCGCTGCCTCCTAGGCCAGCCTACCTGAGCGTCCTGGAGGCCAGTACTAGCCAGGCCATCTCTGAAACCTGTAAACCAATTTTTTTACGTGTAAATGGCAAGGGTTTACAGTGTAAAAATATGGTTTACAGGTCGATTGTCGGAGGGTAAGTCAGGTTACTCGCCTTGCGCTCGGAAAGTCACGGCGACACACGCTTGCAGACGCCTGTTGTCTGACACGGGTGTAATTTCAGACGGACTGATCCCAGCAAAAAAGCCCTATTGGTTTGACGTCAAAGCGTAAGCAGCAGCCTGCGGCTGCAAAGGAAAGCGATTTCTCCTTGGCCCCCGGCCCACCCACTCCAACCTCAGCTTCACACCAGACCCTCAAACCGTGTGATCTAGAAGCCGTAAATATCAGACGTAAAAGCCAGTGGGATCCTGTGAGAAAAGCGGTGCCTGGGCCACTGCCGCTTTTATCTTGCTCTCAAATATAAGAACTCCGTCTCGCTTAAAAATTTTCAAGAGGGGGGGGTGAAAATAAAATGGACATTGCCGACGAACGGTAAATAAATTGCCTATTTGTCAATCTGAGTTTTCACTCAAAAATCCTCGAAAACCTATAAAAAATGCTTTAAAACAGGCGAAAACGCTAACATTTATGAGTTTCGATTCACCAAATGCGAATTTTGATCGCCTACAACCGCGTCCAGTAGCAGATACATTGGCCATGTCGATCATTTGTAACCGTCCGGCCAACTCACCTTCCTATCCACAATTGCTGGGACAAAAATCAGCAATCCTCCCTGGGTCAATTTTCAATCGGCAGGATGGGTCAGTTTTCAATCAGCGCCAACAATCAAACATCTTGCCTAGCCAAAAGGGCCTTCAGATCGCTTGCATGCAGCTGCTCTTGATGCCTATTGATACCATTGGCGCTGATGCTATAGGATCAGATCAGGAGATGGCATTCCTCCTTTAACCGCCTTCGTGCTGATGATGCCTACGTGAACCCTGGACAGGGTGCGTAGGTGCGTCTCCCTGTCCTCCATTTTAGGACAGGCTATGATCTTATCCTCCGAGTTTCCTTTTTCTTTCGGCGCGAGCCGCTTACCAGTTAGTCCACTCAGGTCTGATGAGGTGGGCTCGCCATGCTGAAGTCTTTAATGGTCATCGCCGTTGGCGCTTCACTTGGAGCCTGGTTGCGCTGGATATTGGGCATGAAACTGAATGCTCTGTTTCCTACGATTCCCCCAGGTACTGTGGTCGCGAACATGGTTGGGGGCTACATCATCGGCCTGGCCATCGCCTTCTTGGCCGCTTCTCCTACCCTCAGTCCAGAGTGGCGTCTCCTGATCATCACGGGTTTCTGTGGTGGGCTTACCACCTTCTCTACATTTTCAGCCGAAACGGTTGCCTTGATTCAGGAAGGCAGACTGGTCTGGGCGCTTGGCTCAATTTCGTTGCACGTTGCAGGCTCGTTAGCGATGACCGCTGCGGGGCTTCTGTCCTACCAAATGATTGGTACTCGCTGAGGAGATAGAAATGAAAGGCTATATGGTCGTTTTCTTCACCCAACAAAACCGTCGTTATCAGGGAAAGATGCTAGGCGAATGGATCGTCGACGTGGCTAAAGAAATGGGGTTGCGAGGCGCCACGCTCTGCACCGGAATCGAAGGGTTTGGGCACACAGGAAAACTGCATTCATCGCACTTTTTTGAGCTGGCGGATCAACCCACGGAGATTCGCTTGGCCATCACGGAAGATGAGGCAGAACGATTGTTCAAACGATTGGACTCTGAGGAAATATCGGTGTTTTTCACGAAGACGCCAGTCGAGATGGGCACCCTTGGAAAAATGCCCTCCAGCTCAACACCCTCCACAACTTCGGAGCTATGAACATGAGCTACGCGGACATCCCAGCTGGCAACGCCATCCCCGATGACTTCTTCACCGTTATAGAGATTCCTGCAAACCACTCGCCGATCAAGTACGAGGTGGACAAGCCAAGTGGGCAGATCTTTGTCGACCGCTTCCTCAGCACACCGATGTTCTATCCAGCCAACTACGGATTTATCCCGAACACGCTGAGCGACGATGGTGATCCGCTGGACGTCCTGGTGGTTTGCCCTTATCCCGTCTCACCTGGTGTTGTCATCCGTAGTCGCCCGGTTGGTGTGATGTACATGACTGACGAAGCCGGAGCGGATGCCAAGGTGATCGCAGTGCCTCACGAGAAACTTAGCTCATTGTACACCGACGTGAATGAGTGCTCAGACCTACCTGCGTTACTCCTCGCACAGATCCAGCACTTCTTCGAAAACTACAAAGCATTGGAGCCGGGTAAGTGGGTGAAGATGGGGCGTTGGGGGAGCGCGGATGAGGCGCGGGAAGAGATTCGCAAGTCGGTAGCGGCGTATATCCCCAAATAGGCTTACTCCAGATTCAAATGCCACTGTCGTAGGATCGCGCTGAGGTGCGTGCATTTATGCTGGGCCTCAGTTGCTTCAATCATCAAATATCCGAGGAGCCACACACCTGTAAAGAAGGATCGATGCTCGCTCGCCTAGTGAGGCTATGTGCTTGGAGCGCGCTCCTGCGTTTCATGAGCGAGCCCGTGCCGGGGAACACACTGACGGCTGATTAAGGCTCGGTGTAAATCGTTACAGGCTATGTGCCCTGCCGTGCTGGTAAACCTCGGATGTTAAAATAATCGCTTTGGATCAAAGCGCAAGGACACTGATGACTCATAGTAGAGCTCCCGCAGAAACCCCTAGAGCAGCCGCGATTCTGGCTCGCTTCCTATCGTCGGAATCCGCTGGCGGTCTTGTACTGATGGGCGCAGCACTCGCGGCCCTAATCGTGGCGAACTCGCCTCTCTCGCAAGGTTATTTTGCCGCCTTGCACAGTGTCTGGTTGGGCATGTCTGTGGAGCATTGGGTCAATGATGGCCTCATGGCCATCTTCTTCCTGATGGTCGGCCTAGAGATCAAAAGAGAGGTTCTGGCAGGTGGGCTTTCCACTTGGGGCCAGCGCGCCCTGCCGGGGTTTGGTGCTTTAGGTGGCATGGTTGTGCCTGCGCTGATCTACATCGCAATCAACTGGGGTAATTCTGAGACTTTGAAGGGGTGGGCTATCCCAGCCGCTACCGACATCGCATTCGCCTTGGGCGTCTTGTCGTTGCTGGGGAAGCGAGTCCCTACGTCGCTGAAGGTCTTCCTCGCCGCCTTGGCGATCATTGACGACCTGGGTGCTGTAGTCATCATTGCCTTTTTCTACACCTCTGGTCTTTCCATGCCGATGTTGCTGGCATCGCTCGCAACCCTGGCCATTCTGATCGCAATGAATCGATTGGGCGTCAGACGATTGTTCCCGTATCTGCTGGTAGGTGGTGTGCTGTGGTTCTTCGTGCTGCAATCGGGAGTGCACGCCACCCTTGCAGGTGTCGCTGTAGCGCTGTGTGTTCCAATGGGTAAGCCTGAAGAAGAAGCCCGGTCTCCACTGCTGTTCCTAGAAGAAAAGCTGCATATGTGGGTAGCGTTCGCTGTGGTGCCGATTTTTGGCTTCGCCAATGCGGGTGTTTCATTGGCCGGTATTTCGATGGAAAACCTAGTCGATCCGGTTCCGCTGGGTGTAGCGCTCGGTCTGTTGGTGGGCAAGCAAGTTGGCATTTTCCTATTAGCTGCTCTGGCCATTCGTATGGGCTTGGCCAAACTGCCGGAAGGCAGCAATTGGGCACAGCTTTACGGCGTTGCGCTCTTGTGTGGCATCGGCTTCACCATGAGCCTGTTCATCGGAAACCTGGCGTTTGCTGGATCAGCTCACCTGATCGACGAAGTAAAAGTCGGTGTGTTGATCGGTTCGACCTTAGCTGCAATCGGTGGAGTCCTGATTTTGCGACGCAGCGCTGGGCCCGCCATTGTCGCCGCCACGGTCTCTAAATAAGCGTAAGCGAGCCGGCCACGGAGTTTCTCCCTGACAGAAATCCTGTGGCTGGAACATCGTCTCGCGAAGTGAGGTCATCGTGCTTTACGCCACAAGCTGCTGAGATAGCCCATCAAAGGCTGATTGGCGGCATCAACTCGGACACAACTTTTTTCAGCATGAACGTTTCGCGCTGAATTGACTGCCCCATCGATGACTCCTGACGCTGCATCACGGCTTCATTATGCGTTATGGCCTCATGCAGGTTGATCCAGACAGGCCGCATACCATTCGCGATTTCGTGGCTTTCCATTCTCACGGGCTCTAGCTGGGGCGCTACTTCGCATTGATAAAAATGCGAGGTCATGTGCATCAGATCGTACTGTGGCTTCCAGTAGGGCCGGTACTCCTCAATGTAACCGTAGTGCTGGAGCACCTGTATTTCACGGGCGCCAGTCTCTTCCTCAAGCTCACGCTTCAAGCCTGTGACAATGTCCTCGTCACCGTCAAGGCCGCCGCCAGGAAAGCTGAAGTCGTTATAGCGCTCGGTAAACAGCAACAGGATCTGCTCATGCCGCATCACGATGCCGCGTGCTGCATGTCGACGGAATACTCTGCCCTGCTTTGATGTGAGCTCGGGGTGAACAATTTCAGTTATGAGTTGCATGTGCTCTCGTTACGGCAAGATCAGTTAGTCATCGCCCAGGGTGGCCACGGCATTTCCGCAGTTCTGGAAATACTGTGGCCAGTGGCACTGGCTCAGCGAAGCAGCAATACGGGAAAAGTGGATGTTCGCAGCATCGTCGTGGTCGTGCTGCCTACCAGAAATTGCCTGATGCGTGAGTGCCCGTAACTGTCGGTTCTTCCCCGCTATTGCGGATCAATTCCAAGGTGTTGCGAGAGGTGCCGCATTCGGGGTTGTGGTAGATCGTGATCTGGCTCATATCGCTTCCTCGTGCTGACGTTAGATGGAGCGCTGGTTGACGCGCTTGGACAGGTCTTCGGCGGACTCTTTACGCTCGGAGTACCGATCAACCAGATAATCCTGGCGATCCCGCAACAGCAGGGTGAATTTCATCAACTCCTCCATCACGTCCACCAGTCGGTCGTAGTACGAGGACGGCTTCATACGGCCTGCTTCATCGAACTCGGTGAACGCCTTGGCCACGGAAGACTGGTTAGGGATGGTAAACATCCGCATCCATCGGCCAAGTACCCGTAGTTGGTTAACCACGTTGAAGGATTGAGAACCACCACAGACCTGCATCACAGCAAGGGTTTTGCCTTGGGTAGGTCGTACAGCGCCCATCGCCAGCGGAACCCAGTCAATTTGGGCTTTGAATACCGCACTCATGGAGCCGTGACGCTCAGGGGAGCACCACACCTGCCCCTCAGACCATTGCATCAGCTCGCGCAGCTCAGCGACCTTGGGATGTGTATCGGGAGCGTCATCCGGCAGCGGGAGACCTGACGGGTCAAAGATCTTGGTTTCGGCGCCAAACTCTTCCAACAAGCGCGCTGCTTCCTGAGTCACCAGCCGGCTGAAAGAGCGCTCTCGCGTCGATCCGTACAAAAGCAGAATTCGAGGCTTATGAAGCGAAGGCGTACGAGGTGCCAGTTGCTCCAACGAAGGAATGTCGATCAGGTCGGCGTGGACGTTCGGCAATGTGTCTTGCATATAAACTCCTACGGCGACGCCAGGTTGGGCACCGCCTCGGTTGATCTCTAAAGTGAACCGATGCGACTCAGTTCAGCTTTCAACTGTTCAGCGCTTATGGTCTTCAGTGGAAGCGCAAGAAATGCGCTCACGCGCTCGTGAATTTTCACGAGTGTGGCTTCAAACGCAGCGGTGATCTCGGCTTCCGACCCGCTAGCCTCAGACGGGTCAGCCAGCCCCCAATGCGCCTTCAAAGCTGGCCCAAAGAAGATTGGGCATGCCTCACCTGCAGCCCGGTCACAGACAGTGATCACGATGTCTGGAGGCGAGCCTTCAAAAGCATCCGAAGCCTTGCTGCTTAAGCCCGCCGTAGAGATACCCGCCGCCTCAAGCGTCTGCAGTGCCCTTTGATTCACCCGGCCACTGGGAAAGCTCCCCGAGCTGACCGCTTCTACGCCTTCAGGCGCCAGGTGATTGAACAGCGCCTCGGACAGGATGCTGCGGCAGCTGTTGTGGGTGCACATGAACAAGACTTTCATCAGAAGATTCCTTGATTCAGAAACTGAGGCGCAATGCCAGGGCAGACAAGGTGGCGACGAGGATAGGCAAGGTCAGCACGATCCCAGTCTTGAAGTAGTAACCCCAACTGATCTTGATGTCCTTCTTGGCCAGCACATGTAGCCACAACAGCGTGGCCAAACTGCCAATTGGGGTGATCTTCGGGCCTAGGTCGCAGCCAATGATGTTGGCGTACACCATCGCTTGCTGAACGACGCCATCCACTTCGGCGGCATGAATGGATAAGGCACCCACCAGAACCGTGGGCATGTTGTTCATGATCGACGACAGCAATGCCGTTAGCATCCCAGTACCCAGGGATGCCCCCCAGACGCCATAACCGGCGAATACGTTCAGAATCTGGGCGATGTGATCAGTCAGGCCCGCGTTCTTAAGGCCATAAACGACCAGATACATACCCAGGGAAAAAATCACCACTTGCCATGGAGCCTCCTTGAGCACCTTGCTTGTGTTGATGGCATGACCACGAGCCGCGATGACATAGAGGACGAATGCGCAGACCGTAGCAATGGCGCTGATTGGCACACCCAGCGGCTCAATGACAAAGAATCCGATCAGGAGTAGTGCCAGCACCCACCAGCCGGCTACGAAAGTGGCGCGGTCGTGAATTGCCTCGTCCGGGTTGTCCAGTTGGTCGAGGTCATAGGTCTTTGGTAAATCTTTGCGGAAAAACCACAGCAGCATGGCTAATGTCGCTGCCACGCTGACGATGTTTACCGGCACCATGATCGAAGCATATTCGTTGAAGCCGATATCGAAGTAGTCGGCAGAAACGATGTTGACCAGGTTGGAAACCACCAGCGGTAAGCTCGCCGTATCGGCGATAAAACCGGCTGCCATGACGAATGCCAACGTAGCAGCAGGAGAAAAACGCAACGCCAGCAACATCGCGATCACAATGGGTGTGAGGATTAACGCTGCTCCGTCATTGGCGAACAGTGCCGACACAGCTGCGCCCAGCAAGACGATGAACGCAAACAACTTACGAGTGCTTCCAGCACCCCACCGCGCTACATGCAACGCAGCCCACTTGAAAAAGCCTGCTTCATCAAGCAGCAGGCTAATGATGATGACTGCGATAAACGTCCCGGTGGCATTCCAGACAATGCGCCAAACCTCTGGTATGTCAGCCAGGGTAACGACGCCTGCCAGCAGCGCCACGATGGCACCCAACGTCGCGCTCCAACCTACCCCGAGCCCCTTGGGTTGCCAGATGACGAGCACGATAGTGGCGATAAAGATCAATACGGCAATCAGCATTTCAGTAATCCGGTTGGGGCGTGAATCAGCTGCACACGCCCTGATTGATAGGGCGGTCGTTCATACCGCACAGGCGTTTAGCCTCGGTTTCCAGCCAATGCTGATTGGCGTCTACGACTTCTTTCAAAACCGCAGTTACCCACGCAGGCAAGTCGGGGTTCAGGCGGTAGTACACCCACTGACCTTGCCGACGATCCATCAACAAACCAGCAGAACGCAGCAGGGCCAAATGACGAGAAATCTTCGGCTGGCTCAGGTCGAGTGCCGCCGTCAGCTCGCAGACACACAGCTCGCCTTCGCTCACGACAAGCAGGGAAATTTTGGCTCGGGTGTCATCCGCCAAGCACTTGAATAACGTGGTGGGGTTCATGGGTTCTGTCATAGATCCTCCAGGTGTTTGGTCTTGACCAAAACGAAGAGCTTGATGCGCTCATGGATGTCGTGGAGCGTGTGGCGAAATGCGCCGGGATCATCGCTCGTTACTGGGTCAGAAAAATCCCAGGCAATGACTTCACCTGCACTGGGCATTGATAGGCACTCGCTGGCGGACTTATCGCAAAGAGTGATGACGTAATCGAATCGATCAGCTTGAAACTCGCTGATGGACTTGCTTCGCAGGCCCGCTGTATCGACTCCAACTGCCTCCAATGCCTGAATCGTGCGCGGATCAATCTCAGACGGTTGGGATCCTGCGCTGAAGGCCTCGAAGCGCGGGTCGGTGTGCCGCAGTAACGCCTCTGCAAGCTGGGAGCGGACTGAGTTGGCAACGCACACGAAAAGAACTTTGATAGCAGGGGTCATGACTGGACTCGATGCATATGGAAAATCGAATATACGCTTTGGCAGATATTCGGTAAAGCGAATATGATGACCGCTGCTCAGGCTTGAGCCATAGCGGTCATGCAAAGCAAGGCATAGGGAATGACAGGGTGGAGACGGAGATGATGATCCAGACAATGCAAATAGCCGGAGGGCAATGGCAGCGCTTTCGCGACGCCTTGGAGTCTGCTGACCTTCCATCAGACGATGTGGATCTTCCGAACCGAACCTTTTTCGAATTCACGCGGGATGGTGAGACTGTTGGGTGGGGAGGGTTTGAAACGCATGGGGCAGATGGATTGCTGCGTTCCCTGGTCGTGGAGCCGGCATACAGATCGACAGGGGTTGGAGCTGAAATGCTTCGAGTCGTTGAAGCAATAGCTGCGAAGCAGGGAAACGCTCGATTTCATTTGCTGACAACAATTGCATCAGGCTTTTTTGAACAGCAGGGATACGCACTAACCAGCGAGACTCTGAGCCGCCTCTGATTGGGAATTGCACCTCACTTGACCAATCGTTTGCATTGCACTTGACCACCTGTTTGCATCGGACTTGACCAGCCAATTGCATTGGATCTGACCACTTGAAGCACGGCGTAAGCCGATCAGAACGAGTTCCATGATGGTCGACCTCAATTATCGATTTACGCTATCGTATATCGATAATTTCATCCAGCCTTGTCAGAGATCAGGTATTGACCATGACTGAAATAACCAAGACTGACCGTAGCCCTTGGGCTGTTTTTTTGATCTTCCTCCGCTTGGGGTTCACCTCCTTCGGCGGCCCAATCGCACACCTGGGCTATTTCCGCGATGAGTTCGTGGTGCGTCGACAATGGTTGAGCGAGCGCAGCTATGCGGATCTTGTCGCCCTTTGCCAGTTCTTACCGGGGCCAGCCAGTAGCCAGGTCGGGATTGCGCTCGGGTTGTCTCGATCCGGCTACGCCGGGGCACTAGCCGCGTGGATGGGATTCACCTTGCCCTCCGCAATCGCCTTGATCCTCTTCGCACTCGGCATCGCCAGTTATGGTGATGCCATGCCTGCTGGCGTGCTGCACGGTCTGAAGGTGGTGGCCGTGGCGGTGGTCGCCCAGGCTGTCTGGGGCATGGCGCGCAATCTTTGTCCCGATGCGCCGCGTATTTCCATCATGGCAGCGGCGACCTGCTTCGTGCTGCTCGTACCCTCTGCCTGGGGGCAAGTGAGTGTCATCATCCTTGCAGCCATCGTCGGCCTGCTGCTATTCAAACCACAGCAGGGCGAGGCCCATGATCCACTACCGATCAGCGTGCGGCGTCGCGTTGGCTTGTTCTGGCTGGCCCTGTTCTTTGCCCTGCTGCTTGGGCTGCCGTTGCTGACAGCTGTGTTCCCGAGCCAGACACTGGCGATGATGGATGCCTTCTACCGCGCCGGCTCGCTGGTATTCGGTGGCGGGCATGTGGTGCTGCCGCTGTTGCAAGCTGAGGTCGTACCAACAGGCTGGGTCGACAACGAAGCATTCCTCGCGGGCTATGGTGCGGCGCAGGCCGTGCCGGGGCCTCTATTCACCTTTGCAGCATTTCTCGGTGCCTCGATGAACCAAGCACCAACTGGCTGGCTTGGCGGGCTGATTTGCCTGCTGGCGATCTTTGCGCCGTCTTTCCTGCTGGTGGTGGGGGCCTTGCCATTCTGGGAGCACCTGCGCCGTAACCTGCGTACGCAGGCAGCACTGCTGGGCATCAATGCGGCCGTGGTCGGCCTGCTGCTTGCTGCTCTCTACCAGCCGGTATGGACGAGTGCGATTCATGGCCCGCAAGACTTTGGCCTGGCCCTCGTGGCACTGGTGGCGTTGATGTTCTGGAAGCTGCCGCCGTGGATGGTCGTGCTGGGCAGCGGTGTCCTGGGCGGGCTGTTGAGCATTGCACTGTGAGATACATCGAGTGACCGACAAAGACCTCTACGGCGGGTTGATCCGCCTGCATATCCTGCACCACGCTGCCGAGGCTCCCATCTTCGGGCTGGCCGTCATCGAGGAGCTGAGCCACCACGGTTACAAGCTCAGCGCGGGCACGCTGTATCCGATGCTGCACGGTTTGGAGAAGAAGGGTTATCTGTGCTCGCACCATGAACGCACTGGGCGCCGCGAGCGACGCATGTATGAGATTACCGATGAAGGCCGAGCCGCGCTGGCAGATGCCAAGGTGAAGGTTAGGGAGTTGTTCGGCGAGTTAATCGAAGGACGCTGATGGTCTTAACCGGAGTGCCTGCGACCAGCTACTTGCTTTCATGACCGCACACTGACCGAAAGCAGTGGCCTATTAGCTACGTACGCTTTTGGCCGACTTCTGCCCGTCAAGGCGTACCCGTGCGCCGGTCAAATTCGATGCAAACAACTGGTCAAGTCGAGTGCAACAGGTGGTCAAGTCCATGCAATTACGCATCTGATCTCACAGACGGAGCAGTTCAGGGGGCTTTGCCCTGGCTCGGCTTGCTACATGTGCAAGGCGTTACCATTCGTCAATGGCTTATAGTCTGCCCACCCGATAGTCTGAAAAGCCAGATCGGAAAAATGTGGCAGTGAAGCTCAGCACACAAGACCACGAATCGCACAGTCTCTGGTGCGGCGGCCCTCACTCGATAGAACGCAACGACAGGCTAGATGGCATTAGGCTCGTATGCCGTGGTCAAGCCGTATAATCTCGTCATGGATAATTGTGAGTCCCATAGGTGTGCACAGCACCCTGCAGGGTGCCTGACGGCCTACACCTACTACAGATCTTACGAGCCATCGCTCCGCCTTCTTTCGGCTTCCAAACACTTCAAGTGCGATTGAGAAGACCTGCTCGTAACGCGTTTCAAAACAGCGATGCCTAGCACTCCAGCAGCCGATCGGGGAGCGAACGCATCGCCCGACAATCCTAAGCTCATTCATGCTTCACCCTCTGGTGATACTGGTCTGGTCGCCGCTCGTACTCTGTGCAGGGGGCATCCCGACAGGGCCACCTCGTGGCGCGGCCCTTTAGCTCAGACGCAACGCTTCCATCGAATTGAAGATCTGCTCCCAGCTACCTATCACTCAGCACTGATTGTGCAAAATGGGAAAGATTGGAAGCCCCGCCTCCATTCCTGCGCAACAGATAACCCTTGATACCAACCTGGCCAGGCCCATCCCGATCACACCTTTCTGAGTCGCCAATCATGACAATCCGCCTCTGACTACTGAGCTCATTTCCTGGCCGAACATCAAGTAGATCGCAGATGTGCTGGTAGATGGTCGCTTGCGGTTTCATAACACCAATGCGATAGCTGAAACCATAGGCCCCAAGGTGCGGGAAAATCCTTTCCACTACGGGGCCGTAAGGCATGGCCAGGTTTGAACACACAGCCAGTCTCAGCCCTGCAGCTTGCAGTAGCCCAACGGCCTCAACCGCGTCTGGATAAGGCCGAATGCTTGCCAGTTCCTCCTCCAGGCATTGGTCGAGAAATGCAAGCTGGGAGGGCGAGATTTTGATACCAAAGTACAGCGCAGCCTCGCTTAGGGAAAGGCAACGGGTCATGATCGCTCGAATGTCATCAGCGCGAGGCAAGCGGCCTTGGCGTCGCCCCTCTCGAAGCAACTGTCGAAACGGATGTGTCGGCTGCTGAATCTCGACCAGCGTTCCGAAGGCGTCAAAGATAACGGCATTGGTCTTCATCTGAGTTTCCTTCGCTGGTCACCGTCCGCAAGACAGCCACTCTAACGAGAATCAAGTTCAACAACCAAAAAACTAAGCTATCGAAGAGTAACGCCAAATTTTGAAAAATCATCCACCAGCGTTTTTCGACCCAGCATTTTCGGAAGCTTGAAGACGTTCCTGTACCCATACCACAAAAACATAGGAATAATGACAAGCCCAACTCCAAAGGTTGCCGTTGCAGCAATAATCCCAGCTGGAACCGCTGCTAGCGAAATAACCACACCCTTTACCAAAGTCGACCTTGCAATAATTCGCAGATCATCCAAGTCGCACTCAACTTTCCCACCAGCCTTCTCAAAAGCGACAACAATTATCGATTTCTTTGAGGCATGCTTATAGTACCAAGTTCGCGGAACATCAGTCGCCAAAGCACCATGCTTCACAAGGTACTTCAGCATCACAACCTCTTTGAAATAGAGAGTAGCGCCGTGCTCATCTTCGTATCTAACACGTCGATAGAGAGCGTCTAGATCACCGCTCCCTTGAGCATCATAGTTCTTAACAGTCAATGTCAGTTTCTTTAACTCGGACATGCTTCCTCCCTTAAACACACATTAACTATTAATGGATTAGATGACGGCGGGGCCTAATTAAGCAGGCTGAGACAGCGGCCTCGACAACGCGGGGGCAATCAAGCGGCGGCAGGCAATCGGCTGACCATGACGTAATGATCGTTGCCTGACACTGTCCGCAATAACGCCATGCCTTCGACCTCCGCTATCACCTCACTAGGGGGTGTGACAATTGTCATCCCATCAGCCAGTTGCCCTGAAAGATCGCCATACACATACGCAACGAAACGATCGCCAACTTCAGCTGCATCTACCAGGTACGCGTCCACTAGTGCACCCCAATCATGGGCCTGCGCGATCGCCAACTTAGCTGACACCAGACTGGGCAGTCGTATTACGCCCTCAACCATCCAGTCCTGGGAATTCAGACAACTCATGGATTCTCCATCACGTTCGAATTTGAAACCTACTCACTTACTGAAAAAGCTAAACGACGGCAGCCCAATCAGTCTTCATACACTGACAACTAGGTCTGGCCGAAAGCCAGTTTCTTCGGTGGGATAACCACGAGGATTACTCACAAACCGAACGCCATTAACCACCTCATCCACAGCTTCGTGGGTATGGCCAAAGATCCATAGATCGATCTTGAAATCCATCAGGCCATCCCAATTGTTTCCATAGGCTGCTCGCAAGTGAGGATCGGCTCCTTGGTCACTCACGAACTTCATAAGGGGCGGATAGTGAGTCACAACTACACGCTTACCGTTGAATGGCAGCGATAGCTGGCCCTCCAACCACTCCTTCGTCTCTCGATTTCTCGCGATCAGATCATCAGGGCGCAAACGCCGATACTGTTCACCGACACGGATTGCGCGAAAGTCATTCAGTGAGTTACGAGCGCACCAAGAAGCAGCTACTGGGTCTCCGGTCGCGGCCAGGCTCGTCCAACCCGTAGCGCAGAGAAACTGCACGTCACGGTGTTCTAAAACCTGATTTTCCAATACGTGGACGTGCGCCTCAGCAGCGTCAAGCAGCTTGCTGTGGGTTCGATCTATATTCCCGCTGTAGTGCTCATGATTGCCCATGGCATATATGACAGGCGTGCTGAAGGTCAGGCTGGCCCACATGGCCCCCCTGGACTTCACGTGGATGTCACCGGCTAATACGACCACGTCACAGTCCACCACAGGGGGGACGAAATCGGCGAACTCACAATGCAGATCAGACAGTATATGAAGCTTCATCCCAAGCCTGCTGACGTCGACTTTCTAATAAATTGATCATTCCCTGGCCCGGTCGCTCGGACGCGGCGAAGCTGCCATCAGTAGGCCCACGATAAACGATGATCGCCATTATTGCTAGCTTTCGATATTTATCGACGCATGGCGCTGTGGCCCTATTCTTCGTTTTGAGCGCTCAGCATGCAGAACGAGATAGCAGCAATAGTCCGAGCTCTGCGCGACCTGAGAGGATCAGCTCAGGAGGAGCTTGCCGAGATCAGTTCCCAAGCCAATCTGTCACGATTGGAGCAAGGGAAAACGCAGGTCTCTTTGGTCAAGCTGAGCAAGATCGCGCGCACCCTGGATTTCGACCTCGTGGCTCTCGTCGCGCTATGTCAGGCCCTCCAGGATGGGTCATCACCTATCGATGTCATGGCGAAGGCTTCAAAGGACTTGGAAGGCTTCGTAGCCCAGGGAGGGTTGCAGGGCCTGAAGAGGCATTGGGACGCTGGTGAAGGGCTGGTGAAGCGCACGCGAGGCAAACCCAGCAGCCCAGATCGAATCCGGGCAGTACTAGAGCTCAAGGCCAGTGGCATGTCGAAGGCGGAGGTGGGTCGAGCGCTGGGGTTGCCTGAAGCGACTGTCAGGCGTTACTGGCTCAAAGAACTGCCTGGCTAGAAAGGGAGTTGTGGGGTGAGAGCAGAGAAGCTCTCCACTTTTCCAATTCGATTTAACGCGGCGGCAGATCCGTGAAGCGCAGCCGGGGATAGATACGCCTTTCCTCAGCGCATTTGGAAATCTGCAAGAACGCTGACAGCAGTGCATCTTCCGAAGGGCAGTGGCGGGTCATGACCTCGAACTCGTTGTAATCGAAGGCTAGGACGCGAATTCCGACCTCATCCATGAATTTCAAAATCATGGCGCTGTATTCATCGTAGTTGTCGATAAAAAGCTCTCTGACCACGACAACTCCCACCAGGGGGCGTGCAGCAAGATCAATGTCCAAGGGCGTGCCGTCCACAAGCGCTAAGGCTGGATTGCCTTCTCGCCTGATCGTTGAGATGGCGCCACGTAGTTGCTGCAGGCCGTTCTTCAACTGACTTATGGCCTTCTTTCGCTTTCTCTCAAGCGTTGTGTTCATCATTGCTGGCGTATTGGGACTGTCCTTCGCCTGCAGCAGCAAAGTCACTTCATCGCCCATCACCACTACGTCAGCCAGCTCCTCGCCATCGGAAACCTTCAAGGGGCCATGGATGATCCGCTCGGAGGTGTATGCGCGCTGGAGAAGATAGATGATGTCCAACTCCTGAAACGTGCCCGGCTCAGTGCGCTCTAACTGCGTATTGGAGAAGCCTTGGGAGCCTCGAAAGTCCTGGCGGGTCAGGTCGGTGATCAAATAGTCCGAGGGGAACAGATCTTCCTGCAGGAACACCGTTGTGGCACGAGCGTCGTCCTCATAGGTCGTGAGGCTGAACCATCTTTCCGCCTGCTCATACATCTTGGGCCAGTGATCTGCTCCAATGGGGCTGAGTGTACCGAGCTCCTTGCGGAGCTGACCAAGCTTCGCCTGGGCCTTACAACTGAACAGCTCGCGGTTGTGCTCGTCGAAAAAGCACACACTGAATTCGTCAGGGAAGCTCTGCAGTGCCTCTGTGAGAGGGTCACCAGGGATGAGTGGGGTTTTGATCAATAGCGGACTTTGTGGGTCATCAAAGCAGGCTGTGAGAAGCGTAAGCCCCGTCGTTTCGCCTGCCTTGTATGGCGCAAGGTAAAGCTTCAATTCACGCCTTTGCTGAGCGGCCAAGATCAGCTCTTTCCCTGCCTTGATTACCAGCACGAAGCCTTCAGGGCCTTCAACGATCCATAATCCACGGGCTAAGACAGCGATTTGCTGAAGCGCTTGTGGCTTCATGATCGTGAGGTACATTTGAACTCCTTGGCGGTTGCCTGATTGCGTCCTGCAAAACCCGAAGCCTAAAGCGATGAGGCGAGGCCTATGCTTACCATTCAAAATTCCCATCCTGGCCAACCAAAATTTGGCTAGCCAGGCATCGACTCAGTTAGATCGATACAGGAGCAGGAATATGAGGATGTGGGTCATAGCCCACAATCTCAAAGTCCTCAAACTTGTAATCGTAAATGCTGTCCGGCTTGCGCTTGAACTGCAACTTAGGCAGAGGGCGCGGATCACGAGTCAGTTGCAGGTTAACTTGCTCAATATGATTCAAGTAAATATGCGCATCACCCATTGTAACTACAACCTCGCCAATTCCCAAATCGCACTGCTGCGCCAACATATGAGTTAAAAAACTAACCCCTGCTAGGTTATAGGGATTTCCGAGCAATAAGTCTGACGACCGAATGTATAGATGCGCCGACAACTTATTGTTGGCTACATAGAACTGATAGAGCAAATGGCATGGTGGCAATGCCATCTTCCCATTCCGGGCATTCTCTTGTGGACTCACCGATTCATCAGGAAGGTACTCGACGTTCCATCCATGGAAGAGAATCCGACGACTGTTTGGGTTAGTCTTGAGCGTATGAACGACGTAGTCGATTTGATTGATGGCCTTGCCGTCCTGGGTAGGCCAGGCCGTCCACTGCTTGCCGTAGATCGGGCCGAGGTCACCGTCTTCAGTTGCCCACTCATCCCAGATGCTGACACCATGCTCCTTCAGCCATTTGGTATTCGTGTCACCATTCAGGAACCAGATCATCTCGTTGATGATGCTCTTGAAATGCAGCTTCTTGGTGGTGAGGAGCGGGAAGCCATCCTCCAGGTTGTGGCGGAACTGGCGACCGAAGACACTCAGCGTGCCGGTGCCGGTGCGATCGCCTTTCTCGACGCCATTCTCTAGCACGTCGGCCAGCAAATCGTGGTACATCTTCATTTCGGTTCCTCAAGGTTCGCGCTGACCAAATCCAGTGCGTCACGCAATTTCAAAATTTCAGTATCTTGCTCTTTGATCTTCTGACGCAGCTCATCTGCGAGCTGGAGGTAGTAGTCCCTAGACTCGCGGACAGTGTCCAATCTCTTGTCGAGCGTGGCACAAGAGTTCTCAGAATCCTGATACCTATTGAACCAATAAAGCACTTCCAATCGACTCTTTTCAAGGCGTTGCATCAGAATCGTCTTGGGATCCTGCTTCTTCTCAGCCTTGACCCTCTGAGCGAGCACTGCAATGCGGCGGTTGTCCTTGATCGCCTCAAGCCGCTGCGCCGGGAAGTCGCGCTGTCGGATAGTGTTGCGATGAATGCCTGTGATGCGGCTCAGCTCCGCCATCGTCGGCTTCAGTTTCGGATCAGAGGCAATCTGCATAAGCCCCTGAGCCAGCAGCTCAGTGTTCCGGTCGTAGTCGAGCTTATTCTTGGCATCAAACGCCTGGACTGTCATACCTCGACCTCCTCACCCAGATGCTCCAACACACCCTTGGCTTCCTCCATCGCCGCTCGCAACTCCTCCTCAGAGCCTGCTGAGTTCGGAGAGCTCAAGGCCAAGCTGTTCTGCACATAGATCTCCCGCCATTTAGGAGCGTGAGCCTTGGTGACCACGGCGTTTTTGCACCGATTCGGATTGCAACGCAGCGATCCGATGCAGGGCAGAGACTCGTCAAATACCTCACGTTGACCGCCATAACAGAAGCCTTGTCCCACGTTGATGATCGCCATGCGCTTCTTGGCCATCTGGGCGATGATTTGCTCTTTGGTGTAGCCAGCCGCCATGTACCCGCTGAACACCTTTTTCATCCGCGCCTTGTGGCTCTCCGCATTGGGGCCGGCGTAGTTTCCGTCGGGATCGCAGTAGCTCTGGATGTACTCCTCCTCTGCCATTTGCGTCGGCGTCTTGCTAGATGAACGCCCACCCTTGGACAAGATCTCAGCGATCGCTCCGTACCCAAGCGTCACCGCACTGAACGCCTTGTTCTGGCCAGCACCACCGATAAGGTCACCGAAGTGCTTTAGCTGGTGAGAGATGAATGGGAGCCCAAGCTCAGCCCTGGCCATCTGGTAAGCCAGGGTGTGTCGCAACGTGTAAGGCGAGAATTCCAGCGACTCGAACTCCTCGTCCGTCAGAATATCCTCGAAGAAAGCTCTGAACTGGTGAGTGATTCCAAGCGAGGACATTGAGTTTGGTTCGGCGTCCTGCGCGACAGTATCCACATTGGAGAACAGGTAAGGATTCTGCTTTACCTTAGCGATGAGGCAAGCGGCACGGATGGCGTCACGCACAATCGGAATCGCGATCCACTTGTCGTCGAACAGCTTGGCCAAGCCTTGGCGATGCTTGATCACGTTGCTGATCAGCAACCAGTAGTCGCTCTCTTGCTCCATGCACGACTCGACTAGGATCTCGGAGAGCTCTGAGGGCCGCATGCCGGTGTACTGCGCCACGAGATAGCAGGCACTGTACGAGACGAAATTGATGTACCTACGGAAATCATCGTCCAGTTTGGAATCTGAGAGCTTGAGTAACGTTTCGGTCGCCTTAAAATCATGTCGACCAGAGCCAGATTGGAACGTAGATGGAATGCAGCCAAAAGCTGCGGACAGTGCATTCGCCATCGCACCGGAGTCATAGCCTTTTCTCCGCAGCCTCAGCGCTACGTACAACTCGAAATTGTAACGCGACAGCTCTTGAGCGTTGGCTAACGAGTAGCCGCTAGCGTTTTGGCGGGTAAGGGCAACCAGGTCATCCACAGGCTCCCCCAGAGTGCTTAGGAAGTCGACCACTGCGAACGACGCCTCGCGAGAAGCCTTCTCGAACACATCGTTCGGCAGAATACGGTATGTGCGCTCAGAATCAGGGACGTGCTTGAGTACCTTGGCCCAGGCGGTATGCGTCCAGCCAAGTCACCTTCCGAACTCCAGCATTAAGGGCGATGGTGTCC
>OLII01000251.1_pt1 | contig 21494 bp, 17 predicted proteins | sample 1609481 | NCBI WGS metagenome assembly OLII01 (sample SAMN05416859, study PRJEB24817) | seawater metagenome | isolation source: Sea water | place: Canada:Atlantic | collected 2013-11 | reverse complement strand
CATCTATCCATGAGAAACGTATAACGCCCCATTAAGAGGATCACAAAAAACAGCTTGCTGTCCTTCGTTCCTCAGGCATTATAGCAAGCTGTTTTTTGCCTCTTAATGGGGCGTTATACGTTTCTCATGGATAGATGGAATAATCTAAAATCGCACTTCGAACAAGATGGCTCACTTAGAGACATCATCGTCACTTCAGAATCACGAGATTCATGGGAGCTATTCTTTGCTGCCTTAAAATCGGCAGAGTATTCTCATGCTTTTACGCACGGCGGTAACGCTAGTACTTTGCCTGACTCTATTGATTCAATCTGGAAATTACAAAATGATGACCCAACTCTACTTTCTGTTCAGGTCGGTAAACTACTAGTTAATTGCCACTTTTTCAAAAGTTATGAAATCGAGTTTGATATAGATCCCAAAGATATAAATTCTAAAACTGACTTTGTTGTTTTACTTAACTTCTTATCATGGTTAAATAAATCAATTAAAAGTAGCGTTGTATTAACTCATGAGAATTCCAGAGAAGAAGTGATTCTGAGTATTGAGTAATAACGTATAACAAGAGACTATGGCGTCAATAGTTAATTATTAACTGTTGTCGCATCCCACATAACTCCGTCTCTGAGCATAGAATTTAAGATCACAATCATCTTCCTAACGCATGCAATAATCGCCACTTTTTTTGGTTTTCCTGCAGCCACTAGCCGTTGATAAGTCGCTTTGAAAATAGGGTTACATTGCATCGCTGACATCATTGCCATATATAAAACCGTTCGCACTTGATGCCTTCCGCCTTGGATCTTTCTTTGCCCTTTATAACGACCACTCTCTCTACTTATTGGAGCAACGCCAACCAGCGCACTGGCTTGTTTACTACTGATATATCCGAGTTCAGGTAAGTTCCCTATAAGTGATGCAGCGGCTATTTTTCCAATGCCAGGCATACTCTGAACAATAAGGCTTTTTGCCTGATATTCTGGGCACTTTTCAATGAGTTCAGCAATTTTATTTTCAACTTTTTCTATCTGATTTTTAAAAGCGGTCAGAATTGGTTTTATGGTCATTACCAAGTTTTGAGGAAGTATTTGAAGTCTATTTTTCTCCATTGTTTGCATTGTCAGTAACTGATTTCTTCTTGCGACTAAATCACTCATAGCTTGCATATTTTCGGGTTTTAAGGTTGAAAGCTTAGGTCGAATAGCTTCTCCAAAGTGAGCAATTAATTGTGCATCCAGTTTGTCTGTTTTTGCTCGCTGACCAATAGCTCCTGCGAATCGTTTAATGTGAATGGGGTTGGCAATAACAAACGGTAATTTAGCTTTAGCACAAGCTAAAATAAAGGGCATTTCAAGACGACCTGTAGCTTCAATAATGATACGCTCAGGTTTGTATTTCTTAATGGTTTTAACTGCTTCTTTAATACCTTTATCATCGTTAGTAACGGTGAAATAAATATCAAGTGGGCGAATATAAATATCGAGTTGAAACTTTCCAGTATCAACACCTACATTAATGTTTTGATTAGTTTTTGTTTTCATAATAAGCTAACTCTTGCTTGCGTAATGCGGGTTCGAGACCCAGTAGACTATTCGAGTGTGGTGCTTGGAGTCCTTTATCGCGTTCATTCTTGTTATCGGTCTCTCAACTGAGGAGCCATCAATCAAACGAACTGCGAAAAAGAAAGGCTTTGGTTGCAGCCAAAGCTTGGGTCTCACTTTACCTGAAATAGTTATTTGGTGGGTATATTATCCATACAAGGCAATTAAGTATGGGACTGCTAACAGATTACTCGGTTCCGCTTCGCTACACAATTTTAGCAAACTAATAAAAAGCCTCTTAACGTAGGCGATATAAGTCTCATGGGGGTCAAGTGTTTAAAAAAGAATGTCCTTGGTGTTCAGAGAAAGTTTCATTTAAACAACTTGGTAGTCGACCAGTTGAACAAAAACCAAAGTGGTATCAGTTTTCTAGAAGTGTACAGGTTTGTCCTTATTGTGCAGGAGCAGTAAAGGTTGGTGGAAAGGGGCTTTGGTTTTTAATTTTGGCTGTACCGTCATTTCTTTCAATAATCATAGAGCTCGTATTTAAATATAACTTTATGGCAGAGTTTAATTTATCCTCTATAAGTTGGACATTACTTGCTCTTGGCTTTGGTGGAGCCTATTTATTCACTAAATTAGAAAAGTTAAAAAACGTATAAAAGCTGATCAACAGGCCAAATTACCGTTGGTTTTTGCTCCTGCGCCGCTATTATATTACCTCTGAATAAGGCGTTAGTCAGTTTAAATTAAGTTCTAATCAAGGAAGGAGCCAGTAGTGCGTAATTTTAAAACTCAATTGTTTATATTTCTAAATTTGATAAGTTGTATTTCTTTAGCTAGCAATGAACCACAAAGTAATAAAAACTCGCTTGTGAATAAGCTCAATCAAATTCTATTAATACAAGAAGAGGATAAGCCAGGCGTTAGTGTTCTTGTTAAAAAAAATAATGAAGTGATATTTAAATTAAGTAAAGGGCTAGCAAATAAGGGGAAGAACCTAGCGATTAACTCCAATACCGGATTTCGAATTGGCTCCATTAGTAAACCTTTTACTGCGTTGGCAATTATGACGTTAGAAGAACAGAATAAGCTTTCTCTAGACGATCATGTAGCCACATACATTCGAGAGTTACCAGTAAATTGGAAAGGTATTACGATAAAGGATTTACTGTCTCATAGGGTATATATTTCTGACGACTTCTTCTCAGACTCAAACCTAAATTTAGCCAACTTGTCTACAAACCAAGATGTTATAGAGTTTATTTCTTCAAATAAAATTAAGGTCAAATCACAACCTTTTGATAAAGCGATATATTGTAATAGTTGCTACGTACTTTTAGCTGAAGTTATTGCAAAAGTTAGCGGAATCAGTTTTTCCGATTATTTGAGTGATAATATTTTTATTCCTGCAAATATGAAAAATAGCTATATTGTCGAGAAAGGCGTAACTATGAAACTTAGTGACGCACTTAATTATGCAAAAACTGAATCTTTTTTTGGAATAAATCAATATACCACTGGTGCAATGGCACAAGTCAGCAGTATTGAAGATCTGAACAACTTTATAATCGCATTAAAAGAGGGGAAGATTATTAGTCACAAATCGTTAAGTTTAATGACTAAAGTTCATAGTGATACCGGTGATGATGGCACTTTTGGTTTAGGTTGGATAATCGGTTGGGGTGATGAGCCTTTTTATTCTCATGGCGGTTCACAAGATGGTTATCAAACAGAATTATTTTTTCATCCGAAGCACAACCTTGAAATTGCTATTTTAACTAATGGTGGTGATGATACTTATGCAATTCAAGCTAAGCTGATGAGAGCAATTATTACTCACTACAATTAAGCTTTCATCAATATCACTTAAGCAGAACTAGTAACCGTTGGATTGGTTTCACTTCGTTCAACACTTTAGCCAACAATAAACCTCTCCTTAGCGGGGTGTTAGCTAACCATTTATGAGCATGGACGCAATATGAAAGTTTTATTCCTCTTATCTATTTTTTGCTTTTCTACATACAGTAATGCTGTTGTGAAGAGACACGATGTTCCTCCTGAAAATTATGTTCTTGAGAAAATGCCTGAGTATTTAATAGATATGCCCCATGAAGGGCATGGCGTATTAATAAATTCACAATGGGTTTTGACCGTAGCACATACTATTTTTTATGATTACGTCGGTAAAGATCTGATAATTGGCTCAAAATCATATGAAATTGAAAGCGTTCATATACATCCTGATTACTCTGAACCTAAAAAAGTTCTACTTAAAGGCGATTTAGCGCCTTTAATGACCTTTTTCAAATCTAGAAGTGATATTGCGCTAATCAAATTATCATCCAAGGTGACTAGTGTTACTCCAATCAAAATATACAAAGGTAAAAGTGAAAAAGGTAAAACAATCACTGTTTATGGTAAAGGGGCTACAGGAACCGGATTAATAGGGGAAGATATTGATACAAAATCACTTCGTGTAATAAACCAGTTTCAAAATGTTGTAGAACATGCAGAAGGTAATTGGTTAGCGTTCAAATTCGATAAACCGGAAGGTGCATTGCCACTTGAAGGTATGCATGGCTCTGGAGATAGCGGTGGAGCTTCTGTTGTCATTCAACAAGGTATTCCCTTTCTTGTAGGTTTATCAAGTTGGCAATTGGGGCATGGCGATATAGCTACTTTTAAAGGTGGTTTATATGGCACTACTGCATATCAAGTTAGGGTTTCAACCTACTATGACTGGATAGCAGCTATATTGGTAGCTAACAAGTAACTTAAGCAGAGCTTGGAGCTCCCCCGACAATATGTTCAGAACAAACCTGCTATTTGAGAAACTGCAGAGTTGCCTGTCATTATCTAGATCATTGTTTCCAATGTAAGGTCTCAGGCAAAAAATAAAATATCAGGCACAAAAAAAGCCCCGTAAAACGAAGCTTTCTATTTTCAAATACTTGACTACCTAAGTACTTACTAGGATTAGTCTAATAAATCCAGCGCTTCAAGTCTTTCTTTTGCTAGCACATATCTTGCGCGAACGTCATCAATTTGCTGTTGAGTTAACTTCTTACCAAGAGTACGAAGTCCTCCATCTTCATCATTATGATGAATGCCCATAGCAAACTTAAGGTATTCCATAAGTAGCGGCTGAGCATCAAGGTATGATATTGAGTTCATCGCTTGAGAAATTTTATTCGCCTCAGCCCACTCGCCCTTTAAAACATATTCTTGCATACTAACACTAGCTTTAGGGAAGATAGTACCTACACCTGTAATGCCACCGCATGCGCCAGCAAGTCCGGCGTGTACAGTTACAGTATCTACACCAGCCAAGATTTTTAAATCTTTGTTCTCAACCATCAACGTCTCAATCGTTGAAACATCTGTAGTCGATATTTTAAGAGCCGTTACTTCAGGTAGAGCAGCAAGTTTTCTAAGAAGCTCTGTTGAAATGGCATGGTAGCCGGCTGCATCTGGGTTGTTATAAGGCATAATGGTAACGCCTGCCTCTTTTGCAGCGATAGCAGCAAGCTCATAGTAGGCATACATGTCTTCATCAGAAGGCGTTGCTTCAGTTTTTGGTGGCATCACCATCACGGTATCTACGCCAACCGTTGCAAGTCCTGCTACGATATTAGCAAGCTCTTCCTTAGTTTCTGCTGCAGCTCCGCTGATCAACGGAACATTGTATTCTTTAGCAACCTCAGAAAGCGATTTAAGTAAAGCAAGACGCTGTTCGTTGCTCAGGTAGCTATTCTCACCTAGCGTACCAGAAGCAACAAGTCCGCCCATTCTGCTTCCGCCCTTTCCTTGAGCTTTTAAAACATCTGCAGCTTGTTTGTTAGTTGCATCAAAATCAATTTCAAGGGCACCAGATCCTGACTCTTTGAACCATGTAAACACGGCTGGCATTACCGTATAACGCCAATCTGTATTATTTGTTTCCATCATATTACCTTTTATAAAATCATATCGAACCAGTCACATTGTATACATTATACATCACGAGTTATCTAAAATAAATACCCTGTATAAATTAATTCACTTGCTTACCTTTCTGGTTTACCAACCCTGCTTACTCATTACTGAAATTTTTTGAAGTACTACACATTTACCTGGTGAGTTTTACTATATTATTTGCTTATAGCCATTAGCAAGCGTAACGTGTGTTTGATAATAATTACCCAACCTATTGAGTTTACTTGTGCTAGTTACTGATAATTTATGGCTAGTTCCTTGCCTACTCATTTTTCTATTCATTGCATGTTCTATTATTTACAGCAGTCTCAGGCTTGGCATTTCCCCCATGCCGAGCTCGAAAAAAGCCTATTTAGCAATGTTAGCATTGGCAGATGAGGCGAATATAAATACCATTATTGATTTGGGCAGCGGTTGGGGAAATTTTATTATAGCCATGGCACAAAAAGCCCCAGCAAAAGAAATAATCGGTTATGAATTATCGATATTGCCTTGGTTATATACCAAGGCACTAATAAAGTTTTACCGGATAAATAATATCACACTTTACCGACAAGACTTTTATCAAGTTAAGCTGCCAAAAAGTGCGGTACTGGTTTGTTACTTATACCCTCAAGCAATGCAGAAACTTGCAGAAAAACTGACGTTAGAAAATGATACTTCAGGTTTTCTAATCAGCAATAATTTTGCCTTGCCCTCATGGCAAGTTTGCAAAATGATAAGGCTAGATGATTTTTATAATTCGCCTATTTATCTATACCGTCTAGCCAAATAACTTAATTAACTTTGAGCTTAGCAAGACTTTATTCAAGGCGTTAAAGCAAAAAGCCGTAAACTAGCTAGATACTAGTTTACGGCTTTTTATTTTTAACTTACTGAATTACTGTATCAAATTACTTTACTTGATAAATAGCAAAGCTTAATGGCGCTATTTCATTAGCTTTGGCAGTTGTGTTTGAACTAAATAACAACTCACTGTTACATCGTTCGGTCAGTAAATCCAATGTTTGAGCTGTTTCAGCGGTATTAAACACTACCAATAAGTCTTGAGCCTTTTCTTTATTAGTTGCTTTTAACTGACGACTAATGGCAAAAACCCCTGGTTTGTCTTGTGAATACACCACTGTTTGCTCACCAAAACGTAACGCTGGATATTGCTGGTATAGCTGTGCATATTTAGCAAGGCTTTGATAAATGGGATGCTTAACATCAAAGTTATCATCCGCTGTGGTTTTGTCCGTTGCCAATAAGTCATCATCGTTATAGCTTGCCACAAGTGACGGCATCATATCTTGGCGAGACGCCTGATCACCACCATCACCAACAAAGCCCTGCTCATCGCCGTAGTAAGTTACCGGAACTCCACGGGTAAAAAACATCATCGCATTGGCAAGTAAGTTACGTTTTACCTGTGCTTGTTCACTGTAGTTATGCTTACTGGCTTTTAACGAATATGCAAAACGACCCATATCGTGATTACCGGTAAAGTTAACTAATTGATTAGCATCCGTACTATTAACTTTATCTTTTGAGGTGTAAAGATGGTCTTTGGCAAATAATTGCGCTAAGACATCGGTGCCCTGCTGTTCCACAAGAGCTTTTGTCACCGCACCTTGGAAAGCAAAGTCTAATACTGAGGGAAGTTTTGCTTCAGTGGTAAATACGCTTAGGTTTTCAGGTTCAAAACTATAAACTTCACCAAACATAAAGAAGTTTTCGATACCTTGTTTTTTAGCATGTTGCATTAACGCGGGTGAAAATTGCTGCCAAAATTCAATGTTGACATGTTTCACTGTATCTATTCGAAAACCATCAGGTTTGAACTCATCAATGATGTCTTTATAAATAGCAATCATGCCGTTTACTACATCATCTTTTTGGGTATAAAGGTCATCAAGACCGGAAAAATCACCACGAACAGCGCTTTCGCCTTGCCAAAAAGAATCACCTTGATTGTGATACATAGACATATCATTTAACCATGCTGGGGATTTTATTGCTTCATCGCCAGCAGGAATTAATGGCGTATAAGATTTACCTTGAGCTAAGTCATTTAACGAAATAAATGGGCAATCATCACCTTTCACTAACCAACCTAAGCCATCATCACCATGACATTCCTGGTATTTGATAACATCCGCGGTGTGATTGGTAATAATATCAAAAAACACTTTAATATTACGTTTATGAGCTTGGTCAATAAAATGCTTAAGTTCAGCGTTGCTACCAAGATGAGGGTCAATTTCAGTGAAGTCTAAAATCCAATAGCCGTGGTAGCCTGAAGTACCTGCTTGCATTGCTCTGTTACGCAGAATTGGCGTTAACCAAATAGCGCTAACACCCATGTTATCTAGATACGGAAGCTTTTGAGTAAGACCACTTAAATCACCACCGTGGTACATACCTTTATGCGTTTTATCAAAACCACCGCGAGACTGCGCACGTTTTATATCATCTGCCGCCGCGCCTTGATCGTTACTCGGATCTCCATTGTAAAAACGATCCGGTAAGACAAAGTAAAAAACTTCATCTTGAAAATGACGCTGCTGATATGGCGCTAACTCTGCCGCTTTAGCCACTAACGCACTCTCTTTGGCTTGTACTACATCTGGCATTAAGCTGGTTAAACCCATTGCCATTAATATTGAACACTTACTGATAAAATTCATAAAGATATCTCTTACTGCTCTGCTGATACTTATATCAAGCTCATTAACTGAAGGACAAAAATTAAAGCTTGCTGCTAAATTTTACTATAAAAGCAGCCAAACTCAGGCAGTTGCAACTTATCATCAATAATCGCACCACTCGCTAACTTATGACCTGACACAAGATCAACACTACAATTGGCTGGCAACAATGATGATAAAGCAAGCGTTTGCTGCTGTTCACTAAAGTTAAAGCAAACCAATAGACGCTCACCTTGATATTGACGAATAAAAGCAAGTATTGGCTCTGGCGTATCAATAAATTGAATATCACCATAAAGTAAAGCCGGTTGCTGCTTACGCCATTGATTAAAGTGACGATAGCTATTTAATACTGAATCCGCTTCAACGTCTTGCAAGTCTACTGATTTATTCACGTGAGCGTCAGACATTGGCAACCAAGGCTTACCTTCACTAAATCCGGCATTTTTAGCGCTATGTTGCCAAGGCTGAGGTGTTCTACAACCATCGCGTCCCTTAAATTGCGGCCAAAAAGTGATACCGTATGGGTCTTGAATATCTTCAAAAGCAATATCTGCTTCCGTTAAGCCCAGCTCCTCACCTTGATAACTACAAACACTACCACGCAGTGAAGAAATCATGGCGAATAGCATTTTAGCGAAATCTTTGCTGTTATATCCGCCCCAGCGGCTAACAACACGTTCAACATCATGATTTGAGATAGACCAACAAGGCCAGCCATCAGAGACACGTGATTCAAGGCTTTCAACCACTTGTTTAATATAACCAGCGCTGAAATTGTCGGTTAATAAATCAAAGCTATAACCCATGTGAAGTCGACTATTACCTTGCGTATATTCCGCCATGGTTTTTAATGAATCTTCAGAGGAAATTTCGCCTAACGCAACAGTGCCCGGATACTGGTTTAGTAAGCTTCGAATATCTTCCATAAAACCAAGGTTTTCATCTTGGGTGTTATTATAATAATGATATTGATAGGCATACGGATTTTTTTCATCAAAACCAATACTTTGACGTAACTCTTTTGGTTTTGCTGGGTTATCACGCAACTGAGCATCATGGTAACAGAAATTAATAGCATCAAGTCTAAAACCATCAACACCGCGTTTAAGCCAGAATTCAATGTTATCTAAAACGGCTTTACGTACTGCTTCATTATGGAAGTTTAAATCTGGTTGGCTTGAAAGGAAGTTATGTAAGTAATATTGCTGGCGTCTTGGCTCCCAAGTCCAGCCGGTACCACCAAAAATCGATAACCAGTTATTTGGCGCAGTACCATCTTCAGACGCATCAGCCCAAACATACCAGTCAGCTTTATCATTACTTTTATCTTCACGGCTCTCAAGGAACCATTGATGTTGATCAGAGGTATGACTTAACACCTGATCTATCATAATTTTTATGCCAAGATCATGCGCTTTAATAACAAGCTCATCAAAATCAGCCAGCGTACCAAATATTGGGTCAATATCTCGGTAATCACTTATATCATAACCAAAATCTTTCATTGGAGACTTGAAAAAAGGAGAAATCCAGATCGCATCAACGCCAAGGCTAGCAATGTAATCTAGTTTGCTGATAATACCGGGTAAGTCACCAATGCCATCCTGGTTAGCATCATAGAAGCTACGTGGATAAATTTGATAAATTACCGCACCACGCCACCACATTTGTTCACTCATTTGAAAACCTCAGTCTTTGCACTTCTCATTACCGTGATAGTTTTATCAATGGCGCTGAATAAGTATTTATTAATTCTTCAAATAAGAATACGCAATTAAAAACTCAGCTGATAGCCTTTGCATACGTATGTATTAGCATTCTGAAAAATTGCATACGTATGTAATACTTGTTCAAAGCTTGAAGGTTACTTTGTTAAACTTGCATACGTATTCAAGATGCTGCTTACCTTTGACTAAGGTTATTATCATTAATATTGTCTTAATCATCTTCAACGTTAAGGGTTCTGATTTGCGCCTATCTATTTTGAAAAACGCCACCCGTACTTTAATGACTTTAGTGATATCCTGCTTGCTGAGCACGCAATCACTAGCAAGTAGTGGCGACTACCTTAGTCATCAAATAAACGCTAACAGCTTAGTCATTCAAACAGAAAAAGCTCAAGTGACCTTAAATGCCTATGGCGAAGGTGCTATAGCGGTTCACTATCAAGCGCACCAAGATAACTTTCCAGCAAAGCACTTACCTTCGTATGCGATAAAAGCGCAGGCATCAGCACAACGGTTAATGGTTAAAGAAGCCGGCAATCAACTTACCGTGAGCACAAATAAACTTAGTGCGGTTATCAGCAAATCCCCCTTTGCTATTAGTTACTACCAAGATGGCAAACTATTAATTGCTCAAGAAGCAGGCTTATTTACTGGCTCTGTAAATGAAGTGACTAAGGTTGAAGATAAAGAAATAAGCAAGGCTATTGCCGTGCAAGGTTTTCGCTTTAGAGTTAATGACACCGAAAAGTTACTTGGCGGTGGTGAGCGCGTAGTAGGAATGGACAGACGAGGTCATCGTTTCCCGCTTTATAACCGTGCACATTATGGCTATACCACCCATTCAGAGCAGATGAACTTTTCTATTCCAGCAGTGATGTCGAGTAATAAGTACATTGTATTATTTGATAACTCAGCCAAAGGTTATCTAGATATTGCCAAAACTGACAAAAACATTATCGAGTTTTCTGCCGTTGCCGGTCGTATGGCTTACATTGTTTTCTCGGCTGATACTTTCCCAAAATTACTGAACAACTATGTTGATGTCACAGGTAAACAACCCCTGCCACCGCGTTGGTCTCTCGGAAATTATGCTTCGCGCTTTGGTTATCGCAATGAACAAGAGGTGCGTAATACGGTTAATAAGTTTATTGATTTGGACTTCCCATTAGATGCGCTAATTTTAGATCTTTATTGGTTTGGCAAAGATATTAAAGGCCACATGGGCAATTTAGCTTGGGATAAAGCAACATTTGCTGAGCCTGAAAAAATGATCGCAGACATTAAAAAGCAAGGGGTTAATACGGTATTGATCACTGAACCTTTTATATTGACCACTTCAAGTAAATGGCAAGATGCAGAAAAGCATCACGCATTAGCAAAGGCTGAAGATGGCAGCGCTAAACGCTTTGATTTCTACTTTGGTAATACGGGCCTAGTCGATGTCTTTAATGATAAAGGTAAAGACTGGTTTAATGCGATTTACCAAGGCCTTCATCAACAAGGTGTTGCTGGTTGGTGGGGAGATCTCGGTGAACCAGAAGTGCACCCGAGCGATACCCTGCATACCCTAGATGACGGAAGTGTTGTTAATGCTGACGCTATTCATAATGTTTATGGTCATCAATGGGCGAAAATGGTCTTTGAAAACCAACTTGCTATCAGCCCAAATGAGCGACCGTTTATTTTAATGCGCTCTGGCTTTGCCGGCTCTCAACGTTTCGGCATGATCCCTTGGACTGGCGATGTCAGTCGCTCATGGGGCGGTTTATCACCACAAGTTGAGCTAAGTCTACAAATGGGCATATTAGGCATGGCTTATACCCATTCAGATTTAGGCGGCTTTGCTGGCGGCGAAACATTTGATCAAGAAATGTATATCCGCTGGTTACAATATGGCGTATTCCAGCCCATTTACCGCCCTCACGCACAAGATAATATCGCGCCTGAAGTGGTATTTCATGATAAAAAAACGCAAGATATTTTAAGAAAATACATTAAGTTAAGATATAAATTACTCCCTTACAACTACACACTCGCCTATGAAAACACCACTACTGGTATGCCACTTATGCGTCCGTTATTTTTCTTAGAAAATAACCTTGCAGGTAAAGCGAATGATGAAAGCAAATTAGCATCATTTGATAATGCCAGTAGCTACCTATGGGGAGATGCATTTCTCGTTACTCCGGTTGTTGAGCCAAATATTAGCGAAGTAGCAATCGACTTACCAAACGGTGTCTGGTTTGATTATTTCAGCGATGAAAATGAAGTTGCTAAAAAGTACCTCGGCGGAAAAACAATTAGTTTGCCAACCAGTTTAGAGAAACTCCCAGTATTGGTTCGTGCAGGCTCCTTTATCCCTATGATTGATGATATTCAATCGACGCAAGATTATGATTCAAGCCAGCTTACTGTCCATTACTTCGCAGACAAGTCAGTTAAATCGGCGCAGTATCAAATGTATGAGGACGATGGCAAAACCCATCAAGCGGTAGAGAAAGCTCAATTTGAATTATTACAATTTTCAGCACAGCAAAAACAAAAGCAGCTGTCGATAAGCCTTAGCCATTCAAGCCAAGGCTATCTTGGCATGCCTAAAGAGCGTGCTATGACCTTGGTCATTCACAATGTAGTTAACGCGCCTAACAAGGTAATGCTAAACAATAAAGTGAGCAAAAATGTAGTTTGGCATAAGGAAAGTCAACAATTAACTGTGACATTCAATTGGCAACATCAACCATTAACCCTAACGATACAATAAGTTATGAATTCGACCATGCAAAACCCTAAAGATAAAATCATCAACCTTATTGCTGATATCGGTGGCACTAATATCCGTATAGCGCTGGCAAATAATCAGGCAAAAGCTGACGCGGTAGAAATCAGCGAAATAGCAACATTTCAATGTAAAGACTTTAACGGCTTAGCTGAAGTTTTAGCCCATTATATTGAAAGTAAACGGCTTGCCAACCATACCATTAATGCTTGTTTAGCGATTGCTTGTCCGGTTGATAAAGACCTAATAAGCATGACCAATTTACCTTGGCAATTTTCGCAACAAGCACTAAAGCGTACCTTAAAACTAAATAGCTTAAGCTTTATTAATGACTATACCGCCATCGCCATGGCAATTCCGCTGCTATCAGATGAGCAAAAAGTTAAAATAGGCGGCGGCACCAGTGTAGCCAATATGCCTATTTCGGTATGTGGCCCAGGCACTGGCTTAGGGGTAGCAAATTTATTTCCTGTGACCAGCTCAGAGCAAACAAAGTGGCAATGTGTTAGTGGTGAAGGTGGACACATTGATTTCGCCGCTATCAATGATACAGAGCAGCAAGTGATGCGCTTTATTCAAAGTATTAAGAAAAGAGTTTCTTATGAGCAATTACTCTCGGGTTATGGGTTAGAGCAAACTTATCAGGCACTGTTGTTTATTACTCAAGACAAAGCAATTAACACGGTTAAAGATAAGTTGTCAGCCAAAGATATCACCACGAAAGCCATTAGTGGTGAATGTGAAGTGTGCCAACAAACACTGACGCTATTTTGTAATGTCCTTGGTAGCTTTGCTGGCAACCTTGCTTTGATTATGAACAGTCAAGGTGGCGTTTATATTGCTGGCGGCATTGTGCCGCGCTTTATTGATTACCTAAAAAATAGTGATTTTAGAGCGCGTTTTGAAAGCAAAGGTAGACTTGCCTATATTACCGAGCAAGCACCCACTTACGTCATAACCGAAGAACAACCTGGATTGCTAGGCGCTGCTGCCTATATCCTGCAAAAAAATTAACCGAAAACACTTAAAGGCAATACTTAACCCCACGCACGTTGAATACGTATGTAATTGCTAGTGGTCAATCAGCAAAGTGCGTATATTAAATCTATTGCTTTAGTTTTACCTCAGTAATAATTACTGAATGACAAACCTATTTCAATACACACCTTGTTGAATACCTTATTGGTATTGCACATTATTACCCTATTTACCGTGGTAATAATGTGCTTTTTTAAAAACAACTAGCACAACCCATAATGATAAGAGTACCTTCAGATGAGTAGTACCAGCGACAACAGTAATCAAGCGACGCAAAATCAGCAAAAACCTCGCTTGAGTTTTTGGCAAATTTGGAATGTAAGTTTCGGCTTTTTAGGTGTGCAATTTGGCTTTGCTTTACAAAATGCCAATGCCAGTCGCATCCTTTCAGATCTGGGTGCTGATTTACACTCATTATCGCTATTTTGGTTAGTTGCTCCGGTTATGGGGTTAATTATCCAACCTATTGTTGGCTCTGCCTCTGATAAAACCTGGAACCGCCTCGGTCGCCGTAATCCTTATATTCTCGCAGGTGGTATTGCCGCAGCGATTGGCATGTTATTAATGCCTAACTCAGCCACCTTAGCCAGTTTTATTACCCCGCTATTTTTTGGCGCTATGATGCTGGCATTAATGGACGCCTCGTTTAACTTAGCCTTCCAACCATTTCGCGCATTAGTTTCTGATATGGTGCCAAGTGAGCAACGTAATGTTGGTTACTCTATTCAATCATTCTTAATTAATATTGGTGCTGTTTTTGGCTCTATTTTGCCGTTTGTCTTAACCAATGTTATTGGTTTAGAAAACACCGCCGCTACTGGTAAAGTTGCCCCTTCGGTTATTTGGGCTTTTTATATCGGTGCCACAGTGATGCTTGGCTCGGTACTTTGGACAGTGCTACGCACTAAAGAATATCAACCCGGTACTAATGGTCTCGCTGAATTAGATCAACAAGACAGTGAACAGTCTATCGGTGAAAAGTTAAGTCACTTTTTCTCACTGATGAAAACCATGCCAACCACCATGAAACAACTTGCGGTAGTACAGTTTTTCTCTTGGTTTGCCTTATTTATTATGTGGGTTTATACCATGCCCGCCATTGCTCAACATATTTGGGACATTGAAGCTAAATGGTTTGATCCAAGTTACCTTACCAGTGTAGGCACAGTCCCTGAGCACATTGCCTCAGCTAAAGGCAGTGCTGGTGACTGGGTCGGTATTATCTTTGCCGCATACTCATTATTTGCAGCTATTGCCTCACTATTTATGGCAAAAGTTGCCAATACTATTGGCCGTAAGCTTACCTATTCTTTATCACTACTTGCCGGTGGCATTGGTTATATCAGTATCATGGTTATCCAGAGCTCAGAGCCTACCTTAGTAAACTTAGCCATCACCGAAATCACGGTACCTCAAGGGGCTGTATCATTGTTTTTACCTATGATTGGTGTTGGTATCGCTTGGGCAGCTATTTTAGCAATGCCTTACGCAATTTTAGCGGGCTCTTTACCAGTTAAACAAACAGGCGTGTATATGGGAATATTTAACTTTACCATTGCTGCACCGCAAATAATTTCAGGCATTTTCGCTGGTTGGATTTTAACGGCCGTATTTGATAACCAAGCCATTTATATAATTATGTTGGCAGGTATTTCAATGATATTAGCGTCAGTATCAGTGTATTTTGTTAAAGATGGTGTTGAACAAGAAAGCCTGTCCAAGCAAGTAGAATTGAATCAAAATTAACTCTTAATAAGCCTTGAGTTAAAACGTTAACTAGTTTTGCGAAAAAGCCCCTTTAACCAAAGTTAAAGGGGCTTTTTGTTAAGTGTTTTTATATTTTAAACCTTATGATGCATTTGCTTGGGTAAGCTATCAATATCGGCGTTCTTAGCTACCACAAGATTTTCTCACCACTAACTCAGGTGGTATCAAGGTGGTTGTTACCTCATCGCCACTAATCATGCTTAGCAATGTATCAACCAATAACTCACCAGCTAGCTGAGTATCTTGTTTTACCGTAGTTAATGGTGGAAAGGTAAAGCTAGCCACAGCTATATCATCAAAACCAACCAAAGCAACTTGCTCTGGAATATTAATTTCATGCTCTTGTAATGCGCGCATCGCACCAATAGCAATTAAATCACAAGCACAACATATTGCATCAAAGTTTTCGCCACTAGCAATTAATTGACTAGCCGCTTGATAGCCCGCTTCTTCTGTATACAGAGCATTAAATTGCAACGCTGGGTTCACCGATAAACCATTATTTTTTAACGACTGACAATGGCCTTTATAGCGCTCAAAAAACTCAGGTGCATGACTTGAAGCACTGCCCAGAAAAGCTAATTTTTGACGACCTTGCTTCAGTAAATGTTCGGTCATTTCTTTACCACCTTGGAAGTTATCACAACCAACAGAAATAAGCGGTAAATCTTTAACTTCAGCGCCCCAGCGAACAAAGTGAGTTTCTTGCTCGAGCAACTTAACTAGCTTTTCTTCATAATCAACATAATCACCGTAGCCTAGTAAAATTAAACCATCTGCTTTATTACTGTCTTCAAAGTCCGCATGCCAATCATCACTTGCTTGCTGAAAAGAAACTAATAAATCGTAACCTTTATTGGCACATGCTCGTGTAATACTGCCAAGCATAGATAAGAAGAAAGGGTTTATCGCTGAATCATCATCAGTGGGGTCTTCAAATAATAATAAGGCAATGGTATCACTTTGCTGAGAACGCAAATTACTGGCGTTTTTGTCGACTTTGTAATTTAATTCTTTGGCAATAGCTTGGATTTTTTCTCGGGTTGCTTCGTTTACCAGAGGACTATTACGCAAGGCTCGAGAAACAGTTGATTGAGAAACCCCTGCCCTATATGCAATATCAAATGATGTTGATTTTTCTTTCACGCGCGCTACCTAATAAAATTACCCAATTAATAAGAATATACCTGAGCACTTAGCTTATGTATAGCTAGTGATTGTAATGAAACTAACTCATTGACAAATTGATTAAATATTTTAATTACTATCGCAGATAGCCAATAAAAAACCCAATAAACAAGTACATTGTTTATTGGGTTTTATTTACCTAATATCGTTGGCTCAGGGTGTTAGAAAATGGAGCCTATCTCAAAGTGGTAAGAGCCGATGCTTGCGTCATCGGAGTTACTAAAATCAATAATTGATTGCTTGTAACTCGCTCGGAAAAATAAGCTGTTATCTAACTCATAACGAAACCCTACAGCAACGTTATATGAAAAGCGCTCATCGTTATAAGTATTTTGGTAGCTATCACAAACATAACCCCACCAAGGATCCCACCAACAAATTGAATTAGGAGGTCCTTTAGCAATATTACTATCTACAAAGCTCCACCCTACACCGGCTTGAATATATGGGGTAAACTGTGAGGTAAACACGTTGTATACCACGTTAAACTGGCTATCTAGCAAGTCCATCTTATGGTTTATTTCATGTTTACTACCATCTTCACTGTCAACTAAAGTCGCTTTATAGCTTGGTGTTGAGGCAGAGAAGTCAAAGTTCAGTAAAATATGCGGATTGAGGTTATAACCTAAAGTAAAACCCCAACCAAAATCACTTTTCATTGATGTTTGAGAGCCATTTTGACCATCAATATCCGTCGATTGAGTATTCAATATTTTAAAGCTAGCTTCCCATTTATCACTACGCTTAGTGTAATTTGCATTTGCATGCGTACTTACTAAAAAGCCCACAATACAACTAAGAACCACTAACTTTGACATCAGTATCTTATTAAACATTATTATTCCTTTAACTTTAGTTGGTTAAATAGCTTATTGCGCTTTAGTCGCACGTGATACATATTCACCTGAACGCGTATCGATTCTTACTTTTTCACCAATTTGTACAAACAACGGCACACGAATAACCGCGCCAGTTGCTAGGGTTGCTGGTTTACCACCAGTGCCTGCGGTATCACCTTTTAAACCAGGATCTGTTTCAGTAATATCAATTTCAACAAAGTTTGGCGGTGTTACTGAAATAGGTGTGTTATTCCATAAAGTAATCGTATGAATATCACCTTCAACTAACCATTTGACGGTATCTGCAACGGCTTTTTCATCAGCACCAATTTGCTCAAAAGTTTCATTATTCATAAAGTGCCAAAACTCACCATCAGCATAAAGGTAAGCAAGTTCAACATCCATTACATCAGCGCCTTCAACAGACTCGCCTGATTTGAAGGTTTTCTCTAAAACTTTATTAGAGACTAATTTACGAATTTTAACGCGGTTAAACGCTTGGCCTTTACCTGGCTTAACGAGTTCGTTTTCAAGAATGTTACAAGGTTCGCCATCAAGCATGATTTTAAGACCAGCTTTGAACTGGTTGGTACTGAAATTAGCCATAGTAAGTGTGCTCTTTTTTAATTACTGAGTTATTTATTTGATCTTCGCTAGGGGATAACCGTTATAATGGTCAAAGTTACTAGCAAGAGATGTTCAATTGAAATTAGAATTGCCGCAGATAATAACCCAAATTGATGATGATTTGCATCTTTGTGATGAAAAATCATGGCAAAAAGATTTACGTGAAGTTATTACCAAGCCAGAACAACTATTAGCTTTACTCGATATTGCCCCAGATGAATACCTACAGCACTTTAAAGCGCGTTCTTTATTTCCTGTGCGTGTGCCCATGCCATTTATAAAACGCATGAAAAAAGGCGATTTTGATGATCCGCTGTTAAAGCAAGTCATGCCGTTAACTAACGAGTTTAAACAAACTGAAGGTTACACGCTAGATCCGCTGCAAGAGCATGATACGGTTGCCGAGGGCCTACTGCATAAATATAACAATCGAGTATTAATGATTGTAAAAGCAGGTTGTGCGGTTAATTGTCGCTATTGTTTTCGTCGACACTTTCCCTACGAAGATAACAGCCCTAACAAAAAACGTTGGCAAAGTGCTTTACACTACATCGCAGAAAATAGCAGCATTAGTGAAGTTATTTTCAGTGGCGGCGACCCGTTAATGGCATCTGATGAACATTTGAAATGGCTTGTTGAGCAGTTAGAACAAATCCCCCATGTAACCAGGCTTCGCATTCATACCCGCTTACCTGTGGTTATTCCAAATAGAGTGACTAAATCGTTAGTGACATTATTAAAAAATACCCGCTTAAAACCGGTTATGGTGCTACATATCAATCACCCCAATGAGATTGATAGTGAATTAATTAGTGCGCTAGAGCCATTGCGTGCAGCACGTATTCCGCTATTTAATCAAAGTGTGCTTTTAAAAAGCGTGAATGATAATGCGCAAACATTAATTAAATTAAGCGAAACCCTTTTTGATGCTGGCATTCAGCCTTACTATTTACACCTTTTTGATGCCGTGCAAGGCGCAGCTCATTTTGATGTCAGCGAGCAAGAGGCGGTTGAAATCGCTAACAGCATGTTGGCAAATTTGCCCGGATTTTTAATGCCTAAATTAGTCAGAGAAATTGCCGGACAAGCTAACAAAACACCAATCAATCTGGCATAATTGCCGCCAATAGAAACTCTCAAAACGAAAGATATGTTATGACTAAAGCAATTGAACAACAACTTATTGAAAATATTTCAGTTATCTTAAAAAAAGCATTAACCGCTGATGCAACACTGGCTGATCTACGTGAACACAAAAAAGCCGGTTTCAAGGCTATTTTCACCAAAGATGCCGGCTTTGACTGTTCAGAAAACACCTTTCAACCATACGTTGAAGAAATTGCTGATGACCTGTTAAAGTGGCAAGAAACTAAAGACCAAGGCCTATTAATTAGTTTAGTGAAAAAAATAGAGCAACTATTTACCGTACTTGCTAACTTCGAGCAAAGTTATAGTCAGTAAACTAATCTCAGCTTAGGTTAACTTTACCTTGCCCTGCGAGTAAGAAAAACTACTCAAAAACTCTTTCTGACATCACTTGCACTTTACAGTTATGCTCATCGAGCAAGGCTAGAATGTTCAGATTGAGTTGGTTTATTTCATCAAGAAACACATCAAAATCAGTGGTTTTAACATAAGCTAATATATCTAACTCTAAACCATATGTGGTATAGGCTTTAAAGTGCGTACGTAGTGGAGAGTCAGCAATATTATCATTATTGACTAACATAGTTCTGATCGCTACCAATAAAGCATCCATATTGGTTTTGGCTGTATCTGGCGTTAAGAATATTTTAGGTCTGAAGGCTATTTTTTCACGCTCAGAGTAGTTTTCAATATCCATATCGATAAACTTCGCATTAGCAACATAAATGACACTTCTATCTAACGTTCTAATACGAGTTGCGCGTAAGCCTATTTCTTCTACTACCCCAAAACTGTTTCCAAAGCGGCAGAAGTTGCCTATTTTAACTGGGGCTGAAGTATACAAGGTAATAGCGCCAATAATGTTCTCTACGGTTTTTTGTGCTGCTAAGGCAATAGCTAAACCACCAATACCTAAACCAGCGAGTAATGTCGAGGCATTAAAGCCTAAGTTTTCTAACCAATTTAAAGCCGCGACAAAAAAGATAATCAGCTTTATTACCGTTCCAGCAGGTCTTAGTAGATAAACGGCAAGTGGCTTGTCTTGAGCAACAAATTTATCAGCTAGATAAGATTTCATTAAATCAACAAAGCGAAATAGTACCCAACATAAGGCAATAGTTAATAACGTACTGCCTTCGGTTACCGCTTTAACCGCAATAGTGACATTGGCTTCATCATGGAAGTTACGCGCCAAGACTACCGCAAGCAATAATGCCAGCGGTTGTTTAATAAAGCTTAAGACCTCATCAGATGCTTTGCTGTAGAGACGATTAATACCAAATGCTGATACCCAAGTGAATATCTTGGCAAAAAAGTAATAGATAGCCATCATCAAGGTGAAATAGAGCCATTGCCAAAGCATGACCCCAAAAAGGTCTACCGCAGGTAAATTCTTAGCGAGCAATTCACCTAACGGAGAGTATGAGTAACGTTTAAATAAACGCGGGATCTTCTCAACAGTGGCATTAGATATTTTCCATATTTTAACTTTATCTCCCGCACGAGGAATTCGTTGTAATAAAATATTAACGTCATTACCTTTATATTCAACCTTACCTACCAATTCGCGATAAGAAGGTAAGTTGTCATTTATGTTCCCCTCAGGCTTAGTGCTAATACTGTTCAAATCAACCCATAAGGTTCTATTTAGTACCACCGCTAACTGCCTTGCTAACTCTTCCTTACCGACGACTAGGGTTTTCTTTGAAAGATTACGATAATCAAGATAATTAGACGCGAGGGCAAAGTCACCTGCCCGCATAGCCTTTAGGTAACCTGCGATAGCGGCTCTTGGCTGTCCGCGACCAAAATCATCAGCAGGAACATTATAGCTATCAATTGTATTGTTATTATCTATGCTTTGCTGAGATTTCTCCTCTCTTTCAAGCATGCTTTTAACCGATATATCCTCTGTGCTACTTGCTGTCTGCGCTATTGCGGAAAAACATGCAAAACAAAATAAAGCTATAAAAATGGAGAGTGTAGACTGAAAATAAAAAGGTGTGGTTCGGGCAAGCTTCATTAAGCTAAGTCCTTGCATTACATTAAGTTATATAATCAAGATAATAGCTTAAATATTGCTGGGAAAAAACATTACTGAAAACAAAAAAAGCCACCTAAGTGACTTCTGTCTCTTATACACATCTGACGCTGCCGACGATCTACTCTGTGTA
>OLII01000250.1_pt1 | contig 21530 bp, 25 predicted proteins | sample 1609481 | NCBI WGS metagenome assembly OLII01 (sample SAMN05416859, study PRJEB24817) | seawater metagenome | isolation source: Sea water | place: Canada:Atlantic | collected 2013-11 | reverse complement strand
TCTACACAGAGTAGATCGTCGGCAGCGTCAGATGTGTATAAGAGACAGGTAGTAGCCGAAAGGCTAATTTTTCTTGTATCAGGAGCGTCTAGCCCATGAGTATGCAGGACCCGTTAGCGGACATGCTAACTCGAATCCGTAATGCCCAGATGGCTGAAAAGTCCGTCGTAAGCATGCCGTCCTCGACCCTGAAGGTGGCTGTAGCCAAAGTTCTGAAAGACGAAGGTTACATCGCGGGTTATCAGGTCAGCAGTGAAGTCAAACCTTCGCTGTCCATCGAGCTGAAATACTTCGAAGGCCGTCCGGTCATCGAGGAAGTCAAGCGCGTAAGTCGTCCAGGCCTGCGTCAGTACAAGTCCGTCGAAGAACTGCCGAAAGTACGTGGCGGTCTGGGCGTGTCTATCGTCTCCACCAACAAAGGTGTGATGACTGATCGTGCTGCGCGCGCTGCCGGTGTCGGCGGCGAAGTACTCTGCACAGTGTTCTAAGGGGGGATAAGCATGTCTCGCGTCGCTAAGAACCCCGTTAAGCTGCCAGCCGGTGTCGAAGTCAAATTCGTCGGCCAACAGCTTTCGGTGAAGGGTGCCAAGGGCACTCTCGAACTGAACGTTCACTCGTCCGTTGAAGTTGTTGAAGAAGCTGGTGAGCTGCGTTTCGCTGCTCGCAACGGCGACCAACAAACTCGCGCAATGGCCGGCACTACCCGTGCACTCGTGAACAACATGGTCCAGGGCGTAAGCCAAGGCTTCGAGCGCAAGCTCCAGCTGGTCGGTGTTGGTTACAAGGCGCAAGCCAAGGGCACCGTGCTGAACCTGGCGCTCGGCTTCTCGCACCCAGTGGATTATGAACTGCCTGAGGGCATCACCGCTGAGACCCCTAGCCAGACCGACATCCTGATCAAGGGTATCGACAAGCAGCTGGTAGGTCAGGTGGCCGCTGAAATCCGCGACTTCCGTCCACCAGAGCCGTACAAAGGCAAGGGTGTGCGTTACGCGGACGAAGTCGTCCGTCGTAAAGAAGCCAAGAAGAAGTAGGGCATAGCAAATGACCGACAAAAAAGTTACTCGACTGCGTCGCGCTCGCAAAGCACGCCTGAAAATGCACGAACTCGAAGTCGTGCGTCTCTGCGTGTTCCGCTCCTCGCAGCACATCTATGCCCAGGTCATTTCGGCCGACGGCAGCAAAGTCCTGGCCAGCGCCTCGACTTTGGACAAAGACCTGCGTGATGGCGCCACTGGCAACATCGACGCGGCCACTAAGGTTGGCAAGCTGGTAGCTGAGCGCGCGAAAGCCGCCGGTGTATCTCAAGTTGCCTTTGACCGTTCTGGCTTCAAGTACCACGGCCGCGTTAAAGCGCTGGCAGATGGTGCTCGTGAAGGCGGACTGGAGTTCTAAGTTATGTCAAATAACGATCAAAAGCGCGACGAAGGCTACATCGAGAAGCTGGTTCAAGTTAACCGCGTAGCCAAAACCGTAAAAGGCGGCCGTATCTTCACCTTCACCGCGTTGACCGTGGTAGGTGATGGCAAGGGTCGCGTTGGTTTCGGCCGTGGCAAATCGCGCGAAGTACCTGCTGCGATCCAGAAAGCCATGGAAGCTGCCCGTCGCAACATGATTCAGGTAGACCTGAACGGCACCACTCTGCAGTACGCCACCAAGTCCGCCCACGGCGCTTCGAAGGTGTACATGCAGCCTGCTTCCGACGGTACCGGTATCATCGCCGGTGGCGCGATGCGTGCTGTCCTGGAAGTTGCTGGCGTTCAGAACGTCCTGGCCAAGTGCTACGGCTCGACCAACCCAGTGAACGTGGTTCATGCCACTTTCAAGGGTCTGAAGGCTATGCAATCTCCTGAATCCATTGCTGCCAAGCGCGGCAAGAGCGTCGAGGAGATCCGCTGATCATGGCTACCGTCAAAGTAACGCTGATCAAAAGCACCGCCGGCCGTCTCCCTAACCACAAACTGTGTGTTAAGGGTCTGGGTCTGCGCCGCATCGGTCACACTGTAGAAGTCCTGGATACTCCCGAGAATCGCGGGATGATCAACAAGGCTTACTACATGCTGCGCGTCGAGGGTTAATCGATGAAACTCAATGATCTGAGTCCAGCGCCGGGTTCCCGTCGCGAGAAGCATCGTCCGGGTCGTGGTATCGGTAGTGGTTTGGGCAAGACCGGTGGCCGTGGCCACAAAGGTCAGACCTCCCGCTCCGGTGGCACCATCGCTCCAGGCTTTGAAGGCGGTCAACAGCCGCTGCACCGTCGTCTGCCGAAATTCGGCTTCGTTTCCCTGAAAGCCATGGACCGCGCAGAAGTGCGTCTGTCCGAGTTGGCCAAAGTGGAAGGCGACGTTGTCACCGTGCAATCCTTGAAGGATGCCAACGTGATTAACCAAAACGTACAGCGTGTGAAAATCATGCTGTCCGGCGAAGTTACTCGCGCGGTCACCATCAAGGGTATCGCAGCCACCAAAGGTGCGCGTGCGGCTATCGAAGCAGCTGGCGGCAAGTTCGAGGAATAAATGGCTAAGCAAGGTGCTCTCTCTTCGCTCGGTAAAGGCGGGATGTCTGAACTTTGGGCTCGTCTGCGTTTTCTGTTTCTGGCGATCATCGTCTATCGGATAGGCGCACACATCCCAGTTCCAGGCATCAACCCGGACCGGCTGGCGGAACTGTTTCGACAGAATGAGGGGACCATTCTTAGCTTGTTCAACATGTTTTCCGGCGGCGCGCTGGAACGGATGAGCATCTTTGCACTGGGGATCATGCCGTACATTTCGGCATCGATCATCATGCAGCTGATGACCGCCGTCAGCCCGCAGCTGGAGCAGTTGAAGAAGGAAGGTGAAGCTGGCCGTCGCAAGATCAGCCAGTACACCCGCTACGGCACCGTTATCCTGGCGCTGGTCCAGGCTGTTGGCATGTCCATCGGCCTGGCCGGTCAGGGTGTAGCGTTTTCTGCTGACTTTGGCTTCCATTTCGTCGCTGTCTCCACGTTTGTGGCGGGTGCGATGTTCATGATGTGGCTGGGTGAGCAAATCACGGAGCGCGGTGTAGGCAACGGTATCTCGATGTTGATTTTCGCAGGTATCGTCGCCGGTCTTCCGAGAGCAATCGGGCAGTCTTTCGAGTCTGCACGTACGGGCGATATCAACATTTTCGCTCTGGTCGCTATCGGTTTGCTGGCAGTAGCGATTATCGGTTTTGTGGTGTTCATTGAGCGTGGTCAGCGTCGAATCGCCGTTCACTACGCCAAGCGTCAGCAGGGCCGCAAGGTCTTCGCTGCGCAGACTAGCCACTTGCCGCTGAAGGTGAACATGGCCGGGGTCATCCCAGCCATTTTCGCAAGCAGCATTTTGCTGTTCCCGGCTTCGCTGGGTGCCTGGTTTGGTCAGTCTGAAGGTATGGGCTGGCTGCAGGACATCTCGCAGTCGATCGCTCCTGGTCAGCCGTTGAATATTCTGCTGTTTAGTGCAGGGATTATTTTCTTCTGCTTCTTCTATACGGCGTTGATGTTCAATCCGAAAGACGTAGCGGAAAACCTGAAGAAGTCCGGTGCCTTTATTCCGGGCATCCGTCCAGGCGAGCAGTCGGCGCGCTACATTGATGGCGTTCTGACCCGCTTGACCATGTTCGGTGCTCTTTATATGACGGCCGTGTGTCTGTTGCCCCAGTTCCTGGTGGTAGCGGCAAACGTTCCGTTCTACCTTGGCGGGACCTCGTTGCTGATTGTGGTAGTGGTTGTGATGGACTTCATGTCCCAAGTACAATCGCACCTCGTTTCGCACCAGTACGAATCCCTGATGAAGAAAGCCAACCTGAAAGGCTACGGTGGCAGCGGAATGCTGCGCTGAGAGACCCTTAAGGTTCGAGGAGTTGGTGATGAAAGTTCGTGCATCGGTGAAAAAGCTGTGCCGTAACTGCAAAATTATTCGCCGCGAAGGTGTTGTGCGAGTGATTTGCAGCGCGGAACCACGTCACAAGCAGCGCCAAGGCTGAGTGTGATCTGTGCTTCAAACCCAGCAGCTAGTGCGCTGCTGGGTTGATTATTTGTTTCTACAGCGATATTATCTCGCGCCCTATTTCTTGGCTTCCGGGGCGTAGGTAGCTGTCAATTGGAGTCCCACTGAATGGCCCGTATTGCAGGCGTTAACATTCCAGATAACAAGCACACTGTTATCTCGCTGACCTACATCTATGGTGTCGGTCGCACAACTGCACAGAAAATCTGTGCAGATACTGGGGTCAACCCAGCCGTGAAGATCAAAGATCTGAGCGACGAGCAGATTGAACAGCTGCGTAGCGAAGTTGCGAAGTTCACCACTGAAGGTGACCTGCGTCGCGACATCAACATGAAAATCAAGCGGTTGATGGACCTGGGTTGCTACCGCGGCCTGCGTCATCGTCGGGGTCTGCCAGTACGCGGTCAGCGTACCAAGACCAACGCGCGTACCCGTAAAGGTCCGCGTAAGCCGATCCGCAAGTAATCGCACCAGCGAATCGACAGGAATATAGACATGGCAAAACCTGCTGCTCGTCCTCGTAAAAAAGTTAAAAAGACAGTGGTTGATGGCATCGCCCACATCCATGCGTCCTTTAACAACACCATCGTGACCATTACCGATCGTCAAGGTAACGCCCTGTCCTGGGCTACCTCCGGCGGTTCGGGTTTCCGCGGTTCCCGCAAGTCCACCCCGTTCGCTGCTCAAGTAGCTGCTGAGCGTGCTGGTCAAGCTGCGCTGGAATATGGTCTGAAGAACCTCGACGTCAACGTCAAGGGTCCAGGTCCAGGTCGTGAGTCCGCTGTTCGTGCTCTGAACGGCTGTGGCTACAAGATCGCCAGCATCACCGACGTGACGCCAATCCCGCATAACGGGTGCCGTCCGCCGAAGAAGCGCCGCGTGTAATCAGGAGACAGATAAATGGCACGTTACATTGGTCCAAAATGCAAACTGTCTCGTCGTGAAGGCACCGATCTGTTCCTGAAGAGCGGCGTTCGCGCTCTGGAATCGAAGTGCAACATCGAAGCAGCCCCAGGTATTCACGGTCAGCGCCGCGGTCGTCAGTCCGACTACGGCACCCAGCTGCGTGAAAAGCAAAAAGTCCGTCGTATCTACGGCGTGCTCGAGCGTCAGTTCAGCGGTTACTACAAGCAAGCGGCCTCCTCGAAGGGCGCTACTGGTGAGAACCTGCTGCAACTGCTCGAATGCCGTCTGGATAACGTCGTTTATCGTATGGGCTTTGGCGCTACTCGTGCCGAATCCCGTCAGCTGGTTTCGCACAAAGCGATCAGCGTTAACGGCAAGACTGTAAACGTTCCGTCCTACCAAGTTCGTCCGGGTGACGTGGTCGCGGTTCGCGAGAAGTCGCTGAACCAGCTGCGCATTGTTCAAGCCCTTGAACTGTGCGCCCAGCGTGGCCGCGTTGAGTGGGTAGATGTAGACACCGCGAAGAAGTCGGGCGTTTTCAAGAACGTTCCTGCTCGCAGTGATCTGTCTGCCGACATCAACGAAAGCCTGATTGTCGAGCTCTACTCCAAGTAAGGGCTAGAAAATAGGTGCATCCATGCAGATTTCGGTAAATGAGTTCCTGACGCCCCGCCACATCGATGTGCAGGTCGTCAGTCCAACCCGCGCTAAAATCACTCTCGAGCCTCTCGAGCGTGGTTTTGGCCATACCCTGGGCAACGCGCTGCGCCGCATCCTGTTGTCCTCCATGCCTGGCTGTGCAGTAGTCGAGGCCGAGATCGACGGTGTACTCCACGAGTACTCCGCCATCGAAGGTGTTCAGGAAGACGTCATTGAAATCCTGTTGAACCTGAAAGGCCTGGCTATCAAACTGCACGGTCGTGACGAAGTTACGCTGACCTTGTCGAAGAAGGGTTCGGGGGTGGTTACCGCTGCCGATATTCAGCTGGATCATGATGTCGAGATCGTTAACCCCGATCACGTAATCGCTAACCTGGCGTCCAATGGCGCCTTGAACATGAAGCTCACCGTAGCTCGTGGTCGTGGTTATGAACCGGCCGATTCGCGTCAGAGCGATGAAGACGAAAGCCGCAGCATTGGTCGCTTGCAGCTCGACTCTTCGTTCAGCCCGGTTCGCCGTATCGCATACGTGGTGGAAAACGCCCGTGTCGAGCAGCGTACTAACCTGGACAAGCTGGTTATTGATCTGGAAACCAACGGTACTCTGGATCCTGAAGAGGCAATCCGTCGTGCTGCAACCATCCTGCAACAGCAGTTGGCTGCATTCGTCGACCTCAAGGGTGACAGCGAACCAGTGGTAGTCGAACAGGAAGACGAGATCGATCCGATCCTGCTTCGTCCGGTTGACGATCTGGAATTGACCGTGCGTTCGGCCAACTGCCTTAAGGCGGAGAACATTTACTACATCGGCGACCTGATTCAGCGTACCGAAGTAGAACTGTTGAAGACTCCGAACCTGGGCAAGAAATCCTTGACCGAAATCAAGGACGTTCTGGCCTCCCGTGGTCTGTCCCTCGGCATGCGCCTCGACAACTGGCCGCCTGCAAGTCTTAAGAAGGACGACAAGGCGACTGCCTGATCGTCGTAATCACCGAACGTAGTGTTTGGTAAGGAATGAACCCATGCGTCATCGTAAAAGTGGACGTCACCTGAGCCGTACCAGCTCTCACCGTAAGGCCATGTTCCAGAACATGGCGGTGTCGCTGTTCGAGCACGAGCTGATCAAAACTACTCTGCCAAAAGCCAAGGAACTGCGCCGCGTTGCCGAGCCGCTGATCACCCTGGCCAAGGAAGACAGCGTTGCTAACCGTCGTCTGGCTTTCGACCGTACCCGTTCGAAAGAAATCGTCGGTAAGCTGTTCAACGATCTGGGCAAGCGCTATGCCACCCGTCAGGGCGGCTACCTGCGTATCCTCAAGTGCGGTTTCCGCGCTGGCGATAACGCACCTATGGCGTACGTCGAGCTGGTTGATCGTCCTGTTGGTGGCTCGGTTGAAGCTGCTGAGTAAGGCGAACAGTCTGTAACAAGGAACCGGGCCCAGTGCCCGGTTTTTTGTTTCTGCGTGAATTGAAATAATCTATTGATCTCAGTCATGTAATGAATTTGATGGTGTCATGTTCCTGGTCGATACTTCTGCCTACGCCGATTAGCCGGCCGCAAAAGTCTGATTAAGGAGAGAGTGCATGAGCCAGAACAAAACGCTGACCACCGCCAGTGGCGCGCCGGTCGCCGACAACCAGAACTCGCGTTCGGCAGGCCCGCGGGGTCCGTTGTTGCTGGAAGACTTCCACCTGATTGAAAAGCTTGCGCACTTCAACCGCGAGAACATCCCTGAGCGCCGTGTACACGCCAAGGGGTCGGGTGCCTATGGCACGTTCACCGTCAGCCGCGATATCACCCAGTACACCTGCGCCAAGCTGTTCAGCAGCGTCGGCAAGCAGACCGAGACCTTCCTGCGTTTCTCCACCGTGGGTGGCGAGCGGGGTTCGGCCGATACCGAGCGTGACCCTCGGGGTTTTGCACTCAAGTTCTACACCGAGGAAGGCAACTGGGACATCGTGGGCAACAACACGCCGGTGTTCTTCATCCGTGATCCGTTGAAGTTCCCGGACTTCATCCACACCCAGAAGCGCCTGCCTCAAAGCAACCTGAAAAGCCCGCAGATGATGTGGGACTTCTGGTCGCATTCGCCCGAATCGCTGCACCAGGTCACCATCCTGTTCTCCGACCGCGGCATCCCGGACGGCTACCGTCACATGCACGGTTTCGGCAGCCACACCTACAGCCTGATCAACGCACAGGGCCAGCGTACCTGGGTCAAGTGGCACTTCAAGACCAAGCAGGGCATCAAGAACCTGGCGCCTGCCGAGGCGGCCCGCCTGGCCGGTACCGACCCGGATTACGCCCAGCGCGACCTGTTCGAAGCGATCGAGCGCGGTGACTTCCCGAAATGGAGCGTGTGCATCCAGGTAATGAGCGAAGCCGAGGCCGCCAGCCGTGCCGAGAACCCGTTCGACGTGACCAAGACCTGGTCGCAGAAGGACTATCCGCTGATCAAGGTGGGCGAACTGGAGCTCAACCGCAACCCGCTCAACTACTTTGCCGAAGTCGAGCAGGCCGCGTTCGGCCCCAGCAACATGATCCCCGGTGTGGGGCTGTCGCCAGACCGCATGCTGCAGGGCCGCGTATTCGCCTACGCAGACGCTCACCGTTACCGTGTGGGTACCAACCACCAGCAACTGCCGGTAAACGCCCCACGCAGCCCGGTGAACAGCTACCAGCGCGATGGTTCGATGGCCTTTGGCAGCAACGGCGGCGCGGCGCCCAACTACGAGCCCAACAGCTACGCCGACGCACCCAAGCAGGCCCCGCAGTACGCTGAGCCTACACTGGCCCTCGGTGGCGCAGCAGACCGTTACGATCATCGTGAAGACACCGACTACTACAGTCACGCCGGTGCGCTGTTCCGCCTGATGAACGATGAGCAGAAGGGCCTGCTGATCGCCAACATCGCCGGCACCATGGCCAGCGTCTCGCGCGATGTCGTGGAGCGTCAGCTGCAGCACTTCTTCAAGGCCGATCCGGCCTACGGAGGGGGAATCGCAAAGGCATTGGGTCTCAATCTGGCCTAAGTCGAAGTGATAAGAAGAACCGCCCTCATCTGGGCGGTTTTTCAATGCAATTGACTACTGTTTACCCACTTTTTTAGCGGTTTTAGCGCAATTTGCAGTGACCTTACAGTCATCCTGGTTCAAACTATGGCTTTCACACAGGGAGAGTCAGGGCAATGCAAGGTCACCCGGACGTAATCGATTATCTCAACACGTTGCTGACGGGCGAACTGGCGGCACGTGACCAATACTTCATCCACTCGCGCATGTACGAAGACTGGGGCTTCAGCAAGCTCTACGAGCGTATCAACCACGAGATGGAAGAAGAGGCACAACACGCCGACGCCCTGATGCGCCGCATTCTCATGCTCGAAGGCACCCCGCGCATGCGCCCGGACGACCTGGACATCGGCACCACCGTGCCCGAGATGATCGCTGCCGACCTGCGCCTTGAGTACAAGGTGCGCGCTGCGCTGTGCAAAGGCATCGAGCTGTGCGAGCTGCACAAGGACTACGTCAGCCGTGACATCCTGCGCGTGCAGTTGGCCGACACCGAAGAAGATCACACCTACTGGCTGGAGAAGCAGCAGGGTCTGATCAAGTCGCTGGGCCTGGAGAACTACCTGCAATCGCAGATGTAATCCACCGCGCAACGAACAAGGCCATCGGGGCGTACCCGATGGCCTTTTTTTGTGCCCGCATGCCGCTGTGCAGGAGCCGGCCTGGCCGGCTCCTGCAGTTCAGGCCCGGTCGCGCGCCAGCAGCGGCTTGAGGTAATACCCCGTGTGCGACTGCTTCATCTCGGCCAGCTCCTCCGGCGTGCCGCAGGCGATGATCTGTCCGCCCTTGGAGCCGCCTTCCGGCCCAAGGTCCACCAGCCAGTCGGCGGTCTTGATCACGTCCAGGTTGTGCTCGATCACCACCACGGTGTTGCCGTGGTCACGCAGGCGATGCAGCACGTCCAGCAGTTGCTGGATATCGGCAAAGTGCAGGCCAGTGGTCGGCTCATCGAGGATGTACAGCGTCTTGCCGGTATCGCGCTTGGACAGCTCGCGTGACAGCTTGACCCGCTGCGCCTCACCACCGGACAGCGTGGTCGCCGACTGGCCCAGCTTGATGTACGACAGGCCCACGTCCATCAGCGTCTGCAGTTTGCGCGCCAGTGCCGGCACCGCATCGAAGAACTCGCGGGCTTCCTCGATGGTCATTTCCAGCACCTCGTGGATGTTCTTGCCCTTGTACTTGATCTCCAGCGTTTCGCGGTTGTAGCGCTTGCTCTTGCACACGTCGCACGGCACGTAGATGTCGGGCAGGAAGTGCATCTCGACCTTGATCAGGCCATCGCCCTGGCACGCCTCGCAGCGCCCGCCCTTGACGTTGAACGAGAAACGCCCCGGCCCGTAGCCGCGCGAGCGCGACTCCGGCACGCCGCTGAACAGCTCGCGGATCGGCGTGAACAGCCCGGTGTAGGTCGCCGGGTTGGAGCGCGGTGTACGCCCGATCGGGCTCTGGTCGATATCCACCACCTTGTCCAGGTGCTGCAGGCCATCGCAGCTGTCGTGGGCCGCAGCTTCCAGCGTGCTGGCACCGTTGAGCGCGGTTGCCGCCAGTGGGAACAGGGTGTTGTTGATCAGCGTCGACTTGCCCGAACCGGACACGCCGGTCACGCAGGTCAGCAGGCCGATCGGGATCTCCAGGTCGACGTTCTGCAGGTTGTTGCCGCGTGCGCCCTTGAGCTTGAGCGACAGCTTCTTGTTGCGCGGGGTGCGCTTGGCCGGCACGGCGATCTTCACGCGGCCCGACAGGTACTTGCCGGTCAGCGAGTCCGGGTGCGCCATCACCTCGGCCGGGGTGCCCTCGGCCACGATCTGGCCGCCATGCACGCCCGCGCCCGGGCCGATATCCACCACGTAGTCGGCCATGCGGATGGCGTCCTCGTCGTGCTCCACCACGATCACCGTGTTGCCGATGTCGCGCAGGTGGTTGAGGGTGCCCAGCAGGCGATCGTTGTCGCGCTGGTGCAGGCCGATGGATGGCTCGTCGAGAATGTACATCACCCCCACCAGGCCGGCGCCGATCTGGCTGGCCAGGCGGATACGCTGGGCCTCGCCGCCCGACAGGGTATCGGCGCTGCGATCCAGCGTCAGGTAGTCCAGGCCCACGTTCACCAGAAACTGCAGGCGTTCGCAGATTTCCTTGAGGATCTTGTCGGCGATCTCGCCACGGCGCCCGGTCAGCTTGAGGCCGCCGAAGTAGTCGCTGGCATCGCCGATCGGAAGGTTGGTAACCGCCGGCAGGGTCTTCTCGCCCACCCACACATGGCGCGCCTCGCGGCGCAGGCGGGTGCCGCGGCAGTCGGGGCAGGGCTGGGTGCTGAGGAACTTGGCCAGCTCTTCACGCACGGTGGCCGATTCGGTCTCGCGGTAGCGCCGCTCCAGGTTCGGCACGATGCCCTCGAAGGGGTGCGAGCGCTTGACGATATCGCCCCGGTCGTTGAGGTACTTGAAGTCGACGTTGTGCTTGCCACTGCCGTTCAGGATCACCTTCTGCTGGTCGGCCGGCAGCTCGTTGAACGGCACCTCCAGGCTGAACCCGTAATGCGCGGCCAGCGAGCCGAGCATCTGGAAGTAATACACATTGCGCCGGTCCCAGCCGCGAATCGCGCCCTCGGCCAGGGTCAGCTCGCCGTTGACCAGGCGCTTGATGTCGAAGAACTGCTTCACGCCCAGGCCGTCGCAGGTCGGGCAGGCGCCGGCCGGGTTGTTGAAGGAGAACAGCTTGGGCTCCAGCTCGCTGATCGCGTGGCCGCAGATCGGGCAGGCGAAGCGCGCCGAGAAGATCATCTCTTCACCCGGCTCGTCGTCCATCGGCGCCACCAGGGCGATGCCATCGGCCAGCTTAAGGGCTGTTTCGAACGATTCGGCCAGGCGCTGCTGCAGGTCGTCGCGCACCTTGAAGCGGTCGACCACCACATCGATGCTGTGCTTCTTCTGCTTGTCGAGCTTGGGCAACTCGTCCAGCTCGTACAGCTTGCCGTTGACCCGTGCGCGCACGAAGCCCTGGGCACGCAGCTCTTCGAACACCGCCAGGTGCTCGCCCTTGCGCTCGCGAATCACCGGAGCCAGCAGCATCAGCTTGCTGCCCTCGGGCTGCGCCAGCACCAGGTCGACCATCTGGCTGACAGTCTGGGCTTCGAGCGGGATGTCGTGGTCGGGGCAGCGTGGGGTGCCCACACGGGCATACAGCAGGCGCAGGTAATCGTAGATCTCGGTGATGGTGCCCACGGTCGAGCGCGGGTTGTGCGAGGTCGACTTCTGCTCGATCGAGATGGCCGGTGACAGCCCCTCGATGGTGTCGACGTCTGGCTTTTCCATCATCGACAGGAACTGGCGGGCATACGCCGACAGCGATTCCACGTAGCGGCGCTGGCCTTCGGCATACAGGGTGTCGAACGCCAGCGATGACTTGCCGGACCCGGACAGACCGGTGATGACGATCAGTTTGTCCCGGGGCAGGGTCAGGTCGATGTTCTTAAGGTTGTGGGTACGTGCCCCACGTATCAGGATCTTGTCCACTGCGGCCTCGCTTGGCGGGCATAAACGGAGGAGTATACGGCGCGCTGCCACCACGCGGCAAAGCGTCGCGTATATGCCGTTAACCGATCCGACTGGTAGAATCGCCGCCGGTTCACACGAGGTTTATCCATGCACGATCCCCACAGCGAACGCATGAGCGGCAGCGAGACCCGCGCCGCAGGCGGCCTGGCCCTGGTGTTCGCCTTCCGTATGCTGGGCATGTTCATGGTGCTGCCGGTACTGGCCACCTATGGCATGGACCTGGCGGGCGCCACGCCGGCGCTCATCGGCCTGGCCATCGGTGCCTATGGCCTGACCCAGGCCGTATTGCAGATTCCGTTCGGGGTCATTTCCGACCGCATCGGCCGTCGGCCGGTGATCTACCTGGGGCTGGTGATCTTTGCCCTGGGCAGCGTGCTGGCAGCGCAGGCCGACTCGATCTGGGGCGTGATCGCCGGGCGCATCCTGCAGGGTGCGGGCGCCATCTCCGCGGCAGTCATGGCGTTGCTCTCGGACCTCACCCGCGAACAGCACCGCACCAAGGCCATGGCCATGATCGGCATGAGCATCGGCCTGTCGTTCGCCGTGGCGATGGTCGTGGGGCCACTGGTAACGCGGGCCTTCGGCCTGTCGGGGTTGTTCCTGGCCACCGCAGCGATGGCGGTGGTGGGCATCGGCCTGATCGCCTTCGTGGTGCCGGCCTCCAACGGCCCGCTGGCGCATCGCGAGTCGGGCGTGGCCAAGCAGGCCCTGGGGCCGACCCTGCGTCACCCCGACCTGCTGCGCCTGGACGTCGGCATCTTCGTGCTGCACGCCATCCTCATGGCCAGCTTCGTCGCCTTGCCGCTGGCGTTCGTGGAGCGTGGCGGGTTGCCGAAAGAGGAGCACTGGTGGGTCTACCTCACCGCCTTGCTGGTTTCATTCTTCGCAATGATTCCGTTCATCATCTACGGTGAAAAAAAGCGCAAGATGAAACGTGTCCTGCTGGGCGCGGTCAGTGTGCTCATGCTCACAGAGCTGTTTTTCTGGGAGCTGGGCAACAGCCTGCAGTCACTGGTGATCGGCACGGTGATCTTCTTCACCGCCTTCAACCTGCTCGAAGCCTCGTTGCCTTCGCTGATCAGCAAGGTGTCGCCGGCCGGTGGCAAGGGCACGGCGATGGGGGTGTATTCCACCAGCCAGTTCCTGGGGGCGGCGCTGGGCGGGATCATGGGTGGCTGGTTGTTCCAGCATGGCGGCTTGAGCGTGGTTTTCCTGGGGTGCGCAGGCCTCTGTGCCCTTTGGTTGGCCATAGCTGTTACTATGCGCGAACCACCTTACGTGACGAGCCTGCGCTTGCCGTTGTCGCCAGAAGCGATGCGCGAAGCGGGCTTGACCGAGCGCCTCAAGGCCGTGCCGGGTGTGACCGACGCAGTGGTGGTGGCAGAGGAAGCCGCCATCTATATCAAACTGGATACACAAATTTTGGATCGTACGGCCCTGGAGCTGCTGGTAAACCCGGCGCCCGCGGCGTGCCAAGCCTAGGAGAACGTTATGGCCCGTGGGGTTAACAAAGTCATTTTGGTCGGCACTTGCGGCCAGGACCCTGAAGTTCGCCACCTGCCCAACGGCAACGCGGTGACCAACCTCAGCCTGGCCACCAGCGAGCAGTGGACCGACAAGCAGACCGGCCAGAAGGTCGAGCGTACCGAGTGGCACCGTGTGTCGATGTTCGGCAAGGTTGCCGAGATTGCCGGCGAGTACCTGCGCAAGGGTTCGCAGGTGTACATCGAGGGCAAGCTGCAGACCCGCGAGTGGGAAAAGGACGGCATCAAGCGTTACACCACCGAGATCATCGTCGACATGCAGGGCACCATGCAGCTGCTGGGTGGTCGTCCGCAGAACCAGGACGGTTCGCAGCAGGGTGGCAACAACTACAACCAGGCCCCACGTCAGCAGGCGCCTCAGCAGCGTCCGCAGCAGGCCCCTCAGCAGCGCCCTGCGCCGCAACAGCCTGCGCCGCAGCCGGCTGCCGACTTCGACAGCTTCGATGACGACATCCCGTTCTGAGCCCTGGCCAACGCCGCGCTTCAAGACAAACGCCCGATGCGCTGCATCGGGCGTTTTGCGTTCTGGGGAAACCTCGGTGGGCGGTGGCCCTGACACGCTTGCGATGTTCAGCGCACGTGCGGGCCTCGCGGTACCTCTAGCGGGCCGCCAGGAGGTGAAGCGGCCCGTGAGCACTCACGCCGCGGCCACGCCTTGGCCCACCAGCCCGGCCAGTGCATTGAGCATCGGTGCGCGATACTCCACGTCCTTCTCGTTCCAGTACACATGACCGGCTGGCAGGTCGACATTGAAGAAGCTTTCGTAGTAGCTGCCTGGCGCCGAATCCGAACGGTCGTTGCCGAACACCTTCAGGCGCACCGCACCCGCTTCAAGCCCGGTGTCCGCCTGGTGCAGCGCAATCACGCTGAAGCGCTCGCCGACCGCCCCGGGGCCATCGACCAGCTCGATTTCATACAGCTGTGCCAGCGCCTCGATGAACCGCTCGGTCTCCAGGCCCAGCGACGAGATCTCGAGCCCGTCGCTGTAGAAGTGCGCCTGTATCACGTTCATCTCGCCATCGAACCCCGGCTGCACGTCGCGCCGCAGCCGCGCCCGCACACCCACCGAGTACCCGGCGAACGCGGCACGCAGGTCAAAGTGGTAGTGCACGTCATCCTGCATCAGGTGCTGCACCTGAAACACGCAGTCCACAAAACCTTCTTCGCCAAACTGCTCCAGCAGCGGCAACCCGTTCTTGTCCAATTGCATCATGCAGTCCCTTGGCGATGGTGGTCAGGCTGGCGATTATGCACCCGTTGCACGCATCGATAATCCGTTTTAATGGTGCTTGGCCCGATCTTGGCTAGAGTGAATATTGACGACCACCCAGTGGCCGCCACCGTGACTGTTCACGAGACGCCGGCAATGCTCCGCGCGTCCACCACCTGATCAGGAGTGCACGATGGATCTCAACCGTCGGCAATTTTTCAAGGTCGCCGCCATCGGCCTTGGAGGTTCGAGCCTGGCGGCGCTGGGCATGGCTCCCACGCCGGCCTTCGCCGAACAGATACGCCACTTCAAGCTGGCCCGTACCAAGGAAACCCGCAACACCTGCCCCTACTGCTCGGTCGGCTGCGGCCTGATCCTGTACAGCCAGGGCGATGCGGGCAAGAACGTGGCGCAGAGCATCATCCACGTCGAAGGCGACGCCGATCACCCGGTCAACCGCGGCACCCTGTGTCCCAAAGGTGCAGGCCTGCTGGACTTCATCCACAGCCCCAGTCGCCTGCAGTACCCGCAGGTGCGCAAGCCGGGCAGCAACGAGTGGACGCGCGTCAGCTGGGATGAGGCCATGGACCGCGTGGCCGAGCTGGTCAAGGCCGACCGCGACGCCAACTTCATCGAGAAGAACGCCCAGGGCCAGACCGTCAACCGCTGGCTCAGCACCGGGTTCCTCGCGGCCTCGGCGGCTTCCAGCGAAGCCGGCTACCTGACCCACAAGGTCATTCGCAGTTTGGGCATGCTGGGGTTCGACAACCAGGCGCGTGTCTGACACGGCCCGACGGTGGCAAGTCTTGCCCCGACGTACGGCCGTGGTGCCATGACCAATCACTGGACCGATATCGCCAACGCGAACCTGATCCTGGTGATGGGCGGCAACGCAGCAGAAGCGCACCCGTGCGGTTTCAAATGGGTGACCGAAGCCAAGGCGCACAACCAGGCGCGGCTGATCGTGGTCGACCCACGGTTTACCCGTACCGCCTCGGTGGCCGATTACTACGCGCCGATTCGCACCGGCAGCGACATCGCCTTCATGGGTGGCCTGATCAACTATCTGCTCAGCACTGACCAGATCCAGCACGAGTACGTGCGCAACTACACCGACGTGTCGTTCATCGTCAAAGCCGGCTTCGGCTTCGAGGACGGGCTGTTCAGTGGCTACGATGCGGCCAAACGTACCTATGCCGACAAGTCCGGCTGGGGCTACGAACTGGGTGAAGACGGTTTCGCCAAGGTCGACCCGACCCTGCAGGACCCGCGCTGCGTCTACCAGCTGATGAAGCAGCACTACAGCCGCTACACCCCGGAGCTCGCCAGCATGACCTGCGGCATGCCCCAGGCCAGCATGCAGAAGATCTGGGAAGAGATCGCCACCTGCTCCACACCCGGCAAGACCATGACCATCCTCTATGCCCTGGGCTGGACCCAGCATTCGATCGGCGCGCAGATCATCCGCAGCGCGGCGATGGTGCAACTGCTGCTGGGCAACGTCGGCATGCCGGGTGGCGGGGTCAACGCCCTGCGCGGGCACTCCAACATCCAGGGCCTGACCGACCTGGGCCTGCTGTCCAACTCCTTGCCGGGCTACCTGACCCTGCCCGGTGATGCCGAGCAGGACTACGACGGCTATATCGCCAAGCGCGCCCTCAAGCCGCTGCGCCCAGGGCAGCTGTCGTACTGGCAGAACTACGGCAAGTTCCATGTCAGCCTGATGAAGGCCTGGTATGGCGCCAACGCCACTGCCGAGAACCACTGGGGCTACGACTGGCTGCCCAAGCTCGACATCCCAGGCTACGACGTGCTCAAGATGTTCGACATGATGGGCAGGGGCGAGGTGCACGGCTACATGTGCCAGGGCTTCAACCCGATTGCTGCGCTGCCCGACAAGAACCGCGTCACTGCCGCGCTCAGCAAGCTCAAGTGGCTGGTGGTGATGGACCCGCTGGCCACCGAAACCTCGGAGTTCTGGCGCAACGCAGGGCCGTACAACGACGTCAGCACGGCCGACATCGCCACCGAGGTCATCCGCCTGCCCACCACCTGCTTCGCCGAGGAGGACGGTTCGCTGGTCAACAGCAGCCGCTGGCTGCAGTGGCACTGGAAGGGCGCCGACGGCCCGGGTGAAACCCGTACCGACGTGCGCATCATGAGCGACCTGTTCCTGCGCCTGCGTGAACGCTACCGCGCCGAGGGTGGCGCGTTTGCCGAACCGCTGCTCAACCTCAGCTGGCCGTACAAGGTCGCCGATGAACCCTCCCCCGAGGAGCTGGCCAGGGAGCTCAACGGCATGGCCGTGACCGATCAGGTCGATGCCACCGGCGCCGCGCTCAAGGGCGGCCAGCAACTGTCGGGGTTCGCCCAGCTCAAGGACGATGGCAGTACCGCGTCCGGCTGCTGGATCTTCTGCGGCAGCTGGACCGAGCAGGGCAACCAGATGGCTCGGCGCGACAACAGCGACCCGTATGGCATGAAGCAGAACCTGGGCTGGGCCTGGGCCTGGCCGATGAACCGGCGAATCCTCTACAACCGTGCCTCGGCCACCCCGCAAGGCCAGCCCTGGGACCCGAAAAAACGCCTGGTATGGTGGAACGGCAAGGCCTGGACCGGCACCGACACCCCGGACTACAAGGCCGACGTGCCCCCCGAGGCGGGCATGAACCCGTTCATCATGAACCCCGAAGGGGTGGCCCGGTTCTTCGCCGTCGACAAGATGGCCGAAGGCCCGTTCCCCGAGCACTACGAACCCTTCGAGACGCCGATCGGGATCAACCCGCTGCACCCCACCAACAAGAAGGCCACCAGCAACCCGGCCGGACGCATCTTCGACTCGGTGTGGGACACCCTCGGCCAGGCCAACGACTACCCCTACGCGGCCACCACCTACCGGCTGACCGAGCACTTTCACTTCTGGAGCAAGCATGCGCGCCTGAACGCCATCGCCCAGCCCGAGCAGTTCGTCGAGATCGGTGAAGTGCTGGCGCAGCAGAAGGGTATCCAGGCCGGCGACCGGGTGCGGGTGAGTTGCAAGCGTGGGCATATCGAGGCGGTGGCGGTCGTCACCAAGCGGATTCGTCCGCTGCAGGTCAACAACCAGACCGTGCACCAGGTTGGTATCCCGCTGCACTGGGGCTTCACCGGGCTGACGCGGCATGGCTACCTGACCAACACCCTGGTGCCGTTCCTCGGCGATGGCAATACACAGACCCCGGAATCGAAGTCGTTCCTGGTCAACGTGGAGAAAATCTGATGGCCAGCCAAGACATCATTGCCCGTTCGGCCACCACCACGCTGCCCCCCTCGGTGCGCCAGCAGGAGCAGGTCGCCAAGCTGATCGACACCACCAAGTGCATCGGCTGCAAGGCCTGCCAGGTGGCGTGTTCGGAATGGAACGAGCTGCGCGACGAGGTGGGTCACAACCACGGCACCTATGACAACCCGCAGGACCTCAGTGCTGAAAGCTGGACGCTGATGCGCTTCACCGAGCACGAGACCGCCGACGGCAACCTGGAGTGGCTGATCCGCAAGGACGGCTGCATGCACTGCGCCGACCCCGGCTGCCTCAAGGCCTGTCCCAGCCCGGGGGCGATCATCAAGCACGCCAACGGCATCGTCGACTTCAACCAGGACCACTGCATCGGCTGCGGCTACTGCATCACCGGCTGCCCGTTCAACATCCCGCGCATCTCGCAGAAGGACCACAAGGCCTACAAGTGCACCCTGTGTTCCGACCGCGTGGCCGTGGGGCTGGAGCCGGCCTGCGTGAAGACCTGTCCCACCGGCGCCATCGTGTTCGGCAGCAAGACCGACATGCAGGAGCACGCCGCCGAACGCATCGTCGACCTCAAGTCGCGGGGCTTCGAGCATGCCGGCCTGTACGACCCGGACGGCGTGGGTGGCACCCATGTGATGTACGTGCTGCACCACGCCGACACGCCGCGCGTGTACGCGGGGCTGCCCGACAACCCGGTGATCAGCCCGCTGGTCGGGCTATGGAAGGGCGTGAGCAAACCGCTGGCGCTGCTGGCCATGGGGGCGGCGGTGCTGGCCGGGTTCTTCCACTACGTACGCATCGGCCCGCAGCGGGTCGAGGAAGAGGATGACGAGCATCCTGACACCAGCGTGCATCAGGTCGACCCGTCGGTGCATGTGTATGACCCGGGCAAGCCCACCGCACCAGGGGAGCAACGGCCATGAAGCACAAGCCGATACTGCGTTACACCGCCAACGAGCGCACCAACCACTGGCTGGTGGCGATCCTGTTCTTCATGGCGGCACTGTCGGGGCTGGCGCTGTTTCACCCGGCGCTGTTCTGGCTCAGCCACCTGTTCGGCGGCGGGCCGTGGACACGCATCCTGCACCCGTTCATGGGCGTGCTGATGTTCGTGCTGTTCCTGGGGCTGGTGCTGCGCTTCTGGCGGGCCAACTTCATCACCGCCACCGACCGGCAGTGGCTGCGCCGGGTCGACCGGGTGATCCGCAACGAGGAGGAGGGCGTACCACCGGTGGGCAAGTACAACGCCGGGCAGAAGCTGCTGTTCTGGACCCTGCTGGCGTGCATGCTGGTGCTGCTGGTGAGTGGCGTGGTGATCTGGCGTGCCTACTTCAGCGCGTACTTCGGTATCGACACCATTCGCCTGGCCACCCTGCTGCATGCCCTGGCCGGCTTCGTGCTGGTGCTGAGCATCATCGTGCACATCTATGCCGGCATCTGGATCAAGGGCTCGGTCAGCGCCATGCTGCATGGCTGGGTCAGCCGCGCGTGGGCGCGCAAGCACCATGCGCTATGGTACCGGGAGGTCACTCGGGACGAGCGGCCCGACACGCACAAAGGAGCCAAGCCTTGAGTACCGTGATGGAACCCGATCAGATCCAGGCGTCGGCCAGTTCGCCGCCGTTTCTGCACCCGCCACCGCCCCAGCTGTTTGCGCTGCGTGCCGAACGCCTCGACCTGCTGGCCGAGGGGCATGCGCTGGGCGACTACCTGCGCTTCGTGGCCGGGTTGTGCCGCGTACAGCAGGGGTTGCTGGACAGCCCGCCGGCAGCGGCCATGCCCGACCCGCAGCGCCTGCAGCTGTGCGTGACCCACGGCCTGGCGCCACTGGCCGCCGACAGCCTGGTGCGCGAGGACGCCTGGCAGGGCTGGCTGGATGTCCTGTTGCAACGCTACGAGGCGTCTTCGCCGCTGGCGCATCAGGCCCAGACGCAATTGCGCGAGGCCGGGGCAGGGCAGCGCATGGTGTGGGCGCTGGCACTGCTGGGCGGGCAGTACAGCGCGGTGCCGGCGGCGCTGGTGCCGTTTCTGGGGGCCGCGCTGCAGGCGGCGTGGAGCCATTGGCTGCTGGCCATGCCCGGCGTCGAACTCAAGCCCGGCGACAGCCTGGGGCAGTGCCCGGCATGTGGTTCGCCGGCGATGGCCGGGGTAATCCGCCACCGCGGCAAGTACAACGGCCTGCGCTACCTGGTGTGTGCGTTGTGTGCCTGTGAATGGCATGCGGTGCGGGTCAAGTGCGTGTATTGCGAGCAAAGCAAGGGCTTGCAGTACTTCAGCCTGGAGGATGACCGCCATGTCGCCGGGCAGGCGCCGTTGCGGGCCGAATGCTGCCTCGAATGCCACAGTTACCTGAAGCTGGTCTACCTTGAAAGCGATGCGCAATCGGAGGCCCTGTCGGCAGACCTGGCCAGCCTGGCACTGGACATGCGCCTGGATCAGGAGGGCTACCAGCGCCTGGCGCCGAACCTGTTGCTGGCCCCGGGCCTGTAGGGCCGGCCTTGCGCGAAGGGCGCACTACACTGTGGGATCCGACCCTGCGCGGTGTTCCATTCGCCGGCAAGGCCGGCTCCTACACAGGCCGGAGCGTTTTTGCATGTCCTCCAACGTCACTCAGTGCACCCACCGTCTACCCTCCATCGACACCCTCCTGCGCAGCCCTGCCTGCGTTCCCCTGGTGGACCGCTACGGCCGCGACGCCGTGCTCGCCACCTTGCGCCAACTGCTCGATGACCTGCGCGAGCCCGCCCGCCACGGCCAGCTCGGCGCTGCCGAACTGGCCCCCGAGGTGCTCGCCGGCCGCACCAACGAACGCCTCGCTGCCCGGCACCGCAGCCACATCCGCCGGGTGTTCAACCTCACCGGCACCGTGCTGCACACCAACCTGGGCCGCGCGCTGCTGCCCGAAGCCGCCATCGAGGCCGTCCAGCTTGCCGCGCGCCACCCCCTCAACCTCGAGTTCGACCTGAACAGCGGCAAGCGCGGCGACCGTGACGACCTGATCGAAGGCCTGATCCGCGAGCTCACCGGCGCCGAGGCCGTGACCGTGGTCAACAACAATGCCGCCGCCGTGCTGCTGGCGCTCAACAGCCTGGGCGCGCGCAAGGAGGGCATCATTTCGCGCGGCGAACTGATCGAGATCGGTGGTGCATTCCGCATCCCCGACATCATGGCCCGCGCGGGGGTCAGGCTGCACGAGGTGGGCACCACCAATCGCACCCACGCCCGCGACTACCTGTCTCTTATACACATCTCCGAGCCCACGAGACCGTACTAGATCTCGTA
>OLII01000249.1_pt1 | contig 21538 bp, 22 predicted proteins | sample 1609481 | NCBI WGS metagenome assembly OLII01 (sample SAMN05416859, study PRJEB24817) | seawater metagenome | isolation source: Sea water | place: Canada:Atlantic | collected 2013-11 | reverse complement strand
CTCGGAGATGTGTATAAGAGACAGGGGTAGGCGCGCCGTGCGGCGGAGCTCTGCCACATCTGCCCGCTGGTCGCAGCAAAAAATGCGAACGATTGCAGTCAAACCCACTCACACCTTGAGGGCACGACCCCACGCCCCCCGTCGAAGGAGCAAGCGTATGACCCAGCGAGGCCAGGACACCATCGAATGGCTGCAAGGCCAGTCCATGCTGCAAGCCGCCCGCGACCGCGCCCGGCTGTATGCAGGGCAGGCGCGCATGTGGCTGCACCCTTACGCCGAGGCCCGCGCCCGCGACGCCAGTGCCATCGCCTCGGTGTGGCTGACGGTGTACCCGGCCTCGATCATCGTCGAGGAGGGCGGTTCGGTGTTGCAGGCGCTGGCCCATGAGCAGCTGTGGCAGGCGCTGTCGGAGCTGGGCATCCAGGGCGTGCACACCGGGCCGTTGAAGCGCTCGGGCGGCATCACCCAGCGCGAGTTCACCCCCAGCGTGGACGGCAACTTCGACCGCATCAGCTTCGACATCGACCCGCGCTACGGCAGCGAGGCCGAGCTGGTGCACCTGAGCAAGGTGGCCTCGGCGCACAACGCGGTGACCATCGACGACTCGATCCCGGCGCACACCGGCAAGGGCGCCGATTTTCGCCTGGCCGAGATGGCCTACGGCGACTATCCCGGGCTGTACCACATGATCGAGATCCGCGAAGCCGACTGGGGCCTGCTGCCCGAGGTGCCGGCCGGGCGCGATGCGGCCAACCTCACGCCGGCCATGTGCGACGAGCTCAAGGCCCGCCATTACATCGTTGGCCAGTTGCAGCGGGTGATCTTCTTCGAACCCGGCATCAAGGAAACCGACTGGAGCGCCACGCCGCCGGTACTCGGGGTCGACGGCAAGCTGCGACGCTGGGTGTACCTGCACTACTTCAAGGAGGGCCAGCCATCGCTGAACTGGCTGGACCCAAGCTTTGCCGCGCAGCAACTGATCATCGGCGACGCCCTGCACGCCATCGACGTGCTCGGCGCCCGTGGCCTGCGTCTGGATGCCAATGGCTTTCTCGGCGTGGAGCGGCGCGCCGAAGGGCCGGCCTGGTCGGAGAGCCACCCGCTGTCGGTCACCGGCAACCAGTTGCTGGGCGGCATGATCCGCAAGGCCGGTGGTTTCAGCTTCCAGGAACTGAACCTGACCCTGGACGACATCGCCAACATGTCCCACGGCGGCGCCGACCTGTCCTACGACTTCGTCACGCGCCCGGCCTACCAGCACGCGCTGCTGACCGGCGACACCGAGTTTTTGCGCCTGATGCTGCACCAGATGCATGCGTTCAAGATCGACCCCGCCTCGTTGATCCATGCCCTGCAGAACCACGATGAACTGACCCTGGAGCTGGTGCACTTCTGGACCCTGCACGCCAACGACAGCTACCTGTACAAGGGCCAGACCTTCCCCGGCAACATCCTGCGCGAGCATATCCGCAGCGAGATGTACGAGGGCCTGGCGGGCGAGCACGCACCGTACAACCTCAAGTTCGTGACCAATGGAGTGTCGTGCACCACGGTCAGCATCATCACTGCCGCGCTGGGCATTCGCGACCTGGGCAGCATCGACGCCGAGCAGCTGGCGCTGATCCAGAAGGTGCACCTGCTGCTGGCCATGTACAACGCCATGCAGCCGGGGGTGTTTGCGCTGTCGGGCTGGGACCTGGTCGGCGCCTTGCCGCTGGAGCCCGAGCAGGTTGAGGGGCTGATGGGTGACGGCGACACCCGCTGGATTCATCGCGGCGCCTATGACCTGGCCGACCTGGACGTGGAGACGCAGCTCTCGGCCGAAGGCCTGCCGCGTGCGCGTTCGCTGTATGGCAGCCTGGCCAGCCAGTTGCAGCAGCCCGACAGTTTTGCCAGCAGCCTGAAACGCATGCTCGCTGTGCGCCAGGCCTATGCGATTGCGGCGAGCCGGCAGATCCTGATCCCCGAGGTGGCCAACCCGGCCTTGCTGCTGATGGTGCACGAGCTGCCGGCAGGCAAGGGCATCCAGATCACCGCACTCAACTTCGGTGCCGAGCCACTGAGCGAAACCCTGCATCTGCCAGATGTAAGCCCCGGCGCGGTGGTGGACATGATCAACGAACGGCTGGAGGGCGAGCTGAGCGAAGCGGGGGAGATGACCATCAATCTGGATGGCTATGAGGGCCTTTCGCTGCGCATCGTGAGCAGTGTGGCGACGCTGTAGGCGTTTGCATGCGGTAACGTTTTTACAGGCCCGGGGTTTCGCGTCTGACGGTTCCCCGGCCCCTTCGCTGGCAAGGCCAGCTCCTGCAAGGGGCCGCCACCGTCACCGCACTGCTGCCTGCCCCGTGACACACCCCGCCCACCTGATGGAAAATGCCCGACGCCTCTCCCCACCAAAAGGCTTCTGCATGGACAAGCTGGACCGGGCAATACTCGACCTTCTGCAAACCGACTGCACCCGCGCGGTGGGCGATATCGCCGAGCAGATCGGCCTGGGCACCACCGCCTGCTGGCGGCGCATCCAGAAGCTCGAAGAGGCCGGCATCATCCGCGGCCGCGTGGCCCTGCTCGACGGCAAGAAGCTCAATGTCGGCGTGGTGGTGTTCGTCTCGATCAAGACCACCCAGCACAACGCCGACTGGCTGGCCGGCTTTCATGCCGCCGTGGCCGGTATCGACGAAGTGCTGGAGGTGTACCGCATGGCCGGCGACACCGACTACCTGCTGCGCGTGGTGGTGCCGGACGTGGCCGCCTACGACGCGGTGTACAAGCAGTTGATCCGCATTCCGGGCCTGTCCGACATCAGCTCCAGCTTCTCCATGGAGCAGATCAAGTACTCCACCCGCCTGCCGCTGCGCTATGCGCCCTGAGCCGATCATGCTGCACCAGGCCGGCGCCGACGACAGGCAGGCGGCCGTCGCGTTCGTGATGCAGGCCCGCGCCGCGCTGTTCCCCAAGCTCGCCGCCACCGGGATGCCGGCAGACCTGCAGCAGTTCGAACAGGTCTACCTGCACGGCGCGGGGCGTTTCCTGCTGGCCCGCTGCAATGGCCAGATCGTCGCGGCCATCGGCTACCTGCCTTACGATCACCGCTTCCGCCAGCTCGACTACCGTGGGCAGAAGGTGGTGGAAGTGGTGCGCCTGTTCGTGTTGCCGGCCTATCGTCGCAGCGGGCTGGCCGGCGAGTTGTACCGCGCGTTGCGTGAGCTGGCGCTGCAGGACCAGGTGCAGGTGCTGTACCTGCACACCCATCCGTTTCTGCCAGGCGCCATTGGTTTCTGGCAAAAACACGGCTTCGAGATCATCGATGTGGAAGCCGACCCGGTGTGGCAGACCACCCACATGCAATGTCGCCTGCCCGCCGGCTGAACCTCAGAAGCGCCCGTTGAGCGGGTATTCCACCGCCAAACGGATCTGGTCGGCATCCAGCTCGGCCTGGGCAGTGTTGCCCCGGTGCACGTTGTGCCGCAGCGACACCGTGGTGCCCTTGGCCACGCCGCCCTGCACCACGTAGCGCGCCTCCAGGTCGCGCTCCCAGTGCTTGCCGCCTTCGCCGTAGCCCAGGTACGCATAGCCGCCACGCGGGTCGACGTGGCTGCCATCGATGCGGCTGCCGCGCACATACGCCGCACTCAGCACCAGCCCGGGCAGGCCCCACGGGGTCATCGCCAGGTCGTAGCGGGCCTGCCACGACTGCTCGTTGGGGGCGTTGAAGTCCGACAATTGCACGGCGTTGCTGATGAAGATCGCGCCACGGGTCACATAGTCGAACGGTGTGTCGCCATCGACCTTCTGGTAGCCCAGGCTGAAGCTGTGCGGGCCCTGGGCGTAGGTCGAGAGCAGGCTCCAGGTGGTGTTGTCGATCTGCCCGGACAACGCCTTGCCGGTGTCGGTGGTGCGGTACAGGTTGAGGTTGAAGGTGAGCGAGCGATTGGCGTCCAGTGCATGGCTGAAGGTGCCGCCCAGGTAGTGCTGGTTCCAGGTGTCTTCGTAGCGCGAGGTGTACAGGCTGGCGCTGAGGCTCGGGCTTGCACTGTAGACCACCCCGGCCAGGTCGAAGGCATCGCCCTTTGCTGCGTTGGAGTAGTTCACCACGAACCCCTGGTCATGGCTGCTGGCGTTGCGGTCGGTGCTCTCGGTGAAGTGCCCGCCTACCAGTTTCACCCCATCGAATTCGGTGCTGGTGACCAGCACCCCGGTGGCGGTTTCGGGCAGCAGGCGGCTGTCGGACGAGCTGAACACCGGGGTCTTGACCCGCTGTTCGCCATACGACAGCACGGTGGAGGAGGCCCGAAGCTTGACCGCCGCGCCGCCGCGGCTGAACTCGTTCTTGGGGTGGCCGTGGTTGTCCAGCCCCAGCAGGCGCGCCTTGCCGGCGCGTCCGCCGCCGCTGTCCAGTTGCACGCCAAGGTAGGCATGGGCATCCACGCCCACGCCGATCAGGCCCTGGGTGAAGCCCGACTGCAACGTGCCCATCAGGCCATAGGCCCATTCCTCGGCATAACCGTTGCGCTCGCCACGGGGCTTGTAGGCATTGCGTGCGCCGCTGTTGCGCATGCCGTGGCGGTATTCGCGGTTGTCGTACACGCTGCGGTTGAGCAGGCTCCAGGTGCTGTCTTCGATAAGGCCGTTGGCCTGCTCCTGAGCCGATTCGGCCAGCACCAGGGGCGCCGGCCCGGCCAATGCCAGCAGCAGGGCCGAACGGGTGCGCAGTGCGATCATTGTGCGGCCTCGCGTTGCAGCAGGGCGGCAAGACGATCTGCTGCACGCCTGGGCAAGGTGCTCGGCAGGCTTGGTGGCGTGGCGGCGGGCTCACCGACCTGGATCAGCATCACCATGCCCATCGACAGGTGCGGGATGCACTGGATGCCGTACAGGCCCGGCACGTTGAAGGTCTGCTCGATTTGCTGGTTGATCCTGCCCTTGAACGCCTCGGCGCCTTCGGGCAGCAGGCCGGGCAGCGAGGCGACATTGTGCCCGCTCTGGGTGGCGATGAACTTCACCGAATCGCCGGGGGCGATGCGCAGGTAGTCCGGCTCGTACACCATGCTGCCGGTCGCACCACGGTTGAGCATTTTCACTTCGTGCACCTCGGCCGATACCGAAGGGGCGAGCAGGGCGCTGGCGAGCAGCAGGGGCAAGGCGGCAAGGCGCATGGGCGGGCTATCCATTTCAGGTCAAGGGGAACGAACGCGCAGGATCTGCGCGCCGTCGAAGGGGTCGGTCAGGTAGTGCGCCTGCACCCCGAAGGTGGCCTGCAGGCGTTGCGGGGTCAGCACCTGCAACGGCGGGCCGACATCCACCAGGCGCCCGCGCTCGAGCACAGCCAGGCGATCGCAGGTGAGGGCCTGGTTGAGGTCGTGCAGGGCGATCAGGGTGGTCACCGGCAGCGCCTGAACCAGGCGCAGAATGCCCAGCTGGTGCTGGATGTCGAGGTGGTTGGTCGGCTCGTCGAGCAACAGCAGTTGCGGGCGTTGCGCCAGGGCCCGGGCGATGTGCACGCGCTGGCGCTCGCCACCGGAGAGGCTGCGCCAGCTGCGTGTTGCCAGGTGGGTGGCATCCACGTCGGCCAGGGCCTGCTGCACGATGGCGTGATCGTCTGCCGACCAGGGGCGCAACGCCGACAACCACGGCGTGCGGCCCAGGGCCACGGCATCGAACACGTTGATCGCATCGCTGGTGTCGGCCTGTTGCTCGACCACTGCCAACCGCCGCGCCACCTCGCGGCGTGGCAGTTGCCTGAGCGCGTTGCTGCCCAGCTGCACCTCGCCGCAGGTGGGCGTGCGCAGCCCGGCCAGCAGCTTGAGCAGGGTGGACTTGCCCGAGCCGTTGGGGCCGACGATACCCAGGGTCTCGCCACGGCGCACCTCAAGGTCGACCGCGTCCAGCAGCACGGCATCGCGCACCTTCAAACCCAGGCCGGTGCAGCGCAGTGCAGCTTCATCCAGCGGGTGGGTGACAGCGTTCATCGGGCGCTCCTGCGGCCAATCAGTATCAATGCGAACACCGGTGCGCCGACCAGCGCCGTGATCACCCCCACCGGAATCACCTGGCCCTTGATCAGGGTGCGCGAGAGCACGTCGGCGGCAATCAGGAACAGCGCGCCACCCAGCGCGCTGGCCGGCAGCAGGCGCGCATGGGGGGTACCGAACAGCAGCCGCATCGCATGCGGAATCACCAGCCCGACAAAGCCGATGGCGCCCACGATCGACACCATCACTGCCGTCACCAGCGCCGCGCAGCTGATCAGCAGCACCTGCACGCGGCGTACCGGGATGCCCAGCGAGGCAGCCGAGTCGCTGCCGAAGGTGAAGGCGTCCAGCGCCCGCCGATGCCACACGCACACCGCAAGGCCGGCCAACGCCACCGGCACTGCCAGCCACACCGATGGCCAGCGCACGCCACTGAGGTTGCCCAGCAGCCAGAACAGGATGCCGCGCGCCTGCTCGGCACTGGCCGACCGGGTGATCAGAAAGGCGGTGAGCGCGTTGAACAGCTGCGAGCCGGCGATCCCGGCGAGGATGATCTGCCCCGTGCTGTTGGACGGCCCGCTGGCACGGGCCAGCAGCGCCACCAGCGCGAAGGCCGCGATGGCCCCGACGAAGGCGCCCAGCGACAGCGTGATCGCCCCCGCGCCCAGCCCCAGCAGCGCCACCAGCACCGCGCCGGTGGAGGCGCCGGCCGAGATGCCGAGCAGGTACGGGTCGGCCAGCGGGTTGCGCAGCAGCGACTGCAGTACCACCCCGCAGGTGGCCAGCCCCGCGCCGCAGGCGGCGGCCACCAGCGCACGGGTCAGGCGGTAGTTCCACACGATGCCTTCATCGATCGGGTCCAGCAGGTGCCCGGCGGCCCACAGCTTGTTGGCCAGCACCTGCAGCACCACCGAGGGGGCGATCGGCGTTTCGCCAATCGCCACCCCTGCCAGTATCGCCAGCAGCAGGGCCAGGCACGCGAGCAGGCCGCGCACAACGCTGCCTGTCATGGCGCCAGGTCGAAGCCGTTGATGGCCGAGGCCAGGGTCTCCATGCCGCTGAACAGGCGCGTGCTGGCCTGCATGGCATGTGCATCGAGAATCACGATGCGGTTGTGTCTGACCGCGTCCATGTTGCGCGTGACCGGGTCGCTGCGCAGGAATTCGAGTTTCTTCTGGTAGTCATCGGCCGGGAAGCGACGACGGTCCATGCGCGCGATCACCAGGAAGGTGGGGTTGGCCTTGGCGATGGTTTCCCAGCCCACGGTCGGCCATTCCTCATCGGACTGCACCACGTTGCGCACGCCCAGGGTCTGCAGCATGTAGTCGGGGATACCCTTGCGCCCGGCCACGTACGGGTCGATGTCCAGGTCTGCGCTGGAGAACCAGAACAGGGCGCTGGTGTCCTTCAGATCCTTGCCCTTCACGGTGGCGGCAGCCTTGGCCAGGCGTGCCTTGAGCTCGCTGTTCAACCGCTCGCCACGCGCCTGCACGTCGAAGATCTCGGCCAGCTGGCTGATGCTGTTGTAGATGCTGTCGATGCGAAACGGCTCCAGGCGGGTGCCGTCGGCGCCGACCAGGTTGTCCTTGCCCTCGCAGTCGGACGGCATCAGGTAGGTGGGGATGTTCAGCTCATGGAACTGCTCGCGGGTGCCGACCACGCCCTGCGGGCCGACCATCCACTCCAGCTGCACCGCCACCAGTTGCGGGCGCTTGCCGATCACCGCCTCGAAGCTGGGGTCGTTGTCGGCCAGGCGCTCGACCTTGTCGTTCTGCACCTTGTACTGCGCCAGCACATCGTTGAACCACAGCGAGGTGCCGACCAGCCTGTCGCCCAGGCCCAGTGCGTAGAACATCTCGGTGCCGGCCTGGCCGATGGTCACGGCGCGGTCGGGCGCATGCTGGAAGGTCAGCGGCATGCCGCAGTTCTGCAGCGTGAGCGGGTAGTGGGTCGGGGCGGCCTGGGCCAGGGTCGACAGACCCAGGCCCGCGAGCAGGGTGACAAGGCGGGGCAACTGCATGATGCGATCTCCATTCGAACCGTACACGGGCAGGGGTGTACAACCTGGAAACACATCGACAGGCGCTGCCGCGAGGGCAGGGCAAGGCCGTTCGGCGCGCGGGGCGCTCGCGGCACAGATGTACTCCCCGGACACCCCGCCGGTTAGTGATTGTTGCTGTGCCGGCAGGTCTCCTGACTGGTGCGTCGTCACCTGGCTCCGGCCTTCCCGGGGGTCACCCAGTGGCATTTCAGGAGCAGGCTCGGCACTTACAGTTGCGGGGGCAGTTCCGTTTGACGCCATGCAGTGGCGTCTCGGATTCCCTATTGATTCCGTGTGGAAACCGGCGGGCGGCATGGTAGTCGATCACGCCGCCCGCAGGGAAACAAAACCCCGCCAGCCTCAGAGGTACTTGAGCCAGGCAATGTCGCGACGGCGTGCCTTGAACGCGGCAAACCAGCGCACCGGCGGGAACAGCGCCACGGCCAGCAGCACGGCGGTCAGCCACACCGCCCAGATACCATCGAAGCCGAAGTAATTGCCCTGGTTCAGGCCCAGCAGTGCAACGCAGGCCAGGTACGCCACTTTCAGCACATACAGGTGCAGCAGGTAGAAGAACATCGGTGCGGCGCCGAACACCGCCAGGGTGCTGATCCACCGGCGCTGCCCGGCGCGCTCCAGGCCCAGCAGCAACAGCAGGCCAGCCCCCAGGGTCAGGGCCAGGAACAGCAGCGAGGGCGGGTACTTGGTGATGTTGAAGAAGCTCATCAGGGTGTGCGCGGTATCGGCCTGAACCGTCCAAGGCGCCTCGCCGTAGCCGTTGAGCAGGCGCAGGGCGACAAAGCCGAGCAGGGTTGCCAGGCCTGCCAGCAGCAGACGGCGCTGGCGCGTGGCGGCCGGCATCGAGTGGGCGTACCAGGGGCCCAGGCTGTAGCCCAGCGCGATCACCCCGACCCACGGCAGCACCGGGTACGAGGTACGCAGGCGCAGGCTGTCGGAGAACTCGAGCCAGCCGCGGTCATGCAGGATCGCCCACGGCACGTGCAGCGCAGAGCCCTGCGCAAAGTGCAGGCCGTCGAGCAGGTTGTGACCGGCCACGATCGCGGCGCCCAGCACCAGCAACAGCGGGCGCGGCAACCACACCAGGGCCGCCAGGGCGATCATGCTGATGCCGATGGCCCAGATCACCTGCAGGTAGATCACGCTGGGTGGCAGCTGGAAGGTCCAGGCGATGTTCACCAGGGTGAGCTCCAGCACCACCAGAAACAGCCCGCGCTTGAACAGAAAGGCCGACACATCGCCCCGGCCCTGGTGCTTCTGGCCATACAGCCAGGCCGACAGACCGGTCAGCAGCACGAACACCGGGGCGCACAGGTGGGCCAGCGTACGGCTGACGAACAGCGCAGGTTCGGTACTGTCGATGGCCATCGGATCGCTGACCTGGCGGTGCAGGAAGAAGGTTTCGCGCACGTGGTCCAGCAGCATGAACAGGATCACCAGGCCCCTGAGGGCATCGATGGACAGCAGGCGTTGGCTCGGTTTGCTGGCGGCGGGGAGGGCAGTAGCGCTAGTCATTGAAAGGTCGCAGGCAGAGGGGGCGAATTGAATGGTTACTGTATAACATTTCTATTCGCTCGGTAAATCTTCCTTACAATCTTGACTGCCATGCTGCGACATCAGACCGCACCCATCTGGCGCTGCGCGCTGGAACCCGTCGACCCTGCGTGACAAAATGCCGCCTCGCAAAACCCTTGCACAAGGCTCCCGCTCTCGGGGCCGGCACCTTCCCAAAAGGATGGTTACATGAACGATTTACTGACCCGGCGCACGGTGATCGCCGGGCTCGGCCTGCTCGGCCTCGGTGCCCTGGCAGGTTGCAACAACTCCGGCGCGCTGGACTTCAAATACGGCAAGGACCTGAGCAACAAGATCCTCGGCCGCACCTTCAAGCTCAAGGACCCGCAAGGCAACGTAATGACCCTGTCGAGCTTCCAGGGCTCGATGCCGATGGTGTTCTTCGGCTTCACCCAATGCCCGGCGGTGTGCCCCACCACCCTGGCCCGCGCGGTGCAGATCAAGAAGCTGATGGGCCGCGACGCCGACTTCCTGCAGGTGGTGTTCATCAGCCTGGACCCCGAGCGCGACACCCCCGAAGTGCTGGACGCCTACGTCAAGGCCTTCGATCCCTCGTTCGTGGCGCTGTCCGGTACCCTGGAAGAGACGGCCGCAGTGGCCAAGGAATTCGGCGTGTTCTACGAGAAGGTGCCGGCCGGCGACACATATACCATTTCCCACAGCTCGACCAGCTACGTGTTCGACTCGCGTGGCGTGCTGCGCCTTGGCCTCTCGCACTCCCTCAATGCCAAGGAATGCACCGAAGACCTGCTTACCGTAATGGAGGTTTGTTAATGCGTTCTCCCGTGAAACACGCGCTTGGCGCGATGGCGTTGCTGTCCCTGTTCGGTGCGGCGCTGCCCGCCGTTGCCCAGACCACCGTGGGCGAGCCCTGGGTGCGCGCCAGCGTGCCGCAGCAGCAGTCGACCGGTGCGTTCATGACCCTCACTGCCAGCACCGACAGCAAGCTGGTGGGTGTCGAGTCGCCGGTGGCCAAGACCGTGCAGGTGCACCAGATGCAGATGCACAACGACGTGATGAGCATGAGTGAAGTCAAGGCGCTGGACCTGCCCGCCGGCAAGCCGGTGGTGCTCGACACCAATGGCTACCACGTGATGCTGATGGGCCTGGTCAAGCAGGTGAAGGAAGGCGACACGGTGCCGTTGACCCTGATCGTCGAAGACGCCAAGGGCCAGAAGGAGTCGATCAAGGTCGACGCCCCGGTGCGTTCGCTGACCGCCACCGACGGTCACGGCGAGCACTCGATGCACGACCACAGCCACATGTAAGTACCCGCCGCGCCGGCCCTTGCGCCGGCGCAATCCGTTCCTGCCGGGTGGTTCGCCACCCAACGGGTTCAACTGGCCTGCGCCAGATAGTCCCGCAGCCGATCCTGCAGATACCACACACCTTCAGCGTGTTTCAGGTAATCGCTGATCGGCATCATCTGCCAGTACTGGCCTTCGTCGCCAAATTCGATGGCATCGATTTCCCCCTGCGTGATGTGCCCCACCAAAAACCAGGACTCCCAGCCAGGTCTGGCCAGGCTGGGGTAGTTGCGGCGCCATTCGATGCGTTCGGGGGGCAGGCGCAGGGCGAACTCTTCGTCCAGCTCGCGCAGCGCGCATTCCACCGGGGTCTCATCACCTTCGCGCCCCCCGCCGGCAAAGTCCCAGCAGCCGGGGAAGGGGATGGTGCTTTTCACGTCGCGCCTGTAGGTGAGCAGGTGGTCGTGGAACAGCAGGGCGAGTTTGGCACCGCAGAAGGGTTTGAGGGGCATGGATACTGGCCTCTGGCAGGACGGGGCGTTAGGCACCGGGCCGATATTTATACGACGGTTCTGCAGGTTGCGCGGCGTTTTTTGTGGTGTGGGCTGCCGGGCAGCTGCTGGTCACACAGGCATGCGCCGCCGACGGGTATAACTGAACCCGGGAATAAGGATATGCTGTTTCGAAATATTACAAATTGGTGAGGGCAGAATGCCGTTAAAGGACCTGTTGCTGGCGCTGGTAGTGATCGTCGCCTGGGGCCTGAATTTCGTGGTGATCAAGGTCGGCCTCGACGGCCTGCCGCCCATGCTGCTGGGTGGCCTGCGCTTCGTGCTGGTGCTGTTTCCGGCGATCTTCTTCATCAAGCGCCCGCAACTGCCGTGGCGCTGGTTGCTGGCCTACGGCACCACCATCTCGCTGGGCCAGTTCGCCTTTCTGTTCGAGGCCATGGGCAACGGCATGCCGCCGGGCCTGGCGTCGCTGGTGCTGCAGTCGCAGGCCTTCTTCACGCTGTTCTTTGCCGCGATGTTTCTCGGTGAGCGGCTGCGCGCCGCCAGCCTGCTGGGGCTGCTGGTGGCCGCCGGGGGCCTGGCGCTGATCGGCAGCGAGAACGGCAGCCACGTGCCATTTTTGGCGCTGTTACTGACCCTGTGCGCCGCCGCATGCTGGGCCATGGGCAACATCATCACGCGCCGCTTCGGCAACATCGACCTGGTGGCGCTGGTGATCTGGGGCGCGCTGATCCCGCCGTTGCCATTCTTCGCCCTGTCGTGGTGGCTCGAAGGGCCGGCGCTGATCGAAAGCTCGCTGCGCGGCATCGGCCTGAACTCGATCCTGGCCCTGGCGTACCTGGCCTTCATCGCCACCATGCTCGGCTACAGCCTGTGGAGCGGCCTGCTGTCGCGCTACCCGGCGGGCAAGGTCGCACCGTTTTCGCTGCTGGTGCCAGTGGTGGGGCTGAGCTCCTCGGCGTTGCTGCTGGGTGAGCGCCTGAGTACCCTGCAATGCTGGGGTGGGGTGCTGGTGATGGTGGGGTTGCTGATCAACGTGTTCGGCTCGCGCCTGCGTCAACGTCTGCGGGCCGCGCTGAGCTGAGGCCCCAGGGCGGCGGTGGAACGATCCGCCGCGCACGCCGCTCCAATTCCAGACCCTCGCCGACCAAGGTCCGACCATGAATTCACCTCGATCCACCACGCCCCATGCCGGCCCGGCCGGCATGGTCAAGGTGCGCGGCGCGCGCGAACACAACCTGAAGAACGTGGATGTGGACATCCCCCGCGATGCGCTGGTGGTGTTCACCGGCGTGTCCGGCTCGGGCAAGTCGTCGCTGGCGTTCTCGACCCTGTATGCCGAGGCCCAGCGCCGCTATTTCGAGTCGGTGGCGCCCTATGCGCGACGCCTGATCGACCAGGTCGGGGTGCCGGATGTGGACGCCATCGAAGGCCTGCCGCCGGCGGTGGCCCTGCAACAGCAGCGCGGCACCCCCAGCGCGCGCTCCTCGGTGGGCAGCGTGACCACGCTGTCGAGCCTGATTCGCATGCTCTATTCGCGTGCCGGCAGTTACCCGGACGGCCAGCCGATGCTGTATGCCGAGGACTTCTCGCCCAATACGCCCCAGGGCGCATGCCCCGAGTGCCACGGCCTGGGCCGGGTCTACGAGGTGGACGAGGCCTCGATGGTGCCCGACCCGTCGCTGACCATCCGCGAGCGTGCGGTGGCCTCGTGGCCGCTGGCGTGGCAGGGCCAGAACCAGCGCGACATCCTCGTGACCCTGGGCTATGACGTCGACATTCCGTGGCGCGACCTGCCCCAGGAGCAGCGCGACTGGATCCTGTTCACCGAGGAAACCCCCACTGTGCCGGTGTATGCCGGCATGACCCCGGCCCAGACCCGCGACGCCCTCAAGCGCAAGCTCGAACCCAGCTATCAGGGCACCTTCAGCGGCGCGCGGCGCTATGTGCTGCACACCTTCACCCATTCGCAGAGCGCGCTGATGCGCAAGCGCGTCAGCCAGTTCATGCGGGCCAGCGCCTGCCCGTTGTGCGCGGGCAAGCGGCTCAAGCGCGAGGCCCTGACCGTGACCTTCGCCGGGCTGGACATTGCCGAGCTGGCGCAGTTGCCCTTGCTGCAGCTGGCCGAGGTGCTCAAGCCGGTGGCCAGCGCCACCTATGTCGAGCATGGCGACGAGCAGGGTGCGGTGCTGACCCACGCGCAAACCCGTGACGCCCGCCAGCAGCGCGCGGCCAGGGGCGACAACGCCCATGCCGGCGGCCCGGACGTGCGCCACACACCCAACCTCTCGCTGGAAAAACGCCTGGCCGCGCAGCGCATCGCCCAGGACCTGCTCGAACGGGTGGCCACCCTGATCGACCTGGGCCTGGGTTACCTGGCCCTGGAGCGCAGCACGCCGACCCTGTCCTCGGGCGAGCTGCAGCGCCTGCGCCTGGCCACCCAGCTCAACTCGCAGCTGTTCGGGGTGATCTATGTACTGGACGAACCCTCGGCCGGCCTGCACCCGGCCGATGGCGAGGCGCTGTACGAGGCCCTGCTGCGCCTCAAGGCCGCGGGCAATTCGGTGTTCGTGGTCGAGCACGACCTGGACACCATGCGCCGCGCCGACTGGCTGGTGGACGTGGGCCCGGCGGCGGGCGAGCAGGGCGGCCAGGTGCTGTACAGCGGGCCCCCGGCCGGGTTGGCCGAGGTCGAGGCCTCGCAGACCCGCAACTACCTGTTCGGCGCCCAGGCCGCCGAGCCGCGCACCCCGCGTGAACCCGGCGGCTGGCTGCGCCTGGAGGGCGTGACGCGCAACAACCTGCACAACCTCGATGCGGCCTTCCCCCTTGGGTGCTTCACGGCCGTCACCGGGATTTCCGGCTCGGGCAAGTCCAGCCTGGTCAGCCAGGCGCTGCTGGAGCTGGTGGGCGCGCACCTGGGCCAGGCCACCGCGCCCAGCGAGCCCCAGGAGCAGAGCCTGGAGGATGACGTGGCGCAGGCCAGCGGCGGCCAGGTCACGGCGGGCCTGGAGCACATCCGCCGGCTGGTGCAGGTGGACCAGAAGCCCATCGGCCGTACCCCACGCTCGAACCTTGCGACCTACACCGGCCTGTTCGACCACGTGCGCAAACTGTTCGCCGCCACCGATGCGGCCCGCGAGCAGGGCTTCGACGCCGGGCGCTTCTCGTTCAACGTGGCCAAGGGCCGTTGCGAAACCTGCGAAGGCGAAGGCTTTGTCAGCGTCGAGCTGCTGTTCATGCCCAGCGTCTACGCACCATGCCCCACCTGCCATGGCGCCCGCTACAACCCGCAGACCCTGGCGGTCACCTGGCAGGGCCTGAACATCGCCCAGGTGCTGCAGCTGACGGTGACCCAGGCACTGGCGGTGTTCGAGCAGCAGCCGGCGGTGCAGCGTGCCCTGGCGGTGCTGCACGAAATCGGGCTGGGCTACCTGCGCCTGGGCCAGCCGGCCACCGAGCTGTCGGGCGGTGAGGCGCAGCGCATCAAGCTGGCCACCGAACTGCAGCGCATGGCCCGCGGGGCCACCCTGTATGTGCTCGACGAACCCACCAACGGCCTGCATCCGCAGGATATCGACCGGCTGATGCTGCAGTTGGGGCGCCTGGTGGATGCGGGGCATACGGTGATCGTGGTGGAGCACGACATGCGCGTGGTGGCCCAGAGCGACTGGGTGATCGACATCGGCCCGGGGGCGGGGGACCAGGGCGGCACGCTGGTGGCCTGTGGCACGCCGCAGCAGGTGGCGGCCAGTGCCCACAGCCGTACCGCGCCGTTTCTGGCCCGGGCCCTGGGCTGAGGCGGCTCAGGCGTCGAGGCTGCGCCGAACCTTGTCCAGCAGTTCGTGGATCTGGAACGGCTTGGTGACGATGTCCATGCGCTCACCGAGAAAATGCTGCCGGTCGATGGCGTTCTCGGCGTAGCCGGTCATGAACAGCACCGGCAGGCTCGGGCGCAGCATGCGCGCGACATTGGCCAGCTCGCGCCCGTTCATGTGCGGCAGGCCCACGTCGCTGAGCAGCAGGGCGATGCTCGGGTCGGCATGCAGTTTCTGCAGGGCGCTTTCGACGTCCGGCGCCGGGGTGCAGCGGTAACCGGCATCGGTCAGCACCTCGCAGACGAAACTGCGCACCACCGACATGTCCTCCACCACCAGCACATGCTCGCCGGCGGTACTGATCACGGTGTCGGGTGTGGGTTCGGTGATGCTCAACAGCGGGCTCTGGCTGGCCGGCAGCAGCAGCGTCACTTCGGTACCGCGCCCGCCGGTGCTGCGGATCTGCACGTCGCCGGCCGACTGGCGGGCGAAGCCGTAGATGGTCGACAGCCCCAGCCCGGTGCCCTGGCCGATGGGCTTGGTGGTGAAGAACGGGTCGAAGACCTTGCCGATCACCTCGGGGGCGATGCCGCTGCCGTCGTCGCGCACCGACAATGCCACGTAGGCGCCATCGGCCAGCTTGAGGTCGTCCTGGGTGTGCGCCGCGTAGGTGCTGATCCAGATGTTGCCACCCTGGGGCAGCGCGTCGCGCGCGTTGATCACCAGGTTGAGCACGGCGTTCTCCAGCTGGATCGGGTCTACCAGGGCCACGCTGAGGTGCTCGCTCAGGTTCAGGTGCAGGCTGATGTGTTCGCCGATGGTGCGTCGCAGCAGTTCCTCCAGCGAGCGGATGTGCTGGTTGATGTCGGCCGGGCGGGGGTCCAGCGGTTGCTGGCGGGCAAAGGCGAGCAGGCGGTGGGTCAGGGTGGCGGCCCCCATGGCGGCGCCCAGTGCAGCGTCAGCGTAGGACTGCACCTTGTCGACGCGGCCCTGCTCGATGCGTTTCTTGATCAGCTCCAGGCTGGTGATGATGCCGGTGAGCATGTTGTTGAAGTCATGGGCGATGCCGCCGGTAAGCTTGCCCAGTGCGTCCATCTTCTGCACCTGCAGCAACTGCGCCTCGGTACGGGCGCGCTCGGCCACTTCCTGGGCCAGCAGGGTGGTCGCGCTGTCCAGTTCGGCGCGCTGGGTGCGTTCGCGGTGGCGCTGTTCGGTCACGTCCTCGACGAAGATCAGGCTCGACTCGCCGCTGCGGTAGGGCGACACCTGCCACTGGGTCTCGCGCAGCTGGCCGTTGACGCGCATGTGCAGCAGGCCCTTCCAGCGGTCCCGGGTGCCGAGCCTGCGCAGCAGTTCGTCGATCACCGGCTGCTGGTCGTCGGCAAAGCACTCGACCAGGGTGTCGGGGCTCAGGTTGTCCTGGATCAGCTGGGCGAACGCCTGGTTGCATTCGTGCACCTTGAGCCCGGTGCCCAGCAGCGCGATGGGCGCGGCGGTGCTGACGAAGATCTCGCGAAAGCGCGCCTCGCTCTCGCGCAGCGCCTGCTCGGTGTCGCGTACCCGCAGCAGCGTGCGCAGGGTGGCCAGCAACACCTCGGGGTCGACCGGGTGGATCAGGTAGGCGTCGGCCCCGGCGTCCAGCCCGGTGATGATGTCGCCGGTACCGATGGCGGCCGCCGATACGTGGATCACCGGCAGCAACGCGGTGGCCGGGGTGGCGCGCAGGATGCGCACGATATCGAAGCCGCTCATGTCCGGCAGGTGTACATCCAGGATCAGCGCATCGTAGGTCTGGCTGGCAATCAGCTCCAGGCCCTCGCCACCGGTGCCGGCCTCGTCGATGCGGTAGCCATGGCATTCCAGGCGCCGGCGCAGGGCATAGCGGGTGACGATGTTGTCGTCGACGATCAGCAGGCGGATGTCAGGCTTCATCACCAGGCTCCTGGGCCAGCGCCAAGGGGATCACTACGTAGAAGGTCGAACCGACCCCGGGCGTACTCTCGACCCCGACCCGGCCACCCAGCAGCGCCGCGAAGCGCTTGCACAGCGACAGGCCCAGGCCGGTGCCACGCAGGCGCTTCTGCAGCGGCGAGTCGATCTGTGCGAAGTCCTCGAACAGCGTGTCGTGCAGCTCGCCCGGGATGCCGATGCCGGTGTCGTGCACCGCAAAGCGGATCTGGCCGTCGTCTTCCAGTTGCGACGACACCCGCACTTCGCCGCGGGCGGTGAATTTCAGCGCGTTGGAAATGAAGTTGCGCAGGATCTGCGCCAGCTTCTTGTCGTCGCTGTACAGGCGCGGCAGGCCCTGGGGCTCTTCGAAGATCAGGTCGACCGCCGAGGCATCGACGATCGGCCGGAACATGCCGCGCAGGGCCGCGAACAGGTCGAGCATGTCGAACCAGGCCGGCGAGATGGTGATGCGCCCGGCCTCGATCTTGGCCAGGTCGAGCAGGTCGTCGACCATGTCGCTCAGTTCGCGCGCCGAATTGCTGACGAAGGTCACCTGCTTGTGCTGCTCGGGGCTCAGCGGGCCGTCCAGCTCGTCGCTGAGCAGGCGGGCGATGCTCAGGATCGAACCCAGCGGCGTGCGAAACTCGTGGCTCATGTACGACAGGAAGCGGCTCTTGAGGTCCGAGGCCTGGCGCAGTTGCTCGGCCTGGATATCCAGCTCGGCATACAGGGCCAGCACGCCCTGGTTGGTTTCTTCGAGTTCGGCGCGCAGGGCGTCGCCCTCTTCACGCAGCCGCGCGATCAGCGCCTGCGCCTCGGTGTCGGCAAGGGTAGGGGAATCAGCCACTTAGGGTCTCCAGGGCAACAACCAGCACGGTGACATCATCGCGGCCTCGGCAGAAGTCGCGATGCAGCACGGCGGCGATCAGTGCCGGGTGCTGATGCATGAGGCCAGGATACTGCTGCAGGTCCCAGCGCGATTGCAGCCCGTCGCTGTAGAGCACCAGCAGGTTGGCATGCACATCAGCATAGTCAAAGGGGCGCACGCGACGGAATTGCCCGCCGACGATACCCGGGTGCGAGGCCAGGCCACGACTGCTACCGGGTGCGAGCAGGTGCGCGCCGATGTTGCCGACGCCGCTGAAACGCAGCGCGCCGTTGTCGTACTGGGCGAAGGCCGCGGCGCCGCCACGGGTGCCCTGCATGTTGACGTGCATCGCCTCGAGCACCTGCGCGGGGTCGGCGAACGGGGCCTGGGCAAAGGCCTGGGTGCCGGCGTGGGCGGCCCGTTCGGCGAGCTCGCCGTGGCCCAGCCCGTCGACCACCAGGGCACTGATGCGCTGGCCGTCGTAGGCCAGGTACCAGGCATCGCCACAGGCCGGGTCGTGATGCAGGCTGTGCTGGCTGGCGCCCCAGCGCAGGTCGCAGGCCGCGCTGCTGCGCGGGTACAGGCGCGCCAGCACGGCGGCGCCACGGCTGTCGGCGTACACATCGAACACATCGGCCAGGCGCTTGATCGCGCCCAGGCCGATGCCCTGGGTACCGCCGGTGGAGAACCCGTCGGCCAGGCAGTGGTGCAGGTCGAAGCCTGCACCACGGTCGATGGCGATCAGTTCCAGCCCGCTGTAGCCGCTGTTGGGCAGCACCCGCAGGTGCAGTTCACCGCGCCCGGCATGCTTGAGCAGGTTGCTCGCAAGCTCGGTGGCCAGCAGCGCGGCGCGCCCGGCGTCGGTGGCATCGAAACCCTGCTGTTCGGCCAGGCGTTGCACGCAGCGCCGGGCATGACCGACCTGGCTCTCGTCTTCTATCGGCAGCACCTGGGTCAGGCTGCCCAGGATACTCAGGCCCATCGCAGAATCGTCACGCGCGTGCCGGCCCCGGGGGCGGTATCCAGTTCGAACTCGTCCACCAGGCGCTTGGCCCCGGTCAGGCCCAGGCCCAGGCCGCCGCCGCTGGTCCAGCCATCGGTCATGGCCAGCTTGATGTCGGGGATGCCCGGCCCTTCGTCGCGAAAGGTCAGGCGCAGGCCCTTGCGATGGTCCTTCTCGACCACCTGCCAGTCCATGTGGCCACCGCCGCCATACACCACGGCGTTGCGGGCCAGCTCGCTGACCGCCGTGACCAGCTTGGTCAGGTTGATCAGGCTCATGCCGCAGCCCTGGGCCAGGGTGCGCGCCAGTTGCCGTGCACGTACCACATCCTGCTCCAGCAGGATGGGCTGGGTGCCGCTTTGCTCGGCGCTCATTGCGGTGCAGCCGAGTTGTTGAGCAGGCGCATGCCGCGCTCGGCGTTGAGCGCGGTACGCACGCCGGGCAGGGTCAGGCCCAGTTCGACCAGGGTGATCGCCACGGCCGGCTGCATGCCCACCAGCACGGTCTGCGTGTCCATGATGCGCGACACCCCGGAGATGGTGCCGATCATGCGGCCAATGAAGGAGTCGACCATGTCCAGCGCCGAGATGTCGATCAGCACGCCCTTGGCCGAGGTCGCGCTGATGCGCTCGGACAGGTCGTCCTGCAGGGTCATGGCCAGCTGGTCATGCATGTCGACCTGGATGGTCACCAGCAGGAATTCGCCGATTTGCAGAATCGGGATGCGCTCCATGGCTTCAGCCCGCCTTGGCGACGGACAGGCCCAGGCGATGCAGGGCCAGCTTCAGGGCGTCGGCCAGGTTGGCCTTGGTCACCACGCCCTGCAGGTCCAGGCCCAGGTGCACGATGGTCTGGGCGATCTGCGGGCGTACACCGCTGATGATGCAGTCGGCGCCCATCAGGCGGATGGCGGTCACGGTCTTGAGCAGGTGCTGGGCCACCAGGGTATCGACGGTGGGCACACCGGTGATGTCGATGATGGCGATTTCAGAGCCGGTGTCGACGATGCGCTGCAGCAGCGATTCCATCACCACCTGGGTGCGTTGCGAGTCCAGGGTGCCGATCATCGGCAGTGCCAGTACGCCGTCCCACAGCTTGACCACCGGGGTGGACAGCTCCAGCAGTTCTTCCTGCTGGCGCTTGATCACCGCCTCGCGGGATTTCTGGAAGGTGCGGATGGTGTGCAGGCCCAGGGCATCGAGCAGTTCGGACACCTGCAGCAGCTGGTTGGCCAGTTGCGCCGGCTGCTCGCTGTACTCGCGCTGCAGCAGGGCGAACAGCGGGCCCTTGAGGGAGAAGATGAAGGTGGCAGTCTGCTGCGAGTCCTGGCCGAGCAGGGCGCGGCTATGGGAGAGCTTTTCCAGGAACAGGCGCACATCGTCCCAGGCACCGGCGTTGAGGTTGCTGGCATCGCCGTTCTGCAGGCCGGCGTGCAGCAGGTCGAGAAACTCTTCGGTCTGGCGCTTGAGGTCGTCGGCCTTGAGGTTGCGCGTGGCACCCGACGCGTCCAGCCCGGCCAGCCATTCGGCTACCAGGGAGGCCTGGTGGGTGCGGATGGCGGTGAGGGTGACAGGTTGCAGTGCAGCCATTTGGACAAGCTCCTGAGCAGGGTAGGTAAGGCACATGCGCATCTGAGTGTGCAGGCCTGATTCTAGTTCGATATTGCCTTCATCAAATTTTTTGCAGGCCCTCAGCTCCCGCTGGCGGGGCGCGGTTGCAGCATCGGGTCGTAGGGGTTGAGCTGGCGCAGCGACTCGAGCAGGGCATTGGCTGTGTCCACCTGCCGGGCCTGTTGCAGATAATGCATCAAGGCCAGCCGAACATCACGGTTAAACGGTTGTTGTTGCAGGCTGCTCCACAGTTGTTGCATTGCCGGCTCGCGCTGCCCCTGATCGTGCAGGGCCACCGCCAGCACATACCCGTAGCCGGCGTTCTGCGGGGCCAGCTGCACGGTTGCGCTTCTGACAGGAGCCAGCCTTGTCAGCGAGGTAGGGCGGCGAAAGTGCGGGTTTGTTACCATCGCGTTCTTTTGGTCGGGGCATGCCCCGACAACGCTCAGGAGTACGCAATGATCCTCACCACCACTGGCACTGTCGAAGGGCGCGAAGTCGCGGCCTACCTGGATGTAGTCAGCGCCGAATCGGTGCAGGGCATCAACGTGGTACGCGACATCTTCACCAGCTTTCGCGACTTTTTCGGCGGCCGTTCGCAAACCCTGGAAAGCGCCCTGAAAGAAGCGCGCATCCAGGCCACCGACGAAATCCGCCAGCGCGCCCGCAGCCTGCAGGCCGATGCAGTGATCGGCCTGGATTACGAAATCAGCATGCCGTCGGCCCGTGGCGGCATGGTGGTGGTGTTCGTCACCGGCACCGCGGTCAAACTCAGGTAGCCATAGGCCACTGGTCGGGTGCGACAATAAGTGACCAGGCAGTCTTCAAATGTCCGGCTAGTCTCTGAAAGCAACAGGTCACTATTTCCTAGCAGCCTGTCGGACTTTTCCCCTCGCCGGTAGAATTGCGCATCGCTCCTGG
>OLII01000248.1_pt1 | contig 21592 bp, 21 predicted proteins | sample 1609481 | NCBI WGS metagenome assembly OLII01 (sample SAMN05416859, study PRJEB24817) | seawater metagenome | isolation source: Sea water | place: Canada:Atlantic | collected 2013-11 | reverse complement strand
ACGAGATCTAGTACGGTCTCGTGGGCTCGGAGATGTGTATAAGAGACAGGCTTCGCCCTGCTCAACACCCCCGACCCGTCCTACCACGGCGTGACCTACACCGAGGCCTTCGGCCCGGCGGCGTTCATCGGGCGCTGCCGCGTGGTGCCGCTGCGCAACACCGGCGCGGCGCTGTCGCCGTTCAACGCCTTCCTGATCCTGCAGGGGCTGGAGACCCTGGCCCTGCGCATGGAGCGTCATACCGAGAACGCCCTGAAGGTGGCCCACTACCTCCAGGGTCACGAGCAGGTGGCATGGGTCAAGTACGCCGGCCTGCCGGACCACCCCGAGCACGCGCTGGCGCTGCGCTACACCGAGGGCAAGCCGGCGTCGATCCTGTCGTTCGGGATCAAGGGCGGCCAGGAGGCCGGTGCACGCTTCATCGACGCACTCAAGCTGGTGGTGCGCCTGGTGAACATCGGCGATGCCAAGTCGCTGGCCTGCCACCCGGCCTCCACCACCCATCGCCAGTTGAACGACGAAGAGCTGGAAAAGGCCGGCGTGCCGCGTGACATGGTGCGCCTGTCGATCGGCATCGAACACAGCGACGACATCCTGGCCGACCTGGCCCAGGCACTGGAAGCGTCGCGCGGCTGAGGCATCGGCGGGCAGGCAAGCGCTACACATTCATCTGTATATCCATACAGATAAACCTTGCCTGCATCGCCAATCCTGCGCATTCTAGGGCCCATCACAGCCCGACCAAGAGCTCACTCGGCCATGCGCCTGTACCTCTGCGAAAAACCCTCCCAGGCCAAGGACATCGCCAAGGTCCTCGGCGCCAGCCGCCGCGGCGACGGTTGCTGGGTCGGCACGGGCGTCACGGTGACCTGGTGCATCGGCCACCTGCTCGAAACCGCCCCGCCCGATGCCTACGATGCCCGCTACAAGCGCTGGTCGCTGGCCGACCTGCCGATCATCCCGACGCAATGGAAAATGCTGGTAAAACCCAGGACGGCCGCCCAGTTCAAGGCGGTCAAGCGCCTGCTCGGCGAGGCGGCCGAACTGGTGATTGCCACCGACGCCGACCGCGAGGGCGAAATGATCGCCCGCGAGCTGGTGGAGCACTGCCGCTATCGCGGGCCGATCCAGCGCCTGTGGCTGTCGGCGCTGGACGACGCCTCGATCCGCAAGGCCCTGGCCGCCCTCAGGCCCGGCGCCGCCACCTTCAACCTGTACCACTCGGCCCTGGGCCGCTCGCGCGCCGACTGGCTGATCGGCATGAACATGAGCCGGCTGTTCACCCTGCTCGGCCGCCAGTCCGGCTATCAGGGCGTGTTGCCGGTGGGCCGGGTGCAAACCCCGACACTGCGCCTGGTGGTGGACCGCGACCGCAGCATCGCCGATTTCGTGCCGGTGCCGTTCTGGGCCATCGATGTGCAGTTGCGCAGCGCCGGCGAGGTGTTCAATGCCCAGTGGCGTGCGCCCGACGAGCTGTGCGACGACCAGGGCCGCTGCCTGAACCAGGCGTTCGCGCAGCAGGCGGCTGCGGCCATCCAGGCGGCGCCCACGGCGCGCCTTTTGACGCTGACCACAGAGCGCGTGCGCGAGGCAGCGCCGCTGCCCTTCGACCTGGGCACCCTGCAGGAGCTGTGCTCGAAGAAATTCGGCCTGGGCGCCCAGGAAACCCTCGACATCGCCCAGGCGCTGTACGAAACCCACAAGGTCATCACCTACCCGCGCAGCGACTGTGGCTACCTGCCCCTGAGCCAGCACGCCGAGGCGCCGGCGATTCTTGCCGCGCTGGGGCGCGCCGACCCGAGCCTGGCGCCCTTGCAGCCGCACCTGCAGGCGCAACGCCGCTCACGCGCGTGGAACGACGCCAAGGTCAGCGCCCACCACGGCATCATCCCCACCGCCGCCGCGCTCGACCCGGCGCGCCTGCCGCCCAAGCACAAGTCGGTGTACGTGCTGATTCGTGCCCGCTACCTGGCGCAGTTTCTGCCCAACCATGAATACGACCGCACCCAGGCCGACTTCGATTGCGCCGGGCAGGCGCTGCGTGCGGTGGGCAAGCAGATCGTCGAGCCGGGCTGGCGCCGCGCGCTGCCCGAAGCCCTGACCCCGCCCAAGGGCCGCGAGGCGCCGGTGGCGCAAGTGCTGCCGGCGTTGCACGAGGGTCAGCTGTGCGAGGTGGCCGGGGTCAACCTCAAGGACCTGTGGACCCAACCGCCCAAGCCCTTCACCGAAGGCGACCTGATCAAGGCGATGAAGAACGTCGCCAAGCTGGTGGACGACCCGCGCCTTAAACAGAAGCTCAAGGACACCACCGGCATCGGCACCGAAGCGACCCGCGCCGGGATCATCCAGGGCCTGCTCGACCGGGGCTACCTGGTCAAGCAGGGCAAGGCGCTGTCGGCCACGCCGGCGGCGTTCAGCCTGATCGACGCGGTGCCAAGGGCGATTGCCGACCCTGGCACCACGGCGATCTGGGAGCAGGCGCTGGACATGGTGCAGAGCGGCGAAATGAGCCTGGAAGCGTTCGTGGCCAAGCAGTCGGCGTGGATGAGCAAGCAGGTGGAGCGCTGCTCGGGCATGAGCCTGCGCATTTCAGGGCCGCCGATGCCGGCCGGGCGCGGCGGCGCGCCGTGGAAGAAGAAGCGCAAGAGCAGCGCCACGGCCGGCAAGCGACCCCGTGCCACCAAAGCGAAAAAAACCGGGGCTTAGGCCCGTGCCGGCTGCTTGGCCGGCAAGGCCGGCCCCTACAGAAACCACCGACAAGGAATGTGTATGAAACTGGGCTACACCATCGTTTATGTACCCGATGTCGAGGCATCGTTGAGCTTCTTCGAGAATGCCTTCGGCCTGAAGCGTCGTTTTCTGCATGAGTCCGGCGATTACGGCGAGCTGGACACCGGGCCAACCACCCTGGCCTTCGCGTCGCTGGAACTGGGCGAGTCGAATTTCCCGGAAGGTTTCGTTGCCGCCAGCAACAGCCACAAGCCCCTGGGCATGGAGATCGCGCTGGTGACCGAGAAGGTCGTGGCGGCCCACGCCAATGCCCTGGTCAACGGCGCCGAGGAAATCAGGGCGCCGCAGAGCAAGCCCTGGGGCCAGACGGTTTCCTACTTGCGCTGCCCGGCCGGGGTGCTGGTGGAGCTGTGCTCGCCAATGGGTTGAAAGCGCTTGGCCAGCAAGGCTGGCGCCTACAAGGGCCGTCCTTGGCAAAGCCTTTGGCTCACGCGCGAATCACTGCCTTGAGCACCGTCTTGAACGTCTCGATCTGCTCGTCGCTGAACGCGGCAAATACCGTGTCCTGCTGCTCGCGCGCAATCGTCCACAGGGCCTCGGTCTGGTCGATGCCGGCCACGCTCAGGCGCACATGCCCGGCCGCCTCGCTGTCGCACACCAGCCCCTTGCGCTTGAGGTTGGCCACCGCCTCGTCGATCTCTCGCGCCGGCATCGCCACCTCGCGCTGCAGGTCGGCCAGGTTCAACCCCGCATCGTTCTCCAGCACCATCAGCATGCGCGCCTCGCTGGTGCGCAAGCCACTGGACAGCTGGCGCGGCTGGTAACTGGCTTGGTAGGCACGCAGCGCCTGGGTCATCAGGTAGTACAGGTTGTGGCTCAGGCGCCCCTGAAAATGGCTGCTGGGGGCCTGCCCCTCTTCGCGTCGGGTCATGCGGGTGTGCGGCAGCACCATCGAGTACGCACCCTGGTGGTAGAGCAACGGCGAACGCCCGCCATCGTCGAACGCTACCACCTTGCCCAGCATGATCCAGTGGTCACCGCCGTCGAGCAGCTGATGGCGTTCGCACTGGAAGCACGCGGCGCAATCGGCCAGCAGCGGTGCGCCCCCCTCGCCCGCCCGGTGCTCGATGCCGGCAAAGCGGTCCTCCCGTGGCTTGGCGAAGTTGTTCGACAGCTCGATCTGGTCGGCGGCCAGGATATTCACCGCAAAGTGGCTGGCGGCCTCGAACACCGCGAGGCTGCTGGAGCGCTTGTCCAGGCTCCAGAGGATCAGCGGCGGGTCCAGCGAGACCGAATTGAAGCTGTTGGCCGTGACCCCGACCTTGTTGCCCGCGGCATCGGCGGCGGTGACCACGGTGACGCCGGTGGCGAAGTTGCCCAGGGCGCGGCGGAACGCGCGGCTGTCGAAGGCCACGGCAGGTTCAGTAGACATGCAAGACTCCCCGGCTGCCGCCAGGGCAGCCGTACGTTGTTGTTATGGGCAGGGCGCGGTGTTCACACCATGCTCGGGTCGGGCTCCAGGCCCATCAGCTCGCGACCGAGGATCTGCGCACAGACGTCGTAGTCGGTGTAGGCATGGGCGCCGGTCATGTGCGAGTCGCGCCACAGGCGCTGCATCTCGTTGGCCTCGAACCAGGCGGTGCCGCCCGCGGCTTCGAACAGGCGATCCACGGCCTGGATGCACATCTTCACCGCATAGCCTTGGTTGGTGCGCCAGAACGCCAGGGTCTCGCGGCTGGGGTACTGGTGGCGGGCGCTGTGGTCGGCGTGCTCCTGCCAGGTTTTTTCGAGAAAGGCCCGCGCGGCGGCCACCTGGTGGGTGGACTCGGCCAGGCGCATCAATGCGGGGGTGGCTGCGCCAACCGCGGCGCCGGTGTAGGCGCGCACGCGGTTGGCGGTCTTCTCGCGGAAGGCCTGGAGCATGCGCTCGGCCACCCCCAGGCTGACCGTGGAAAAGCCACTGGCGAAGTACGGCCGGTACGGCGAATAGAACACCTTGCTGTCCGGGTACAGGCCGAAGCCGGCGGACTTGCCTTCCATCATGTCCTTGGCTTTCTGGATGCGGTACTCGGGCACGAAGGCCTTGTCGATGAGCAGGGTCTTGGTGCCGCTGCCCTTCATGCCCGCAGCGTGCCAGTCGTCGCGGATCACGTAGTCGCTGCGCGGCAGCACGGCGAAGCAGTAGTCCTGGGTGCCTTCGGCGTTGGCGCGGCGGCAGCCGACGATGGCCCATTCGGCATGGTCGCTGCCGCTGCTCCAGCCCATCTCGCCGCTGAACAGCAGGCCGCCCTCGACCTCCTCGATACGCCCGAACGGCGCGATGCTGCTGCTGGCAGTGGCGTCGCGGTCGGTGCCCCAGATCTCTTCCTGCAACCGGGCCGGGAACATCGCCAGCTGGTGGCTGTGGGTGCACAGCAGGCTCATGGCCCAGGCGGTACTGGCACAGGCACCGGCCAGCGCGGCGATGCAGTCGGCGAATTCGGGCAGGGAAATTTCCAGGCCGCCATACAGCTTGGGCTGGAAGGCGCGGTGCAGGCCGATGCCCTTGAGCAGCGCGATGTTTTCGGCGGGTACCTGGCGATCCTGCTCGGCACGGGCGGCGTTGGCAGCGATGGTCGGCAACAGTGGCTTGAGGTCTTCAAGCAGCGGGTTTGGCTTTTTCATGGAGGGCCCTGCTTATTATTGGATGTCCGGGCCGGGCTGCGAGGTGGGCAGTTGGCGGCGGATGCAGGGCCAGTATGGGATGGGTGTGACGGGGGGAAAATGCACCTTCCAGAGGCAAGGTTGTACTTTTCATGGGCCTCTTCGCCGGCAAGGCCGGCGCCTGCTATCGGTAGGAGCCGGCCTTGCCGGCGAAGGGGCCGCAGGGATCAGCCCTTGACCACCTGCTGCAACCCCTCCCACAGCCTTGCCACATGCTCGCGCTCGGTGGGCAACGCGCCCACCGACACCCGCACCATCCACTGCCCGTTCAACGTCGCCGGGGTCACATACGCCGCGCCCGAGGCATTGAGCCGGTCGGCCCAGGCGCGGGTGTGGCGGTCCAGTGCCTCGCCTTCCAGCCCGCCAGGCTGGTGACGAATGCACAGGGTCTGCAACTGCACCGGCGCCAGCACCTCCCAGCCCGGGGCCGCATCTACCTGCTGTTCAAGCCAGCGAGCATTGCCCAGGTCGCGGCGCAGGCGTTGCTGCAAGCCTTCCACGCCTTCGCTGCGCAACATGAACCACAGCTTCAACGCACGGAACCTGCGCCCCAGCGGGATGCCCCAGTCGCGCAGGTTCTTCACTTCGCCATCGACCGCCGACTGCAGGTAGCTGGGGTTGGTGCTCATCACACGGATCAGGTGCTGCGGGTCACGCACGAAATACAGCGAGCAGTCGAACGCCACCCCCAGCCATTTGTGCGCATTGACCACGATGGAGTCGGCCTGCTCGATGCCGGTCCACATCCAGCGGCATTCGGGCAGGATCATCGCCGAACCGGCCATGGCCGAGTCCACATGCAGCCACAGGCCATGGGCGCGGGCGATGCGGCCGATCGGTTCGAGCGGGTCGAGGGCGGTGGTGGCCGTGGTGCCGGTGGTGGCGACCACCGCGCATGGTTGCAGCCCTGCGGCAAGGTCCTGCTCGATGGCCGCTGCCAGCGCTTCAGGGCGCATGGCGAAGGCTTCGTCGACTTCGATGTAGCGGATGTTGTGCTTGCCGAAGCCGGCCAGCAGCGCGGCCTTGTCTACCGAGCTGTGGGCCTGGGCGCTGGTGTAGATCATCAGCGGCCGGGCCTGCGCTTGCAGGCCACCCTTGACCAGCGCGTAGTCGCTGGCGCGCTCGCGGGCGCAGATCAGCGCCACCAGCGTGCTGCTGGAGGCGGTGTCCTGGATCACCCCGCTCCAGGCACCGGACAGGCCGATCATCTGGCGCAGCCAGTCGACCGTGGTTTCCTCCAGCTCGCTCAGCGCCGGGCTCGACTGCCACGACAGGCCGAGTACGCCCAGGCCGGTGCTGAGAAAGTCGCCCAGCACCGAAGACAACGTGCCGTTGGAGGGGAAGTAGCCGAAGAAGTCCGGGTGCTGCCAGTGCGACAGGCCGGGCATCACCAGCTGGTCCACGTCGGCGAGGATCTGCTCGAAAGGCTCGCCCTGCTGCGGCGCGGCCTGGGGCAAGGCGTGCTTCAGGTAGCCCGGCTCGACCTGGGCCATGACCGGCAGGCTGGCGACATTGGCACGGTAATCGGCGATGCGGTCGATCAGTTGGTGACCTTGCTGGCGAAATTCTTCTGGGCTCACGCGCTGGCTCCTGTGGGTGTGATTGCAGTGCCAGCGAGTCTAGGCGCTGGCTGGCCGCTGAAACACGCCGCGCCGCGCATAGCTGCTATGGCGAATCCACATAGCTGCCGGTGACGCCGAACTGCGACTGCTGCCACAGCTCGAACACCTGCGCACGAAACCAGCGGTGCTCGGCCGAAGCCTGCAGGCGCTGGTGCCACACCACCCAGTAGCGCTGGGTGTGTTCGACGAACGCCAGCGGGCACCACACCACCGGGTGCAGGCGGATGAGCTGGCGGGCGATGTGTTCGGGCACAGTGACCAGTGTCTGGCTGGCGCACACCACCTGCACCGCCGCCGAGAAGAACGGCACCTGCAGGGTGATGCGCCGGGCAAGGCCCTGGCCGCGCAGGTGGCGGTCGATGAAGCTGTCCTTGTCGCCGCCGCCACAGATGCGCACGTGCCCCCAGGCCAGGTAGTCGTCCTGGCTCAGCTCGGCGTGCCGGGCCAGCGGGTGTTCGCGGTGCATCAGGCACACCGCGCGATCCTCGCCGAGCATGCGCCCGTGCAGGTTGGCCGGGGCGCTGTCGAACAGCGTGGTGGCCAGGTCGATTTCACCGCTGGCCAGGCGTTCGAACTGGTCCGGCGACCAGCTGCGGTAGTCGATCGACACCCCCGGCGCCTGCTCGGCCAGGCGGCTGACCAGCAACGGCAGCATGTGTTCGGCGATGTAGTCGGAGGCGGCCAGGCAGAATCGCCGCTCGCAGCGCTGCGGGCTGAAGGCCTCGGGTTGGCGCAGGGCGTCGAGCTCGCCCAGTACCTGGCGCAGGGGCAGCACCAGCGCCTGGGCCCGTTCGCTGAGTACATAGCCGCGGCCCTGGCGAACCAGCAGCGGGTCGTCGAAGGCTTCGCGCATGTGCGCCAGCTGGCGGCTGAGCACCGACTGGCTGCTGCCCAGGCGCTCGGCGGCATGGCTGAGGTTCTTGAGCTGCAACAGCGTGTCGAGGGTACGCAGGTGCGCAAGGCTCAACGAGGCGAAGGTGGGGTTCAAGGCGCGCTCCGGCGGTGTAGTCGCCCTAGGCTAAGGGGTTTTGTGCCTGACGCAAAATCCGTTGCGTGGCCTTCGCCGGCAAGGCCGGCTCCTACAAGGGCACTGAAAGCTCTAGACTGTGCACTGGTAGAACACGAGGCCCCCATGGATATCGACCTGGCGCGTACCTTCATCGAAATCGTGCGCAGCGGCAGCCTGGTGGCCGCCGCAGAGCACCTGCACGTGACCCAGACCGCGATCAGCGCACGGGTGCAGAAGCTCGAGCAGTTGCTCGGCTGCCAATTGTTCGTGCGCAGCCGCAACGGCGCCAGCCTGACCGCCGACGGCAAGGGCTTCGTGGCCTACGCCAACCAGCTGGTGCACACCTGGGAGGCGGCGCGGCGCGACCTGCCGTTGCCCGCCGGCGGCTACCAGGTGCTGCACATCGGCGGCGAGGTCAGCCTGTGCAACCCGCTGCTGCTGGACTGGGTTCGCGTACTGCATCAGGAGGTGCCCAGCCATGCCATCCGCAGCGAGGTGGGCGACAGCGACACGCTGCTGCGCAAACTGGACATGGGCTTGCTGGATGCAGCGCTGGTGTACCAGCCGGGGTACGGCCCGGGGGTGCAGGTGGAGCAACTGCTGGAAGAGAAGCTGGTGTGCGTGCGCCGTGCCGGCCAGCCCGAGCCGTATATCTACATCGACTGGGGCGAGGCGTTCCGCCGCCAGCATGACGCGGCGCTGCCCGAGCACGCGCGCCCTGCCTTGAGCTTCAACCTCGGCCCGATGGCCTTGCAGTACATCCTTGAACACGGCGGCAGCGGCTACTTTCGCGCCCGCGTGGTGCAGAGCTACCTGGACTGCGGCGTGCTCGAACGGGTATTGCAGGCGCCGGAGTTCACCTACCCGACCTACCTGGTGTACGCCCGCGAGCGCGACTCGGCAGCGCTGCAACAGGCGTTTGGCCTGTTACGCGGCGTGGTCGCGGGGGACAGTGACTGGTCCCAGCGCTGGGACCCGCTGATCTAGACCGGCCTGCTCGCGCTGCAGCAGTTGCTGGTGCAGCGCGCCGATCAGGTCGGTCTGGGTGACCACCCCGACCAGTTGCCCGGCTTCGAGCACCGGCAGGCAATGCAGGCCCTGGTCGCACAGCAGCGGGATCAGGGCCACCGCCGGTTCGTCGCTGTTCACGCTGCGTACCGGTTTGGTCATGACCTGTTCCAGGCGCACCGGGCGACGCCGGCCGAACAGCGCGCGCCAGCTGAAACGGCGTGCGGCCATTGCCGAATCGAGCAGGTCGCCGACGCTGACGATACCCACCAGCTGGCGCGCCTCGTCGAGCACGGGGAGGATCTTCAGGCGATGCTCGCCCAGCATCTTGAAGGCTTGCTCAAGCGTGGTGTCCGGGCTGGCGGACTGCACGTCGCGCGACATCACCCGGGCAGCCGTCATGCCGCCCAGGCTGCGCTGCAAGGCATGGCGCTCGGTGGCCAGGATGATGCGCTCCAGATCATCACGGGTCACGTCGACGAACTCGCCCAGTTCATTCAATGCGCGGTCCAGGTCGCCGGCACTCACCCCTACCCGCTCGCTCACGGGCGCATCCTGGGTACGGTGCAGGTCGGGCCGCGGGGCGACGATCTTGGGGTAGCGCACGCCGGTCAGGCGGTTGTACACCACTGCCACCAGCAGCAGGCACAGGGCATTGAGCAGCACCGGCTCGACCACCTGGGCGCCCAGGCTCGCCAGCGACGGGTCGGCCATCGCCAGGCTGACCGCCAGTGCCGCGCCCGGCGGGTGCAGGCAGCGCAGCAGGCACATCAGCAGCACCACCAGCACCAGCGCCATGCACACCACCACCAGGCTCGCGCCCAGCCAGTGGTGCAGCACCAGGCCCACCAGCATCGCGCAGCTGTAGCTGCCCAGCAGCGGCCAGGGCTGCGACAGTGCGCCCGAAGACACCCCGAACAGCAGCACCGCCGACGCAGCCAGCGGGGCCATCAGGTGCAGGGTGACGGCGTTGCCGAACAGCACGCTGCACAGCCCGCCGGCCACCAGCAGGCCGAGCACGGCGCCAAGGCCGGCCCGCAGCCACTCTTTGGGCGGGATATGCAACGCGGCGGGGATGAAGCGATCGAGCCAGTTGTTCAGACGGCGGGTGGACATGCGACGACCTGGTACCTGTTGAAATAAAAGAAGCCCGCCCAAGACGAGGGGGCTTTGTATCGCGAGGGGGCAATACGCAAAGGGCTCCGTCCCTGGAGATGGAAATCCGGGGGTTCGGATGCGCGCAGTCTGAACAAAAGCGGGGATGGGCTCCAACGCAAAAAAATGCAGCTTGAGTGCAATTATTTTGCTGGATGAGCCGGCGGGAGGGTTCTGGCAGGAGCGCAAGGCTGCGCTCCTGCCGCTGACCGGGCCTGAACGGCCGAATCAGCCAAGCAGTGCCGGGTCGATGCCGTCGCAGTCGAAGGCGATGTAGCCACCCACTTCATCGGCCCTGCCATCGGTGATCTCGCCGTGATAGGACAGGCCGTTGCTCAGGGTGACGCAGATATGGGTGGGGTCCTGCGGGGCGTCCAGCTTGCCGTTGAACTCGACCGTGAAGCGGGTTTCGCCATCGACCTTCAACCCGATCAACACATTGGCATTGTCCACGGCCTCGGTCTCCTTGCCTGCGTATTCGGCGCTGACGGTCACGGTGGCGGTGTCTTGATACATGCTAGAGCTCCAACGGCAGGAATGCGTGACGCCCACTGGCGCCAACCGGCGGCTAGGGTAAGCCACCAGGCGGGGTGTGGGGAATCCCCGTCGGGCGCAAGGTTGCAATTTGCATGAGGCAAAACGGGCACTCATGCAGGCTGCATGGCCTTAGGACGGTTCGGTTTTACAACTGATTGATTTTGAAAGGATAAATATTTCGTAGCATTTGGCACAGCAACTGCTCTACAGGAGGGGGAAGACCCATTTCATGACTGGAGCACCAACAATGATTACAAGTGCCGATACCTACGCCGTCCCCGCGGGGGACACCTCCAGCCACTCAGGGGTGTCCTGGGCGGCCATCTTCGCCGGTGCCACCGGTGCCGCCGCACTGTCGCTGATCCTTATCGTGCTGGGCTTCGGCCTGGGGTTCTCGGCTGTCTCGCCGTGGCCGGGTGATGGCGCCACGGCCAAGCAACTGGGTATTTCGAGCATCGTGTGGCTGGCGCTGACGCAGATCATTGCCTCGGGCCTGGGCGGCTACATCGCCGGGCGGCTGCGGGTCAAATGGGCCAACCTGCATGGCGATGAAGTGTATTTCCGCGATACCGCCCACGGTTTCCTGGCCTGGGCCTTTGCCACGCTGGTAACTGCGGTGCTGGTGGTGGGTTCGGTGAGCTCGGTGGTGAGCGGCGGCGTCCAGGCCGGCGCGATGGCGGCCTCTGGCGTGGCTGCGGCTGGTGCCGGCGCGGCTGCCAACAGCAGCAAGGCGAGCAATGACGATTCGGCCTACTTCATCGACATGCTGTTCCGTGACGAACGCCCGGTGGCGGTCACCGATGACGCGGCCCACGGCATTGCCGCGCGCATCTTCGTGCGTGGCCTGGCCGACGGCCAGCTGAACGCCGAAGACCGTACCTACCTGGCCAACGTGATTGCCCAGCGCACCCAGATCAGCCAGGCAGAAGCCGAACAGCGCATCGACACCGTGTTCGCCGAAGCCCGCCAGGCCATAGAAGAGGCCAAGCAACTGGCCGACGCCGCACGCAAGGCCGCTGCCGCCTCTGCGCTGTGGATGTTCGTGGCCCTGCTGTGCGGCGCGTTCTTCGCCAGCCTGTTCGCCATCTGGGGTGGCCGTCGCCGTGATGCCGCCGTGTTCCTGACGGCCGACCCGGTGCGCGTCGACCCCACCACTGCCCGTACCCTCTGACAGGAGATTCACCATGCGCTCGATACTGCTGTTCTTCCTCGGTGTGCCTATCCCGATCATCATTCTGATCGCCTTGTTCATGCATTGATGCACACACAAAGCCCCCGACCCGTCGGGGGCTTTTTTGTGGGCGACTGGCACGGCCGATAAATTCAAAAAGGATATAAAAATAACTATTTGTTCTAACTAAAAGTAATAAAAAAATTGCACTCCGCGGGCGTCAGCCTTTACTTTCAGGCCCTACCAGAAAACACCTGACAAACCCGCCTGCGGAGCCCTCACCATGTCCAACAAACCTCCTTCGACCCTGCGCCGCGTGCTGCTTGGCGGTGCCTTTGCCGCGCTCGCCAGCCTGGTACTGCCTGGCCCGGGCGCCTACGCCGAGCCAACCAAGAACCTGCGTATCGGCTACCAGAAGTTCAACAGCGTCAACATTCTCAAGGGCTCCGGCGCCCTGGAAAAAGCCCTGGCGCCGCAAGGCATCAAGGTCAGCTGGTACGAGTTCGCCGCCGGCCCGCAGTTGCTCGAGGCCCTGAGCACCGGCGCCATCGACCTGGGGCACGCCGCCGATGCGCCCTCGGTGTTCGCCCAGGCATCGGGCAAGTCGGTGGTGTACCTGGCCGCCGAACAGCCCTACCCGCGCGGCATCGGCATTGTGGTGCGCGAGCAGGACAAGGTCGCCGATATCGCCGCCCTGAAGGGCCAGCGCGTGGCCACCGGTCGCGGCTGGAATGCCCAGTATCTGCTGGCCGTGGCCCTGCAGGACACCGGCCTGAGCTACAAGGACATCGACCCGGCCTACGTCAACAACGCCGCCGATGCCGTGGCCGCCCTGCAATCGGGCAGCGTCAAGGCCGTGACCCTGTGGGACCCCTTCCTCGCCGCAGCGGAAAAACAACCCGGCCTCAAGACCCTGCGCGACGGCACCGGGCTGACCAACAACCGCACCTTCTACCTGTCTTCGCCAGCCTTTGCCGACGAGAACCGTGGTGTGCTCAAGACCTTCTTCACCGAGCTGGGCAAGGTCAGCAACTGGGCCAACGCAAAACCCAAGGAAGTGGCGGCCCTGCTGGCTCCGCAACTGGGTATCGGCGCCGACGTGCTGGAAGTGGCCAGCGAGCGTCGCAACTACAACGCGGTGGCCATCACCCCCGAGATCACGGCCGAACAGCAGAAGCTGGCGGACACCTTCCAGGGCCTGGGCCTGATTCCCAAGCCGCTCAAGGTCGCCGACGCCGTGTACCCCGTCTCCGTACTGCCTTGACCGCGAGCGATTCGAGCATGTCCAAGCCCATCCGTTTCAACGCCTTCAGCATGAACGCCGCCACGCACCAGTCGCCGGGGCTATGGCGCCACCCACGCAACACCAGCAGCGATTTCAATCGCCTGAGCTACTGGACCGGGCTGGCCAGGCTGCTGGAGCGCGGACGTTTCGACGCGCTGTTCATCGCGGATGTGCTGGGCGTGTACGACGTGTACCAGGGCAGCCACGACGCAGCCCTGCGCGGCGGCGTGCAGGTACCGGTGAACGATCCGTTGCTGATCGTGCCGGCCATGGCCGGGGTCACCGAGCACCTGGGCTTCGGCATCACCTTCAGCCTCACCTATGAGCACCCGTACCCGTTCGCCCGGCGCATGTCGACCCTCGATCACCTGAGCGACGGGCGGGTGGGCTGGAACATCGTCACCGGCTACCTGGACAGCGCCGCGCGCAACCTGGGGCTGGCCCGGCAGCTGGCCCACGACGAACGTTACGAGCTGGCCGAGGAGTACCTGCAGGTGCTCTACAAGCTGTGGGAGAAGAGCTGGGACGACGATGCAGTGGTCCGCGACCGGGCCCGCGGGGTGTTCGTGGAACCTGCGCGGGTGCACCCGATCGGGCATGCCGGTGCGCACTTCCAGGTGCCTGGCGTGCACCTGAGCGAACCATCGCCACAACGCACTCCGGTGCTGTTCCAGGCCGGCGCCTCGGCACGCGGGCAGCGCTTTGCCGCTACCCATGCCGAATGCGTGTTCATCAGCGGCCCGACCCAGACGGTACTGCGCAGCTATGTGGACGGCATTCGCCAGGCCACGCGCGAGGCCGGGCGCCAGGAAGGCGAGGTGCTGATATACGCGCAGGCGCTGCTGATCGTGGGTGACACGCGCGAAGCGGCCCAGGCCAGGCTGGACGAGTACCGCCAGTACGTGGATATCGAGGCGGCGCTGACCTTGCTGGCGGGCTGGACCGGCATCGATTTTTCCAACCTGGAGCCGGATGCGCTGATCGAGTACATCGAAAACGATGCCGGGCGCACGGCGCTGGCAGCCTTTACCAGGTCGGACCCGAACCGGCGCTGGACCGTGCGCGAGGCGGCGGAGTTCGTCAGCCTGGGCGGGCGTGGCCCGGTGCTGCTGGGGTCGCCGGTGGAGATTGCCGACCAGCTGGAGCAATGGCTGGATGCCACCGGCATCGACGGCTTCAACCTCACCTACGCGGTGGTGCCGGATGACCTGCAGGCGGTGGTCAACACGGTGGTGCCGGAACTGCAGCGGCGCGGGCGCTATCGCACCGAGTATGAGGCGGGCACCTTGCGCCACAAGCTGTTCGGGCGTGGGGATCGGTTGCCGGCTGAGCATGCGGGGCGGTTGGTGCAGATCTGAAACCGTGCCGTCTGCAATCGCGGGTCAAGCCCGCTCCCACAGGTTCGACGGTTTCTGTGGGAGCGGGCTTGACCCGCGATTGCAGCACCACCGTTACCGCGTGATATATGGCCACTTGCCTCCACGCTATTGACCAGGATCAACAGATCGCAAAATCACACTCCTACACTAGATAGAGGAAATCAGAACGCAAAACAGGCCCACCATGAGCGAAGAATCCACCGTACACCCCCTGCCCCTGCCATCCGCCTCGTCCAACGACAGCAGTTCGCCGGCCACGCCCAAAGCGGCCGTCACTCGTTCGCGCCGCCCACGCGCCCCGCGCAAGCCTGCTCAGGTGATCCCTGCCGAAATCGAAATCAGTGCCATCAGCCACGAGCCTGCCGCGCTGCAGGTGGCCAGTGCGCCGCGTCGCGGCTCCAACGAAGACAGCGTGTCTGCCGCCCTGCCCGCCAATTACCCCTACCGCAACCGCATGCGCCGCGCCGAGTACGAAAAGGCCAAGCATGAGCTGCAGATAGAGCTGCTGAAGGTACAGAACTGGGTAAAAGCCACCGGCCAGCGCATCGTGGTGCTGTTCGAAGGCCGCGATGCCGCCGGCAAGGGCGGCACCATCAAGCGCTTCATGGAGCACCTGAACCCGCGTGGCGCACGTATCGTGGCCCTGGAAAAACCTTCCGACCAGGAGAAGGGCCAGTGGTACTTCCAGCGCTATATCCAGCACCTGCCCACCGCCGGTGAAATGGTCTTCTTCGACCGCTCCTGGTACAACCGCGCCGGCGTCGAGCGGGTGATGGACTTCTGCACGCCGATGCAGTACCTGGAGTTCATGCGTCAGACCCCGGAGCTGGAACGCATGCTGTGCAACAGCGGCATCCTGCTGTTCAAGTTCTGGTTCTCGGTGAACCGCGAAGAGCAACTGCGCCGGTTCATCTCGCGCCGTGACGACCCGCTCAAGCACTGGAAGCTCTCGCCCATCGACATCAAGTCGCTGGACAAGTGGGACGAGTACACCGCCGCCAAGGAAGCGATGTACTTCCACACCGATACCGCCGATGCGCCGTGGACCGTGATCAAGTCGGACGACAAGAAGCGCGCGCGCCTGAACTGCATCCGCCACTTCCTGCACACGCTGGACTACCCCGACAAGGACCCGAAAGTCGCGCACCAGCCCGACCCGTTGCTGGTCGGCCGCGCCTCGCGCGGGCTGGAGGAAGAGGACCTGGTCAACACCCACTGACCACCGCTGGGGGCGCGTCAGGATGGCGCGCTACCTGCGGCCTAGCGCTTGTTTTTCTTCTTCAGGGCCTTCAGGCGCTTGGCCGCCCGCTCCACCGTGGCCATCTTCTCGGGCCGCTTCATGCGCTTCCACTGCTTGATCTCGTCCTTGCTGCGCCCGCAGCTCACGCACAGCTCGCCGCTGAGCTTGCACGCCGAAATGCACGGGTTGTCGATATCCTTGGCCATGCTGCGCGCTCAGCGCCCACCGCCCAGGTCGATGAAGCTGCCGGTGGTGTAGGAGGCCTTGTCCGACAGCAGCCACAGGATCGCTTCGGCCACTTCGGCCGCCTGCCCGCCACGGCCCATGGGGATGCCCGGTTCCAGCTTGCGGACCCGCTCGGCATCGCCGCTGAGGGCGTGAAAGTCGGTGAAGATGTAGCCCGGCCGTACGCCATTGACACGCACGCCCTCGCCCGCCACTTCCTTGGCCAGGCCCAAGGTGAAGGTGTCCAGCGCGCCCTTGGAGGCGGCGTAGTCGACATACTCGTTGGGCGAACCCAACCGCGCGGCCACCGATGACACGTTGACGATGGCACCGCCCGGCCCGCCATGGCGGGTCGACATGCGTTGCAGCGCATGCCTGGCGCACAGCATCGGCCCCACCACGTTGGTTTTCATCAGCTTGAGCAGGCGAAACTCGGACATCTCTTCCACCCGGCTCTGGTGGCCGATGGTGCCGGCGTTGTTGACCAGCGCCGTGACCCGGCCCAGTTCCTTGTCGACACGCTGGAACAGCTGGATGATTTCATCCTCGACGCTGACATCGGCGCGCACCGTGATCGCCTCGGCACCCAGCGCGCGCACCTGCTCCAGCACGCGATGGGCCGAGGCGTCATCGGCAAGGTAGTTGATGCAGATGCGGTAGCCGGCCCGCGCAGCGGCCAGCGCAGTGGCCGCGCCAATGCCGCGACCGGCGCCGGTAATGATGATCACGTTGTCCATGGATACTCCTGGCCCCAATGCCGTTCACCCGGCAAGGCTAACGCAGCATGGGGCAGCGGGCAAAGGGCTATCAGGCCTTGGGCTCGGGCTTTTGCAGCGGGTACAGGTGCTGGCGCACGATGCCTTCGGGCAGGTCCTTGCCGAACACGCCGTAGCGGGTCGGCCATTCCTTGCGCGGCAGCTTGAAGGTGCCGAACAGCATGTCGACCAGGGGCAGGTGGATCGCGTAGTTCTTGTAGATGTAGTCCTTGTGCCGGGCATGGTGCCAGTGGTGGTAGCGCGGCATCACCAGCACGTAGTTCAGCCACCCGCCGTCGATTCGCACGTTGGCATGCGCCAGCACCGCCTGCACGCCCACCAGGATCACGTAGGCATTCATCGCCTGCGGCGAGAAGCCCAGCAGGATCAGCGGTACCAGCACGCCGGTGCGGGTCAGCAGGATTTCGGCGAAATGGATGCGCGAGCCGGCCAACCAGTCCATCGCGGTGCTGGAATGGTGCACCGCATGGAAGCGCCACATCCACGGCACCACGTGGTACAGGCGGTGCAGCCAGTACTGCCCCAGGTCGGCGACGAACACCGCCAGCACGAACTGCACCACGATCGGCAGGCTCTGCACCTTGGCCTGCAGCGTTTCGGACACCACCCAGCCGGCCAGCCAGGTGGACGAGGCGGTGACGAAGATCAGGATGAACTGCACCAGCATGTGGCTGACGAAGAAGTAGCTCAGGTCGGTACGCCATTGCGGGCGCAGGATGTTCTGCTGCGGGTCCTTGGCGTAGAGCTTTTCCAGCGGGATGAAGATGATCGCCGAAACCAGCAGCGCCAGCACGAACCAGTCAAGGCCAAGGGAATACGGGGTTTGACCGATGGTTTCGGTCTGAATGTTGGTGCCGCCCAGAAACACGGCCAGGCCCGCCGCGCTGATGCCGGTGAAGCCCAGGCGCTTGCGCCGGTTGAGCAGGATGTTGAGGGTGCCCAGGCTGAACGCCAGCACCAGCCCGGCCAGCAGCAGGGTGCGGGCGAACTGCTCGCTGTAGACCTTGCGGAACTCGCCGAAGGTCAGCCACTGCGGGAACAGAAAGCACAGCACCGCCAGCAGGCTGAGCAAGCCGAGCATGGCCGACAGGTAGCCGCTGATACGCCCTTCACCGAACCGGAACGGCTCGTGCCCGTGACGCTTGAAGTAGGCCTTGAGTGCCTGCATGGGTCATGTTTCCTTGATTGACTGTGGTACTCCATCACCGATGGTCGCCCTGACCAGGCACGACGCCATCGTTTGGGGTTAGAGGAGCGAGTGCTCCCACAGGTCACGCAGGCAGTGTCCTACCTTACAAATCTGTAATGCAGCGCTCAGTCTGGCGACAGCTTCACCCGGCTATGCTCCAGCCATGAGCCCGGTTACCCTGTTGCACTGACCGACCACCGATCATTCGAGACGCGGGTTGCCCTGACGGCGGCCCCGGAGATCCACGATGCTGAAAAAGAATTTCGTTGCCTTCGGCCTGCTGGCCATGAGTGCGCTGGCCCAGGCCGGCCAGACCATCGATGTGTACCGCGACCCCAACTGCGGTTGCTGCAAGGAATGGATCAGCCACCTGCGCGACAACGGCTTTAGCGTGAATGACCATGTGGAGCCGAACATGAGTGCAGTCAAGCAGCGCCTGGGCGTGGCGCCGCGCCTGGCGTCGTGCCACACCGGGGTGATCGACGGCAAGTTCGTCGAGGGCCATGTGCCGGCCGAGCAGATCCAGCTGCTGGCCAAGCGTCCCGACCTGCGCGGCCTGGCCGTGCCGGGCATGCCGATGGGCTCGCCAGGCATGGAGATGGGCGATCACAAGGATGCCTACCAGGTCATCGGCCTGACCCGCGACGGCACCGACGAAGTGGTCGCCAACTACCCGTGAGCACGGCCCCATGCTGAGCGGCTGGGGGCTGTTCCTCAGCGCCTTTGGCGCCGCCACCCTGTTGCCGTTGCAGTCCGAGGCGGTATTGGTCGGGCTGCTGCTGCACGAACCTGATGCCTGGTTGCTGCTGCTGGCGATTGCCACCGCCGGCAATGTACTGGGCTCGGTGGTCAACTGGCTGCTGGGCCGGGGCATCGAGCACTTGCGCGACAAGCGCTGGTTTCCGTTCAGCCAGGCCCAGCTGGACAGGGCCCAGCAGCGCTACCGGCGCTATGGCCAGTGGTCGCTGCTGTTGAGCTGGATGCCGGTGATCGGCGACCCGCTGACGCTGATCGCCGGGATCATGCGCGAGCCATTCTGGCGTTTCATGCTGCTGGTGACCGTGGCCAAGGCCGGGCGTTACCTGGTGCTGGTGCTGCTGACCCTGGGCTGGGTGCACAGCTGAGCGGCTTCAGCAGAAGCGTTGCAGTTGCATCTCGCGCAGCCGGCTGAGGGTGCGGCGGAACGGGAACTCCAGGTAGCCTTCGGTATACAGCGCCTCGAGTGCCACCTCGGCCTCCAGGTACAGCGCCACGCGGCGGTCATAGCATTCATCGACCAGCGCGATGAAGCGCCGCACGCTGTCGTCGTGAATCGACAGCTGCGGCAGTTCACGATCCCCCGCCACTACCCGCTCGGCGCCGTCCTCGGTGCCGCGGGCGATTCTGCCCGGTCGTTGCCGGGCCCCGAGTGCAGGCACTTCGCCCAGCAGAATGACCTTGAAGCGATCACACAGGGCCATGAAGTCCATGGCGGCCAGGGGCTGCTCGCACAGTTCGTTGTAAGTGCACCACACCGCCGAGGTGCTGCGTCGCACCACCTTGACCGTGCGGTAGCCCAGGCTCAGGTCCTCGCGGCTGACCGGTTCACCCGCGCTCGACTGCTCGAACACCTGGGCCAGCGCGCTGGGCTGGCCCGGCTGGCGCACCCAGTAGCGTTGCAGTTCAGCACCGGGATGCAGGCGATGGTCCTGGCCGCCGTCCACCGCCACCACGTGCATGTGCCGCTCGATGGCGGCAATCGCCGGCACGAAGCGTTCGCGATTGAAACCGTCGGCGTAGAGCTGCGCCGGCGGCTGGTCGGAGGTGGCAACGATGACCACGCCGCTGTCGAACAGCACCTGGAACAGGCGACCGAGAATGATGGCGTCACCGATGTCGTTGACGAACAGTTCGTCGAAGCACAGCACGCGGATCTCTTCGGCCAGGCCGTGGGCAAGGGCCTGCAAGGGGTCGGCGGTGCCGTTGAGCTGGAACAGGCGCTGATGCACCCAGCGCATGAAGTGGTGAAAGTGCTGGCGGCGGGCGGGCACCTGCAGGCAGCGGTGGAACTGGTCCATGAGCCAGGTCTTGCCGCGCCCGACCGGGCCCCACAGGTATACCCCACGCGCCACCTCGCCGCGCTCAAGAGCCTCGAAGCAGGCTTGAAGGCAGTCGACGGCATGCTGCTGCGCAGCGTCGGGGACAAAGCCATTGAGCTCGATGGATTGCTGGTACAACGACAGCGGGGTGAGGCTGGACATGCCGGGGGCCTGTGCGGAAAAAGGCCAAGGGTAGCATCAGTGAGGTTTGCGGGGCGTGCTTCGCCTGCAGCAGCCGGCCTTGCCGGCGAAGCACGCGCCACCGCTTACTGCGTCAGGCCCACCTTCAGCAGCGCACCGTCACTCTCGTCGGTCAGCACATAGAGAAAGCCGTCCGGCCCCACCCGCACATCGCGAATACGCGCATTCAACTGCCCCAGCAGGCGCTCTTCATGCACCACCTTGTCGCCATCCAGTTGCAGGCGGATCAGCTCCTGGGCGGCCAGCGCGCCGATGAACAGGTTGTGGTCCCAGGCCTTGAAACGCGGGTTGTCGTAGAACGCCATGCCGCTGATGGCCGGGGACTTCTCCCACACGTGCAGCGGGTCCACCGCGCCCTCGACGCGCTTGCCCTTGGCCTCGGGTATCGGCAGCAGCGAGTAGTTGATGCCGTGCGTCGCCAGGGGCCAGCCGTAGTTCTTGCCCGGCTTGGGAATGTTGATCTCGTCGCCGCCGCGAGGCCCGTGCTCGTTGGTCCACAGTTCGCCTGTCCACGGGTTCAATGCCGCGCCCTGCTGGTTGCGATGGCCATACGACCAGATCTCGGGGCGCACGTTGCTCTGGCCCACAAAGGGGTTGTCCTTGGGCACCTGCCCGTCGGGCAGGATGCGCACCACCTTGCCCTGCAGCTTGTCCAGGTCCTGGGCGGTGGGCCGCTGGTTGTTCTCGCCCAGGGCGATGAACAGGTAGCCGTCGCGGTCGAACACCAGCCGCGAACCGAAGTGGTTGCCGCTGGACAGCTTGGGCTGCTGGCGGAAGATCACGTTGAAGTCGTCCAGGCGCAGGTTGTCGCTCGACAGGCGGCCGCGCCCCACGGTAGTACCGGCCGTGTCGCCATCACCCCCGCCTTCGGCATACGAGAGGTAGACCATGCGGTCCTGCTTGAACTGCGGCGACAGCGCCACGTCGAGCAACCCGCCCTGCCCCTTGGCCCACACCTGCGGCACGCCGCTCAACGGCGAACCGACCTTGCCGTCGGCGCTGATGATGCGCAGGTTGCCCTGGCGCTCGGTCACCAGCATGCCCTGCCCGTCGGGCAGGAACGCCAGCGCCCAGGGGTTCTTCAGCCCCTCGGCCAGGGTACTGACGGTGAGCTGGCCTTCTTCGCTGGGGAAGGTGCGCTCAGGGGCGGCGGTGGCGGTCAGCGGCAACAGCGCCGCAGCGCAGAGGGAGAGTAGCCAGGTACGTGAAGACATGCAGGGTTCCTTGCAGTGGGCCTGTCTCTTATACACATCTCCGAGCCCACGAGACCGTACTAGATCTCGT
>OLII01000247.1_pt1 | contig 21616 bp, 15 predicted proteins | sample 1609481 | NCBI WGS metagenome assembly OLII01 (sample SAMN05416859, study PRJEB24817) | seawater metagenome | isolation source: Sea water | place: Canada:Atlantic | collected 2013-11 | reverse complement strand
CCCCTGACCCCCTCGGTGTAAACGAGGTGCTCTGAACCAACTGAGCTAATTGCCCGAATGTTATTTTTGAATTCCTATTCGAGATGGAATTTTGTGGGCAATAAGGGATTCGAACCCCTGACCCCCTCGGTGTAAACGAGGTGCTCTGAACCAACTGAGCTAATTGCCCTCAATTGCGGATGCAAATATACAAGAGTTTTTAGATTTCACAACACTTTTATGGTATTTATTTAAATTATTTCAGCAACCACAAAGGTACTTCCCCCAATATAAATGAGGTCATTTTTCGAAGCATTCTCTTTCGCTTTTGTAGTCGCCTGATTCACAGATTCAAAAGCAGTTCCTTTTAAACCATACCCCAATGCACGCTTTTCCAAAACAGCAACCTTCATCGCTCTTGGAATTTGTGGTTCACAAAAATAATAGAGCGCATTTTGTGGGAATAAGGGCAATATCGCATCTAAATCCTTATCAGAAACAACACCCAAAACAATATGTAACTGATCGTAATGCTCTTTTAGCAATTGCTGCATCACCAACAACAGCCCTTCTGAATTATGAGCAGTATCACAAATTACCTTAGGGAATTCTTGTAACACTTGCCATCTCCCTTTTAAGTTGGTGTTCTGCACCACCTTCATCAAGCCTTTTTGTATATGACTAGCCGTTACCGCAACGCTTTTTAATTGTCCAATAGCAGCAACTGCTGTTTTTGCATTGTACTGCTGATAATCCCCTAACAAATCTGTCTCAAACCGCCCCTCGGTATCAGAAGCAAAGCACATCTCAGAACCGCTGCTTTGTGCATGCTCTAAAAATACATGTGCAACACCCTCTTGTCGTTCTCCAATCACTACCGGAATTGTTGGTTTGATAACCCCTGCTTTTTCAAATGCAATCTTCTCTAAGGTATCTCCTAAAAACTGGGTATGATCCAATCCTATATTGGTAATCACCGAAACCTCTGGCGTGATGATGTTTGTAGAATCTAACCTACCGCCAAGTCCTACTTCAATAATGGCAATATCTACTTCCTCCGCTGCAAAGTATGCAAAGGCCATCCCCACGGTCATTTCAAAAAAAGAAAGTCCCTGTTTTTGAATAAAGGCTTTTTGCGTTTCAATAAAGTCGACCACAAATTGCGATACTACTTCCACTCCGTTGATGCGAATACGCTCGGTAAAATTCTTTAAATGCGGCGATGTGTACAGACCTACCTTGTACCCAGCCTCTTGCAATATAGAGGCCAACATATGACTCGTAGAGCCCTTTCCATTGGTACCACCCACATGAATGGTTTTTATCTTTTGTTCCGGAAAATTCAATGCTTTTGAAAAAGCCTTGCTATTGGTAAGGTCTTTTTTGAATGCCGCTTTCCCTTGTCTTTGGTACATAGGTAATTGGGCAAACATCCAATCTAATGTTTCTTGGTATGTCATTTATTCTGATAACATAAAACGGTACACGATGGTTCCTTTTTGTTTACTTGGTGCATTGGGATCTGCATTCCATTTGGTTTTGAGAGCGGCAGCCTTTGCAGGGTCCATTAAGCACTTTGCAGTATTCGTAGATCCCTTTACTCCAGGAATAGCTCGAATTACCTTACCTGTTGTATCTACCTCAATACTCACAACCACAATCCCCTCTTCGTTACACTTAGGTTTTTCAATCGGCTTAGACAACGCAGCTCTTCCCGCTAAATTGTAATTCTTATCACCGTTGGCACCTGTGCTCCCGTAGAACTTCGTTGCTGTTGGATCTCCTTTTAAACTTCCTTTTACCCCAGGCTTTTTCGTATCTCCCTCTCCTTTGGAACCTCCTGTATCTGAAGGAGTGTCCAACAAATTATTCAATAAATCTTGGGTCTGTTTTGACGGCTTTGGCTTTGGAATCTCTTTTGGGGCTTCCTTCTTCTCTTTAGGGGCAACAGGTTTTTCTTCTGGCTGCTCCTCAGACTTCTCAAGCACAGGAGCTTCTTCCGTATCTTGTGTAAGCACTGCTTCTTCGATCACTTCTTCTGGCAAGATCTCTTGTACTTCTTCAATAGGCGCTGGCACCTCTTCTGGTACCGGAGCTGCTTTCGTTTTTTCAACAGGAGCTCCAAGCCCAGCATCGGGATTCCCAAAATTAATAGCCACACCATATTCCTGAGGTGGATCTAAGTATTGAAGTCCGAAATTTAAGATCCCAAACACGATCAATATCAGCAATACTATTGTAATGGCTGCTGACTTTCTCTTATGTGTTGTCTCTAAAAATTGCATTATTTTGTTTTATGTAGCTAGTACTTGGTGTCTCTTTTGTCGTATTTCAAACGACAACTACTTTCCTTTTACGGCCAAAATCATTTTTAATTTATTGCGATTTGCAATATCAATAATTTGCATCACCTTTTGATAAGGCACCGCTTTGTCTCCGCGAATCACCACTGTCTTACTTTTATCTACACCCACGCGCTTTAGTAATTCATTCTCTAAATTTGCTTCGCTCACCTTTGTTTTGTCAATATAAAAAAGAGAGGCATTGGTAATAGACACCGCAACAGATGTTTTGTTCTCTGTTTTTCCTCCTGCTTTTGGCAATAGAATATCAATGGCACTCACCGTAACTAACGTAGATGTAAGCATAAAAAAGATCAACAATAAAAAAACAATATCGGTCATGGATGACATATTGAAATTTGGATTGACTTTATTTCTTCCTCTAATATTCATTACACAGGCTCATTTAAGAGATCTAAAAATTCTACCGAAGTAGCTTCCATTTTATACACCACCTTGTCTGTTCTTACGACCAAGTGATTGTACGTAATATAGGCGATAATCCCAACAATTAATCCCGCTACTGTGGTGGTCATGGCTGTATAAAGTCCGTCAGACAACAACTTAATATCAATCTGACCACCAGAGTTTGCTATTTCATGAATGGCAACAATCATACCAATAACAGTTCCTAAAAAACCAATCATAGGTGCTGCTCCTGCAATCGTTGCGAGCACACTCACATTTTTCTCTAGTTGATATATTTCTAATTTTCCTGAATTTTCAATCGCTTTATTGATATCATCCAAAGGCTTTCCAATTCTAGAGATCCCTTTCCCTACCAATCGTGCAGTTGGAGAATCCTTTTGCTTACACAAATCTGTTGCTGCCTGCAATTTCCCTTCAGAAACATAGTCTTTTATTTGATTCATAAAATTCTCGTCTACCTTTGCTGCAGCTTTGATGGCAAAAAAACGCTCAAAATAAATGTACAGCGCCACGGCTAATAAGACAAATAAGAGTCCAATAATCAATCTTCCACCCGTACCACTCTCCATAATTAATTGATAGATGGACAGTGTTTTTTGATCTGATACAACCTCGGTTGCTGTATTCAAATTCTCTTGCATGAACAATAACATAGTTTCGTTTAATTAAAGATTACGTAACCTTAACGCAGTTACTTTTTAAAAATTGTTTCAAAAAAAACCCGAGAATGAACTCGGGCTATTCTTTTATAATAAGCTTCTTAGAAGCATAAAGGCAAAGGACCCTACGATAAAGCCAATCAAGGCAAGCCATGCGATCTTCTTCAAATACCAGAAAAAATCTATTTTCTCCATTCCCATCGCTACAACTCCTGCAGCAGAACCAATAATCAACATACTTCCTCCTGTACCTGCAGAAAAGGCAATGAAATGCCATAATGGATTGTCCATGCTTTCAGAAAACATTCCTAAACTCGCAGCCACTAATGGCACATTGTCTATAATTGCAGACCCTAAACCTAGTAACATGACCACCAAATCAGATACCTTTGTTCCGTCTAGTTCAGAGCCCATTAATGGAATTGATTCTTTTAAACCATCTGCAAATTGAAATAAGATTCCTAAAGACTCTAGGGCTGCTACCGCCATAAGGATCCCTAAGAAAAATAAAATACTTGGCATTTCTATCTTAGACAATGAGCTGTGCACAGGACTGTGGTGTGCAGGTGCTGTTTCTCCGGTTGCAAAGCTTGTCATTGACAATTTCTTTCTACTAAATACTTCAGCAAAGGTAGCTACAACAGCTAAAGACAGCATCATCCCAACATAAGGAGGCAAGTGCGTTACTGTTTTAAAAACAGGTACAAAAACAATAGCCCCTAACCCTAAATACAACATGGTTGCACTGTGCTTGTTTGGCACCACATCTTCTACAGCAGTATCACTATCAATATCTCCTTTAAACGCAGGTAAAAAGGTTGCCACAAATGTAGGCACCAACATACATAATAAAGAAGGTATAAATAAGTACTTAAACAACATTGGTGTACTTACTTTACCACCAATCCAAAGCATGGTCGTTGTCACATCTCCAATTGGAGAGAAGGCCCCACCTGCATTGGCTGCAATAATAATCAACCCTGCAAACCAAATTCTATCTTCTCTACTTTTTACAATTTTCTGCAAAATGGAAATCAACACAATGGTTGCTGTTAAATTGTCTATAATTGCCGACAAAACAAAGGCCAACCAAGCAAAAATCCATAAGATTTTCTTTTTCTTTTTTGTGTTAACATAGCCTTTTATTGTAGCGAACCCATCGAAGTAATCAATAATCTCTACAATGGTCATAGCCCCCAATAGGAATACCAAAATCTCAGCTGTTTTCCCTAAATGGTGTAATAAAGTTTCTTCTACTAGATGCATTTTATCTGCATGCACTAGAGACGAAAATCCTTCTACCAAAGCATGTTTTGAAGAGTCGAACCAATTCGGAAAACTATCAACCCCTAAGGCCACCATTGCCCAACACACTGCCATCATTACCAGCGCCGGAATTAGTTTATCTATCTTTAAATTGTGTTCTAGTGTGATGGCTAAATATCCCAACACGAATACTAAAATAATAATCGTCTCCATTCTTTATGTATATTAAATTAACTGTGTTAACGCTATTTCAAACGCTGTTTTACAAATTTCTGTTGTGCTTGTGTTCTTTTCATAGGCTTTTTGCAATGCTTTTCTAATCGTTTCAGAAGTGTCATTGAAAATTGCTTCATCTTCCATTGGCAACGCTACTCTTGCTTCCATTAGATAAGCGAAAACTCTAGCAATACCACAATTTGATATAAAATCGGGCAACAAACTCACCTTACTATCTGTGAACTCCATAATTGGGCCAAAGAAAATTTCTTTGTCTGCAAACGGCACATTAGCACCTGGTGAAACCACTTCTAATCCTGCGGCAATCATTTGCGATATTTGCTCTTGAGAAACCAATCTTGAGGCTGCAGCAGGCACAAACACTTCTGCAGACATTGACCATATTTTCTCATTGATTTCCTCAAAAGGAATCATATTTTCTGCCACTAATTTATTTCCATCTTTTCCTAAAAAAAGCGCAGTCATTTCGTCCATGCTAAACCCTGACTCATTGATAAGACCTCCGTCTCTATCAATAATTCCAACCACCTTCGCACCTAATTGTGTTAAATAGTATGCGGCAGCAGATCCTACATTTCCAAAACCTTGTACCACAGCTCTTTTTCCTGCAATAGCACCTCCGTAAATGTTGTAATAATGCTTTACCGCTTCAGCAACACCGTAGCCCGTTAACATATCTGCAACGGTGTACTTTCTTGATAAGTCTGGTGAAAATTTCTTGTTTTCAATAATCTTAATCACACCTTGACGCAGCTGACCAATTCGATTGATTTTATCAGCTTCTGTGGGCTTAAAATGTCCGTTAAAGATTCCCTCTTGTGGATGCCAAACACCACAATTTTCAGTAATTGGAATAACATCTTTATCTGCATCAACATTTAAATCTCCTCCTGTACCGTAATAATGTTTTAACAACGGCGTAACTGCTTTGTACCAGCGCTCTAACACTCCTCTTTTTCTTGGGTCATTCGGGTCAAAATTGATTCCAGATTTAGCGCCTCCAATAGCAGGTCCTGAGACTGTAAATTTCACCTCCATGGTTTTAGCCAATGACAACACCTCGTTCATATCCAAGCCTTTTCGCATTCGCGTTCCTCCACCAGCGGCACCTCCTCGTAAGGAATTAATCACTGTCCAACCCTCTGCATCTGTTTCTGAATCTTTCCAATTAAAAACAATTTCTGGTTGCTTATTTTCGTATTTCTTTAATAATTCTTTCATGTTCTTTTCTTACTACTATCATTCACTATTATACTTTGTTTTCTTTTTCAGTGTTACGCATTCGCAAAGCTAAAGTTGATTCATTCGAGTTTGAAATTTAAATTACACAATAAGCGCCCTTTAAAAAGAGCACAGAATGACAAACTTAAGGAAAAAAACGAGCGCTTGATAAAAATAAATGGACTTTCACCAAAAATTAAGGATGAAATATCGCTCCAGCGCTATGATCTCTGCTAGCACCAGTAACAGAACTCAAGCAATTCACCTGGTTTTCATCACGTAAAACCCCCAACAAAGCAAAGATTAACGCCTCTTTATACTCGACAATTTCTACTGAAGGAATGCATATTTCTATGGTGGAAAGCTCCGAAATTTGCTGCATTAAAAACAAATTAAACACACCACCTCCGGTAACCAATACCGCTTCTCTACCCTGCAACACCTTAGAAATTTGAATTGCCATATGTTCTATGCAGGTTCTTAGAATGTCTTTGACTGGTAGGTTAAAGGAATCTATTCGCGGAAATACCTGTGCCTGCACCCATTCCAACCCTAACGATTTTGGAGCTGCTTTTTTATAAAATTCTACTTCATTTAATTGCATGAGCAGTTGTTGATGTACAACTCCCGAAGCCGCTATACGTCCCTCATTATCATAGGCCAACCCAAGCTGACGGGTATAGTGATTCAATACAATATTCACAGGAGAAATATCGAAGGCGATGCGCTTCCCTCCTTTGGTATAGGATATATTGGAAAATCCACCAAGATTCAAACAGGCGTCGTAATTAGCAAACAGCAATGCATCTCCAATAGGCACCAATGGAGCTCCTTGCCCTCCCAATTGCACATCTTGGGTTCTAAAGTCACAAATCACTTTGATTCCCGTGTTTTTTGCCATGATTTCGCCGTTTCCAATCTGCAAGGTAACTCCCTCTGCAGGCGCATGTAAAATGGTATGCCCATGAGATGCAACAAAATCAACCTTCGTGAGCTGATACTTCTCAACAAATGAAACTATGCATTCTGCAAGCAATTCACCATACGCCCTATCTAAATGCACTAACTCTTGTTTAGTTTCGTGCACACCATTTCGCAATCTTGATGTCCACTCAGACGAATATTTAACTGTCTCTGAGCACTTTATTTTAAAATCTGACAAGGTATCTGTATCAAAATCAACACATACCAAATCGACCCCATCTAAAGATGTTCCAGACATGACCCCGATGACTCTTTTAAATACACTATGCATATCGGTAAAAATAACAAAAGTTTAGTGAAAATTCACTAGTAAAACAGTATCTTTGGAAACATTTTTTACGAATATTATAATTAATACAACATGGATTTTAACCTTACCGAAGAGCATTTGATGATTAGAGACGCTGCTCGTGATTTTGCACAAACAGAATTACTACCTGGCGTTATTGAGAGAGATAATAAACAAGAATTCCCCAACGAACTGGTTCGCAAAATGGGAGACTTAGGGTTTATGGGCATCATGGTAGATCCAAAATATGGAGGAAGCGGAATGGATACGTTTTCGTATGTACTCATTATGGAAGAGCTTTCTAAAATAGATGCCTCGGCTTCTGTGATTGTTTCTGTAAACAACTCTTTGGTTTGTTATGGACTGGAAGCTTATGCTTCTGAAGAGCAAAAACAAAAATATTTAACAAAATTAGCGACTGGTGAATTTGTGGGGGCTTTTTGCCTGTCTGAGCCGGAAGCAGGATCTGACGCTACCTCTCAAAGTACCACAGCCATAGACAAAGGAGATCATTACGTGATCAACGGAACTAAAAACTGGATTACTAGTGGTGGTAGAGCAGATGTTTATTTGGTCATTGCACAAACAGACAAAGACAAAGGACACCGCGGAATCAATGCCTTTATTGTTGAAAAAGGCATGGAAGGATTTGATATTGGTCCGAAAGAAGACAAATTAGGAATTCGAGGAAGCGATACCCACACCTTACAATTCAACGATGTAAAAGTACCGAAAGAAAATAGAATTGGTGCCGATGGTTTTGGATTTAAATTTGCCATGAAAACACTTTCTGGTGGACGTATTGGTATTGCTGCCCAAGCACTCGGAATTGCATCTGGAGCCTATGAATTGGCATTGAAATACTCCAAAGAGCGTAAAGCATTTGGAACAGAAATCGCAAATCACCAAGCCATTGCCTTTAAATTGGCAGACATGTACACAGAAATTGCAGCAGCACGTCATTTAGTAATGAAGGCCGCTTGGGACAAAGACCAAGGAAACAACTATGACATGTCTAGTGCCATGGCAAAACTATATGCATCTAAAGTAGCCATGGAGCAAACGGTAGAAGCTGTGCAGATCCATGGAGGAAATGGTTTTGTAAAAGAATACCATGTAGAGCGTTTGATGCGAGATGCAAAAATTACACAAATCTATGAAGGAACTTCTGAAATTCAGAAAATTGTAATTTCTAGAACTTTAATAAAAGGCTAAATTCAAAAGTAAATAGATTCAAAAGCGCACTTTTCAGTGCGCTTTTTTTTGTCCTATATATGTAGCGATATGCGATGTAGCTGCAATCCTGATGAAAAGGCATTGTGTCGCATGTATTTCCGATCGTTGTCTTCCCGCAAAGAAGCTTCAATAAAATCCAAGTCGAGCTTTCCTTTACCCAATTCAAACAAGGTACCCATCATCAAACGAATCTGATAACGCAAAAAACCTTTTCCCTTTACTTTCAGCACATAACTATGCTCCGGGAAAAAGCTCGCAGTGAATGCTGTATTGGCTACAATTTCACAGGAAGCGATGGTTCTTTTAAATATGGTATTTTCCGAAGGTTTGGTACAGTATTTATGAAAGTAATGTTCTCCTTGAAATAAAGCAGCGCCTTTTTTCATGAGCTCAATGTCTAAAATCTCCGGTATGTTCACCATAAAAGGAGCAGCAAAGGGATGGTTCTTCGCACCAAATGAAAAGTAATAATGATATTCTTTGGTTTTGGGACAATTCATCAAGTCGAAACCAACTGGTGTTTGTTGCACCCCTACCGCATTGATATCTGGCGGTAAATTGTGATTGAAAAAAGGTAAAAACGCTGAGGCATCCAACTCCTCTGTTACAAAAAGCTGAAAATAGTACGTTTGTGCAGACACCATTGCATCTGTTCTTCCAACACCGAGCGTTTTATATCGCGCGCCTTCAAAAACGAAAAACAAGGTTTTGTCAATCATCTCATGCAAGGTTTTCACATTCTTTTGCTTCTGCCAACCATGAAATCTAAATCCTAAATACTGTATTTCTACAACATAATTATACGGGTATTTCATGCTACAAAACTACAGGAAAAATATTTTTTTTAAAAAAAACGGCATTTTTATGAGATTCATAATTTTAAGTTAAAATAAAATACACCCCCTAAAAAAACATCCTAATACTCCATAAACTTATCATATTTTAAATATTACCCCCTATTTTTTGATAGTATTTATCTTTCTACATCGTTTTCGTAAAAGGATGATTTTTTTTTAAACATGAAATACCTATACATTTGTCTTGAAATTAACAAATTCAAACACAACGAATTTTAAAAGCAAACATCATGAAAAAAATTATTTTTACAGCATGTATCTTAAACACCTTGTTACTTATTGGACAAGAGAAAACATCAGAAAAAGCATTAAAAATTAGTGGAAGTGTAGATTCTTATTACACAACAAACTTATCTACCTCCGCACTTGGAACCACAGGGATCCTCTCAGACGTAGCTGCCAATGGCTTTGGACTGGGTATGGCCAACCTCGTATTCTCCTATGAAAAAGGAAAAACAGGAATGGTTGCAGACCTCGCTTACGGACCAAGAGCAAATGCTGCCAACGCATACACCGGAGCAATCAATCAATTATATGTGTATTACCAAGCTAGTGAAACCGTGAAATTTACCTTGGGTCAATTCAATACCTTCTATGGATACGAAGTAATTTCACCAACAGTCAATTTCAATTACTCGGTTTCTTATTTATTTAATGCCGGACCCTTTTCACATACGGGTTTGCGGGTAGACTTCACTCCTAACGATGATTTCTCTTGGATGTTAGCCGTGACCAATCCGCATGGAATTGTTGCGGGTACCAATACCAGTGACGACTTTCAACTTGGTGGACAAGTAGGGTACAAAAATCAATATTTCAATCTAGCCTATGGCGCTGATGGCTTTGGTTACAAAGACGTACTTTATCTCGATTATACCGGAGGATTTGATGCCTCAGACTCTTTCTATATTGGAATCAATGCGGCCTATGCAAACTCATCGGATGCAGATGGTGGCTACAGTGGAGCAGCACTCTACTTTCAAAAAGAAATTTCAGCATCCTTTTCGCTTGGGTTTAGACCTGAATTCTTCCAAGTCAGAGATAGCAGTGAAAAGACAAACATCACCGCATTAACACTTACAGGAAAAACAGCACTCTCAGAAAACTTAAACCTACTAAGTGAATTGCGATATGATACTGCCAAAGATGTGGTATTCATTGGCGGAGAGGAAAACATTACAGGATTGACACTGGCTGCAGTGTATTCATTCTAACACAAAGCGATCAAATATTGTATAATCTCAATTTTTAAATATGAAAAAAGTAGAAACAATCATTAGAAAATCAAAATTTAGCGCGGTAAAAAAAGCACTGCATGAAGTGGGGGTGAACTTCTTTTCCTACTGGGATGTTACTGGTATAGGAAACGAAAAGGAAGGACATGTGTACCGAGGTGTAAGCTATAGCACAAGCGATATTCAAAGAAGATACCTTTCTATTGTGGTCAATGATGATTTCGAAGAGGTAACCATTCAAGCCATCTTACAATCAGCAGCTACCGGAGAAGTCGGAGACGGAAAAATATTTGTTTCTGAAATCAAAGAAAGCTATAGAATACGAACAGGAGAAAAAGGAGGAGACACTTTAAATTAACACTTTAACAAAACACATCATGGAATTACTTACTACAAATAATGTATGGATGATGCTCTGTACAGCATTGGTTTTCTTTATGCATTTAGGATTTGCATTTTTAGAAATAGGATTGACCAGACAAAAAAATACACTCAATATTTTATTTAAAAATATCTTTATCATTACCGTTGGATTGCTGCTATACTGCCTGGTTGGATTCAATCTCATGTACCCTGGATTTGCAGAGGGATCATCAGGAATCTTTGGGTTTGCAGGATTTGGACTGTCTTCACCTGTAACCGCCGAAGGAGCTCTAGACTTGGCTTACAATGAGGGATATACTTATTGGACAGACTTCCTATTTCAAGGAATGTTTGCAGCCACTGCAGCTACCATTGTTTCAGGTGCCGTAGCAGAAAGAATGAAACTCATTCCTTTCTTGATATTTACCGTAATCTACGTTGGTTTGGTATACCCAATTGCAGGTTCATGGAAATGGGGAGGTGGATTTTTACAAACTTTAGAAACACCTTTTTATGACTTTGCTGGATCAACACTAGTACACTCTGTGGGTGGATGGGCTGCCTTAGTTGCGGTTTGGTTGCTAGGAGCTCGTATTGGAAAGTTCAAAAAAGGAAAACCACAAGCAATCCCTGGACACAACATCCCATTAGCTACAGCAGGTGTCTTAATTTTATGGTTGGGATGGTTCGGCTTCAACGGAGGATCTGTTTTATCTGCAGAGCCTGGAGCTACTTCGTTAACACTCGTAACAACCTGTTTAGCCGCTGCCGCTGGAGGTGTGCTCTCTTTTATCGTGTCTACAGCACTCTATAAAAATTTCGACTTGACCATGTTTTTAAATGGAATATTGGGTGGACTCGTGAGTATTACTGCAGGCGCAGATCAAATGTCTCCAACCGATGCCATCCTTATCGGTGCCATTGGTGGTACCCTTATTGTATTCGCGGTTTCTTTGATAGATCGCTTGAGATTAGATGATCCCGTTGGTGCCATTGCGGTGCACTTGGCCTGCGGAATCTGGGGAACCTTAGCCGTTGGAATCTTTGGAGCATTGGCAAGTTGGAAACAATTTGTGAGTCAGCTTATTGGAACTGGATCTTATGCGCTGTTCTGTATTGTAACCTCCTTCATCATTATTTATGGTTTGAAAAAAACCATGGGAATACGAGTTTCTCAAAAAGAAGAATTAGAAGGATTAGATTCACACGAACATGGCATGAATGCCTATCCTGATTTCCGATTGAACGAAAATTAATAGCATTTTTACAAAAATTTAAAAAATCACATAGTTTGCGAACTATGTGATTTTTTTGGCTCTAAATTACAGATTTACAAATAAATCAATAAAAAATCATATTATCTATATTTTTACTAACAATAAATTCATTTTAATGTATTTACTATAACGTTTTAGTTGTTTTAATACATTTAACATAAAATTATACTTAATTTTGTACACACCACGAAAAGGAATAAAGAGATCAATTAAGCAACGACAAGAATGTTACAGATGACTCAGTAGAAACCAAAATATAGACACATGAAAGAACAAGGACTGTACTTACCCGAATTTGAAAGAGCAAATTGTGGCGCCGGATTTATTTGTAATCTGAATGGAGAAAAATCCAATACCATTATTCACAATGCCCTAGAAATATTGGTAAAATTAGAACATCGCGGTGCTGTTGGATCAGATGGAAAAACAGGGGATGGTGCCGGAATATTAATTGACATTCCACATGAATTCTTTCAACGTGTCTGCGATTTCAAACTCCCAGCTCCCAAAGAGTACGCGGTTGCCATGGTATTCTTGCCTCAAAGTGCAAACCAGCGTAGCTATTGTACCTCTATATTAGAAGAAGAAATCAACAAACAAGGACTGCAAGGCATTGGATGGCGTGATGTTCCTGTAGACAGTTCAAATGTGGGACGCACAGCCTCAGAAACAGCGCCTATCATTCAACAACTGTTCGTTTCTAAAAGCAACCTTGAGCTAACGGAGCTCCAATTCAATGCAAAATTATTCGCCGCAAGAAAAATTGCCGAGCATCGCATCGCGAAATCGAAACTCTCTCAAAGCGACTACTTTTACATACCTAGTTTTTCGACCACCACAGTAATTTATAAAGGACTCCTAATTCCTGAGGATATTGGCAGGTACTATTTAGATTTACAAGAAAAAGACCTTGTTACGAGGTTGGCACTAGTACATCAACGGTTCTCTACCAATACATTTCCTGCTTGGAGCCTGGCCCAGCCCTTTCGTTACATGTGTCACAATGGAGAAATCAATACCCTGCGAGGCAATGTAAATAGAATGAAAGCTCGGGAAGAAATTATGAAGAGTCCCTTATTTGGAGAAGATATCAAGAAAATTTTTCCAATTGTAAGCGACGGCCAATCAGATTCTGCATCCATGGATTTGGTGGTAGAATTATTACTCATGACCGGAAGATCATTGCCCGAAGTAATGATGATGATGGTGCCTGAGGCTTGGGAAAAACATCAAACCATGGACGCCGATAAAAAAGCATTCTACGCCTACAACTCCTGTATCATGGAACCGTGGGATGGACCAGCATCCATTCCCTTTACCGATGGAAATTACATTGGTGCCTTACTCGACCGAAACGGGCTCAGACCTTCGAGATATACGGTCACAAAAGACGGATTTGTTGTGATGTCTTCAGAAATTGGCGTGGTTGATATTGCCCCAGACAATGTGGTCAAGCATGGAAGACTAGAACCGGGTAAAATGTTCTTGGTAGATATGAATGCAGGTAAAATTATCGAAGACGAAGAAATCAAAAGCGCTATTGTCTCCAAACACCCTTATAAAGAATGGGTATCAGAACACCTGCTTCCACTCTCTGAAGTGCCCTACACGGGAAACATGTGTGCACTTGAACCTACCAACTATAAAACAAGACTGCGTGCATTTGGCTATACGCTCGAAGATATTTCTACACTGATCAATCCAATGGCAACCAAGGCGAAAGAAGCCATCGGGTCTATGGGAACCGACACACCACTTGCCGTACTTTCCGACAATCCTCAATTGCTGTATAATTATTTCAAGCAATTGTTTGCACAGGTTACCAATCCGCCATTAGACGGTATTCGAGAAGCCATTATTACAGACATTAGTTTGGCCATTGGTGGCGATCGAAACATTTTTGACATCATTCCCGAACAAGCAAAAAAATTGGTCATCCAAAACCCTGTCATCTCCAATGAAGACTTAGATAAAATAAAACACATTGAGCACCCAGATTTTCATGCGGTCACGATTCCGATGCTGTATCCAATTGAAAAAGGAGTCAATGGTTTGGAAGAAGCGCTAGATCAGCTGCTCATTTCTTGTGAGAAAGCGGTGTTTGAAGGAGCAAACATTATCATTCTCTCGGATAGAAACGTCGATAAAAACAACGCGCCAATTCCTGCTTTACTCGCTTGTTCCTATATCAATCACTCGCTAAACAAACATCAGAAAAGATCTAAATTTGGCATTGTCATTGAAACTGGTGAAGCACGAGAGCCGCATCACTTTGCTACCTTATTTGGCTATGGCGCAAGTGCCATCAACCCTTATTTGGTCAATGAAATAATTGCCAATCAGGTAAAAGACAAAGTGCTAAAAGACATCGACGAAGAAACCGCTATTGAGAACTTTAACTCAGCTATTGGAAAAGGGATCTTAAAGATTATGAATAAAATTGGGATCTCTACCTTACATTCTTACCGTGCGTCTCAAATCTTTGAAGCCTTGGGCTTAAAAAAAGCATTTATAAAAAAATATTTTCCAAATACACCTTCTAGAATTGGTGGAATTGGACTCGTAGTCGTTGAAAAAGACATACAAAAGCGTTTTGACACTGCCTTTAAAAAGGAAGAATATAAAAGCGTCTTGGACTTAAAAATTGGAGGAGATTATCGCTGGAGAAGAAACGGTGAGCGTCATCTCTTTAACCCTACAACGGTTTCAAAACTACAGCAAGCAGTGCGCTCAAAGAATCCGAAAACCTACCAAGAATATGCAGATAAAATAAACAACCAGTCGAAACATCTCATGACCTTAAGAGGGTTGTTTGAATTTCACAATCTAGACCCAATATCTATTGACGAGGTAGAACCTTGGACCGCCATTGTAAAGCGTTTCAAAACGGGTGCCATGTCTTATGGATCTATTAGCCAAGAAGCCCACGAAAACTTGGCTTTGGCCATGAATAAAATTGGAGGAAAAAGCAATTCTGGAGAAGGAGGAGAACACAAAGACCGTTTCCAAAAAGAGCCCAATGGCGATTGGAAAAATAGTGCAATCAAACAAGTTGCTTCTGGTAGGTTTGGTGTAACGAGTAACTACTTGACCAATGCCCAAGAAATTCAAATTAAAATGGCACAGGGAGCTAAACCTGGTGAAGGTGGACAATTGCCTGGGGAAAAAGTGGTGCCTTGGATCGCTGAAGTGCGAAACTCAACACCCTATGTGGGATTGATCTCACCTCCCCCACATCATGATATTTACTCTATTGAAGATTTGGCCCAACTCATTTATGATTTAAAAAACGCCAATAGAAAGGCCCGAATCAATGTAAAGTTGGTATCCAAAGTAGGTGTTGGAACCATTGCTGCTGGGGTGGCAAAAGCAAAAGCAGATGTGATCTTAATATCGGGTTATGATGGCGGTACTGGAGCCTCTGCCCTGACCTCGTTGAAACATGCAGGGTTGCCATGGGAACTCGGATTGGCAGAAGCACAACAAACTTTAATGCTAAACAACCTAAGAGGCAGGGTTGTTTTAGAATGTGACGGACAATTGAAAACAGGGAGAGATGTTGCCATTGCTTGTTTATTGGGCGCCGAAGAATTTGGTTTTGCAACCGCACCATTGGTGGCCTCAGGTTGTATCATGATGCGTGCTTGTCATTTAAATACATGCCCTGTAGGAATTGCCACACAAGATCCTGAACTCAGAAAAAATTTCAAAGGAACACCAGAGCATGTCATCAACTTCATGCATTTTATCGCGGAGGAATTGCGACAAATAATGGCGCAATTAGGCTTTAGAACAGTCCAAGAAATGGTGGGACAATCACAGAAAATCAATGCAAATCATGCAGTAGATCATTACAAAGCAAAAGGAGTTGATATTTCGGCCATCCTATACCAACCAAAAATGACTTCCGAAACAGCAGTATCCAATACAGAAACACAAGACCATCAATTAGAAAATGTACTTGATATTCAACTGCTAGAAGCTCTGAAGCAAGCTATTGAGCACAAACAAAAAATAACCTTGGAATCAAAAATTCAAAATACCAACCGAAGTTTAGGTGCCATTATTAGCAATGAAATCTCAAAACAACATGGAGAAGATGGATTGCCTGAAGACACCCTAAACTTAAATTTTAAAGGATCAGCAGGACAAAGTTTTGGAGCCTTTGCAACCAAAGGAATTACCTTAACACTGGCGGGAGAAACCAATGATTATTTGGGAAAAGGATTGTCTGGAGCTAAAATAATTATCAAAAAACCCGCAGAAGCCACCTTTACCGCCAAAGAAAATATCATTGTTGGAAATGTGTGCTTCTATGGAGCTGTAACTGGAGAAGCCTATATCAATGGTATTGCTGGTGAACGTTTTGCAGTTCGAAATTCGGGAATTACTGCAGTGGTAGAAGGTGTTGGTGATCATGGTTGTGAATACATGACCGGTGGAAAAGTCATCATCCTCGGTGACACCGGAAGAAATTTTGCCGCAGGTATGAGCGGAGGAATTGCCTATGTCTATGATGCCAAGAAAAACTTCGCCTCTGAACTGTGTAATTTGGAAATGGTAGATTTAGACCCCTTATCCGCTGAAGACATCAACGATTTAAAAACACAAATTGAAAAACATGCAACATACACAGACAGTGCATTGGCAAAAGAACTACTGAATGACTGGAGTGTCAGTCAAAAAAACTTTGTCAAAGTCTTCCCGAAAGATTACAAGAGGGCATTAGAAACAATGAATATGGGGATTGAAAATAAATTAACAGCGTAAATTTTACAATATGGGAAAACTAGGAGGATTTAAGGAGTTTGTTAGAAAAGATGAAAGTAACATCGCTGTGAAGGAGCGCGTGCAACATTACAACGAGTTTACCATTCCATTGGAAAAAGAAGGAATAAAAGAACAAGGTTCTCGATGCATGGATTGCGGGATTCCTTTTTGTCATAGTGGGTGTCCATTAGGGAATTTAATTCCAGATTTTAACGACCTAATATATCGTGGAGAATGGAAAAAGGCATCTGAAATTTTACATGCCACCAATAACTTTCCTGAATTTACAGGACGTTTGTGCCCTGCTCCCTGTGAGAAAGCCTGTGTATTAGGACTGATTGAAGACCCTGTATCTATAGAAAATATTGAAAAAAACATCGTAGAAAATGCCTTTGAGAACAAATGGATTGTTCCCAAAATACCCAAAAACAGAACGGGTAAAACAGTGGCCGTCATTGGCTCTGGACCTGCAGGTTTGGCAACAGCACAGCAGCTCAATAGCGCCGGACATATTGTAACTGTTTTTGAACGTGATGATGAAATAGGCGGACTCTTGCGCTATGGGATTCCTAATTTTAAATTGGAAAAACACATCATCGATAGAAGAGTGCACCTATTAGAACAAGAGGGCATTATTTTTAAAACAAATGTTGACGTTGGACGTACCTATGACATTAAAAATTTAGACTATTTTGATGCCATTGTACTCTGCGGAGGTGCCACCAAAAAAAGAGCACTGCCCATACCTGGCATCGAATCAAAAGGCGTTGTACAAGCCATGGATTTTTTAACACAACAAACCAAACGTCTGTACAACAAAACCATTGAAGGGGAAGCACTGTCTGCAACAGACAAGCACGTGATTGTGATTGGTGGAGGAGATACAGGCTCTGATTGTGTTGGAACTTCCAACAGACAAGGGGCAAAATCTGTGACCAATTTTGAGATCATGCCTAAACCACCGGTACAAAGAGACCAAAGTACTCCTTGGCCATTTTGGCCATTGCAACTCAAAACAAGTTCTTCTCATGAAGAAGGTTGTGAACGCAGTTGGTTGATCAATACAAAAGAATTCATCACCAATGAGAAGGGAGAATTGACAGCACTCAAAACAGTGCAGGTCGAATGGGAAATCAACCCTGGTGAAAGACCTAAGTTAATTGAGGTTGAAAATTCAGAGAAAATTTGGCCTTGCGACATGGCTCTGTTGGCATTAGGATTTACGGGTCCAGAAAAGACTCTAAGCGACCAACTAGGCATTCAACTCGATGCAAGATCAAATTACAAGGCGCAAAACTACCAAACCAATATTCCTCATATTTTTACGGCAGGTGATATGCGAAGAGGACAATCATTAATTGTATGGGCCATTTCAGAGGGTAGAGAAGCTGCAAGAAACGTAGATCTCTACTTAATGGGAAAGACCTATTTACCAACAAAAGGAAATGAAGAACTCCCATCGGCATAAAATTATCCGTAAATTAGGAAAAAAAAGCTAGGTTGTCGAAGTACAAACAGGCACAAAATCACATCATGCTCCTCAAAAAGGAGCGCAAAAAAAATATTAAACCATGCCCACACTACCAAAAATAGCTAGGTTTCAAGAAAATGTTGAAGCAAAATTTAAAATATACAATAGTATATTCATGACACTTCCTTTTGATAGCATTGCCAAAACTGGTGTCTTATTGCCCTTGTTTCATGAAACCTGTAAAAAAGGATTCGAAAAAGGAGAAGATCCTACCACCATTGTACACAGCTTCTTTCAAAAATACCAAGCACGAAGAGACCCAAAGAGTCAGCTCAATTTATTATTTCGATTCATACAATACATAGAAAGACAAGTGGTGTTGTTTGACGCCATAGAGGATGCCGCTTTTCCCGTAGTCAACAACATGGATGGGATTGGTACACTACGCAGTTTAAAAGAAGCCGCACAGGCAAATCAAAACATAGACGCACTGCGCAACTATTTAGAGAGCTTTAAAGTGCGTATTGTGTTAACAGCACACCCAACACAATTTTATCCAGGTGCCGTTTTGGGGATCATTACAGACCTCACAACAGCCATTGAGAACAATGATATTTCACTCATCAAAACACTACTTTCCCAATTGGGAAAAACACCATTTTTCAAACATCAAAAACCAACACCCTATGACGAAGCAATTAGCTTAATTTGGTATTTAGAAAATGTATTTTACGACTCTTTTGGCAAAATTTTTGACTACATACAACAAAATATCTTTGACGACCAACACATACAAAACGAAATCATTAATATTGGATTTTGGCCCGGTGGAGATCGTGATGGAAACCCATTCGTAACTCCAGAAATCACCTTAAATGTAGCCAGCAAACTCAGAGAAACCATCTTCAAGAATTACCATAGTGATCTCAAAAAGTTAAAACGAAAATTAACCTTTAAAGGGATTCAAGAACGCATTGCTGCATTAGAAGAGCGTGTCTATCAGAACATATCGTCTGCTGCTCAGACACTCACACTGGCTGAATTTAAAAAAGAACTTGAAGAAATCAAAGCCCTATTAATTTCCCAACATCATTCCTTATATGTCACAGAAATCAATAGTTTCATCAATAGGGTTCATCTCTTCGGATTTCATTTTGCTGCATTAGACATCAGACAAGACAGCAGGGCCCACCACAAAGTATTTGATGCCGTTGTTGCCAATGAGCTCAAAAAAAACAGTGGTATTTTCCCAGACAATTACAACGCATTGTCGGAAGTGGAACAAGTTCAAATACTCTCAGAAATTCGAGGAAGCATTCAAATTTCAGAATTTGAAGACGAGACCGTGCACAATACCTTAAAAACCATTGAAATTATAAAAACCATACAGGAAAACAATGGTGAACAAGCAGCAAGCAGATACATCATTAGTAACAATCAAAGTGCCTTGCATGTGATGCAACTGTATGCCATGTTAAAACTAGTGGCTTTCCAAGAAGAATTATCGATTGATATTGGTCCCTTATTTGAAACCATTACTGATTTAGAAAATGCACCTTCCGTGATGGAAGCGCTTTACTCGAATGATGCTTACAGAGCACACCTGAAAAAAAGAAATGACAAACAACACATCATGCTTGGCTTTAGTGATGGTACAAAAGATGGCGGATACCTCATGGCCAACTGGGCTATCTACAAAGCCAAAGAACAACTTACAGCAATCTCATTACAATATGGCATCACTGTGATCTTTTTTGATGGACGTGGAGGACCTCCAGCAAGAGGAGGTGGAAAAACCCATCAATTTTATGCCTCACTCGGTCCTACCATTGAAGCAAAGGAAATTCAGGTAACCATACAAGGACAAACCATTAGTTCTAATTTTGGTACAAAAGACTCTTCCCAATACAATTTAGAGCAATTGATTAGTTCTGGGGTCTTTAACAAACTCAACAATCAAAATAATGTCTTGAGTTCCACATCAAAAGAAGTCATGGAACAAGTAGCCACATTGAGCCTCAAAGCCTACCAAGATTTTAAAAACCATCCTCAGTTTTTATCCTATTTAGAACATATGAGTACGCTCAACTATTATGCGAAAACAAACATAGGTAGTCGACCTTCCAAAAGAGGCTCGTCCAACGAACTTGTATTTAGTGATTTGCGCGCCATTCCCTTTGTTGGATCTTGGAGTCAACTTAAGCAAAACGTACCTGGATTTTTCGGAATCGGAACGGCCTTAAAATACTATGAGGATACCGATCAGTTTGACAAAGTACAGGACTTATATACCAGCTCGAACTTTTTTAAGACCCTGATAGAAAATAGCATGATGTCCTTATCAAAATCATTTTTTGAGCTTACCACATACATGGAGAATGATCCCATGTATGGAGATTTCTGGAAGGTAATCTTTACAGAATATGAAACGAGCAAACGCTTAATTCTAAAACTCACCGGCTACAAAAGTCTTATGGAAAATGAGCCTGCTGGCAAAGCCTCTATTGATGTAAGAGAATCTATTGTACTGCCCTTGCTCACCATACAGCAATATGCATTGAAACAAATAAAGCAGCTAGAAACAGAAACTCCTATGGATCAAGAGCGCATTGCCATCTATGAGAAAATGGTAACTCGATCACTCTTTGGAAATATCAATGCGAGTAGAAACTCCGCTTAAAAAAAGAAGCCACGCTACTGCTGTATGTTGCAAAAATTTACAGCAGTAGCTGCTAGTAACCTTATTGTTACATTGACACATACTTGGGCACTTAAGGCGGCCTATGTTCTTGCCATTCTTCTCAAACGTGTCTAAAGTCTGCAATTCAACTGCACAGATATCATGGTGAAGAGATTCATGCATGGGCAATTATGAACGAAGTAATTTACTGTTCCTAACAACCATAACAACTTCATCTTCTACGGCAAGCATCGTACAACAATCTTCATACACTATTTAGAATTACACTACATCTAAAAAAAAGGAATGTAAAGCCCTGTC
>OLII01000246.1_pt1 | contig 21674 bp, 19 predicted proteins | sample 1609481 | NCBI WGS metagenome assembly OLII01 (sample SAMN05416859, study PRJEB24817) | seawater metagenome | isolation source: Sea water | place: Canada:Atlantic | collected 2013-11 | reverse complement strand
CTACAGCAGGAAATTCAGTTACAAGACTTAGCAGTTAAGATATATACTACTATTAGCTATGTGAACCACAATTTCAATAGAGACTTATAGGATTGGATGATTCCGTAGCTCAATGGATAGAGCAACAGCCTTCTAAGCTGTAGGTTGCAGGTTCGACCCCTGCCGGGATCGCCAATTTTTCTTGACATATCTATATAAATACCCATATAATACCCATATCAGCGCAGACATGGCTGATGCAGTGTTCAATCTTGCTTAAAAGGAGAATACAATGAACGCACTAGTAACAATTAATCCAGCCTTCCAAGCTATACTGGATAAGATGGATCAGTTTGGTTTTGGTTTTGAAGATCAGTTTGAGCGTTTGTCCCAAGCACACGATCATTTTTTGTCATCCACTTCCTATCCCCCTTACAATATTATTAAGGATGACAACACCTATCGTATTGAGATTGCTCTTGCAGGTTTTAAGAAAGAAGATGTTGACGTTGTTTTGGCAAAGAATGTTCTCACTATTAGTGGCAATACTCCCAAAGCAGAAGATGATAAGAACATTGCGTATCGCGGAATCGCAACCCGTAAGTTCAAAAGGTCATTTGCATTGTCAGACAACACTGAAGTAAAAGCTGCCAAGATGGAAGACGGTATGCTTGTAATTGAAATTGAAAAGGTTGTACCTGAAGAAGACCAAGAAAGAAAAATCTCAATCGACTAAGAAGGGGCCGTCTGGTAGCGCGTTGCTATCAGGCGGCTACCCCAAAGGTAAACATGACAACATTCCACACAGACAAACTCCCCACAATCTATATTGGCTACGATCCAAAGGAAAACGCAAACTACCAAGTGTTGCGACATTCAATTCTTAAAAACACCAGAAGCCCATATAACATTGTTCCTCTTTCAATGCCAGACCTAAGACGTTCAGGACTTTACCGGAGAGCAGGTAAGGAACTGGATGGAAAGGTTGTTGATACGTTTGACAACAAACCTTTCTCAACTGAGTTTAGCTTTACACGTTTCCTTGTACCGTTTCTAAATCAGTACAGCGGCATGGCACTGTTTATGGACTGTGATATGATGCTACGCACTGACATTACCAAGTTGTTTGCTGAGTATGGATCACGTACTGATTACGCAGTGCAGGTAGTTAAACATAACTATCAGCCAAAGGCAGAAGAAAAGATGGACAAGCAGGTACAAACAGTGTATCGTAGAAAGAACTGGTCAAGCTTTGTTATGTGGAACTGTTCTCATCCTTCACACTATAAGTTAACGGTCGATGACGTTAACACAAAGAATGGGAGTTGGTTACATGGCTTTGAATGGCTCAATGATAATGAGATTGGTGAAATCTCCGAACGGTGGAACTGGTTGGACGGACACTCTACAGCGAATGATCCTTACAACGTACACTTCACAACAGGCGGTCCAGCTTTTTCTGGCTGGAGACCAAACAGATTTATCGACCAAGAGTACGCACTCGAATGGAAAGATATTAGAAACAAATTAACAATGAATGAATCGCTAGGAGAACTCAATGCTTAACAGTCAACTAACTTTTGTCACATCCTTTAGTCAGGATGGCTTTTACAAGTATGCAAAGAACATGCTTGAGTCAGTTGCTGATAAGTGGCACCCTTCACTAAAACTGGTCGCCTACTACCATGACTGTAATAAAGAAACAGTTGATGCAATGCCGAAGGCAAAGAACATTGAGTATCGTAATCTTAATCTAGTTCAGGACATGCTTAACTATCGTGATCGTATGAAAGTACACGATGGTACTGAGGGTGGTAATGTTCCCTACAACTGGAGACTAGATGCAATCAAGTGGTGTCACAAGGTCTATGCAATGACAGACCTTGCATTTGAAATGATGGAGAAGGAGGCACAGGCGGGGTGGCTGATCTGGCTGGATGCAGACACGGTAACAACCAAGCTGCTAAAGCCAGACAGCTTTACCAACATCCTTCCATCACAGGCTGAACTTGTTTATCTTGGCCGAAAGGACGTTGACTACAGTGAGACATCCTTCCTAGCATTTAACCTTAACTACGAGTCACCGGGATTTATGCTTGGTGATCTACGTGGATGCTACGATATTGGGGAAGTTACTTCATACCGTGAGTGGCATGATGGTTTTATTATTGAGCGGCTGCTAAAGATTTACATTGCTCATGGCATGAATGTCCACAACCTTACACCCAATGTTGATGGCCTTGCTGCGTTTGCCAACTCTGAATTGTCAGATTACATGGTACACTACAAGGGAAACCGCAAGGCAGAGATTGGTAATGACGTTGCCCCAGATGTACGCCTCCCGCGTTACGAACAACTCAATACACTTATCCGACATTACAAATCAAAGAACATTGTAGAAGTAGGCACGTGGAATGGTGGCCGTGCCATTCAGATGGTAACTGCTGCCTTTGAAAACAGTGACATAGTTAACTACGTAGGCTTTGATCTATTTGAGGAAGCCACTGAAGAGATGGATAAGGTTGAACTTAATAGCAAACGACACAATACTATTGAAGCAATCAACCAGCGACTAGCTTCTTTCCAAGAAAAAATGCAGGACGAAGGCAAGACATTTACCTTTAAGTTATATAAGGGTGACTCCAAGGAAACTCTAGCACAGGCCAAGGAAGACATTGCAACGGTTGACTTTGCCTACATTGATGGTGGACACAGTGAGCCTACTGTACGCAATGACTTTGAACATCTAAAGCACTCACCTGTTGTTGTGTTTGATGACTACTTCTCTGAAGACGAAGAAGGGCGTATCCTTGGTGAAGAGTATCTTGGAACCAACCGACTGGTAGCAGAGATCAAAGACAAGCGTGGTATCGTATTGCCATCTACTGACAGGGTAAAGGGTGGTGGACATACACATCTTGCAGTTATCCTTATGGATAATGACATTGAAAACATTCCACCTGAACTCACACGTGTACCTATTGTTGTTAAGCCTCGTGACTCTATGCCCAAGGAAGACATCCTTGATAACGTCTATGAGAACCTAACAATCATTAAAGACTGGAACTTTGTTGAAAGCCTAACACCCAATGACAAACATGCGTTGATTGTTTCCGCTGGTCCTTCCTTGGACTTCGATGAAGTTAAGCGTGTAAAGAAACAGTACGGAGATAAGGCACACATCTTCTGTGTAAAGCATAGCTATCCACTACTGCTAAAGAACGGTATCCAACCTTACGGCTGTGTCATTCTTGATCCACGCCCCCTTGATGGTGTTAGTACTCACGGTGTACCACGTAAAGAACTGTTTGAAACTGTTGATAGCTACACTAAATTCCTTGTTGCATCCATGACAAACTCCGCTGTTACAAAGTTCCTTCTGGAAAAGACTGACAATGTTTACGGATGGAACGCTTATTCACAGTCTCTAAAACAAAGCTACGACGAAGGCAAATTCAGCATTGATGGTAAGCCACAGATTGCTGCTAATGCAGTCTTTGTTACAGGCGGTACGTGTTCAGCAACGAGGGCCATTGGTATGACACACATCCTTGGATTTAGAAACATCCATCTGTTTGGCTTTGATTGCACTATCCCTGATTCGGAGATGACTGAAGAGAAGAAGCTAGACAAAGTCGAGCAAGACAGACTAAAGTATATGCGCGTTGAACACAATGACAACTACTTCTGGACAACAGGTGAGCTATTGGCTATGGCACAAGACTGTGAGAGACTATTTGCTAGGGATGATATTGATGTAAAGTATTATTTCTATGGGACAGATACCCTTGCAGGGTCTGTATTCCTACAGTCAGAGGCAAACCTAAAGCGGTCCTTTGACGATAAGCTAAAAGAATACAGCGGCTTTAAGCCTGAATATCTATAAGGAGAAAACAGTGGACTTACTTAACGTAGCTAAATCAATTATCCAAACCGTTGCTCCTACCATTGGCACTGCCGTAGGTGGTCCTCTTGGTGGCATGGCAGTCAAGGCTATTAGTGAAGCACTGCTAGGTAAACCTGATGGTACTCCTGATGAAGTATCAAAGGCAATTGAAAATGCTACCCCTGAACAACTTGCCAAGCTAAAGAGTATTGATGCTGACTTTAAAGTTCAGATGAAGAAGCTGGATATTGATCTTGTTCGTCTAGGTGCAGCAGATCGTAACAGTGCACGACAGCGTGAGATGGTCGTTAAAGACAAGATTCCGGCTGTCCTAGCGGTGTTAACAATGGTTGCCTTCTTTGGGTACATTGGACTTGTTACCTTCCTTCCAGCATCCGTTATGGCCGATGTAGGCTTTGTTAATATTGCAGTAGGTTGGCTAGGCGGCACAGCCTCAACTGTTGTTGCCTATTACTTTGGTAGCAGTTCAGGTTCAGACAAAATGATTGACAATCAAAACAAGAAAAATGCTTAACGAAAAACAGGAAAAGTTCTGCCAGAATTACGTTGTATACCGCAACGCAACTGAGGCAGCAAAACAGGCAGGGTATTCTGAAAGCTCTGCCTATAACCAAGGCTACCGTCTGCTACAGATGGAAGAAGTACTTGAGCGGATTGAAGAGTTAGAGCAAGAGCTTACCACAGACATTAATGTTATCAAGGAGCTAGAGAATACTTTTCAATCCGCCAAGTCCAGCGGACATACCAACAGTGCACTTAAGGCTCTAGAGTTACTATCAAAGGTACGTGGACCTAATGATGGTAAAGCTAAAGCCTCAAGTGCTAATGCTATTGAAGCTGAGATTGTTGGCTATATGGAAATACTGGGTGAAAAGAAAGTGATTGAACTTGTCAGTCGTTGTTCCTTTAACCAGCTATCTTCTTCTGAAGATGATCTACATCTGCACGAAGACGTTCAAGCTCACGAGAACGACGATCCATTGTTGGAGGGTCCATCATCCCTGACAGAATATCCAGACGCTGAACAGTAACATCCGTTTGGGTATCGTTCCTATCTAATCGTGCATCTAGTTTGCGTAGTCTAGTTTCAATATCTTGAATATGTTCAGACAAAGTTTTGATTTGTTGCTTTGCAATGGCGGCTGCAGATACAACCGATATAAGCATACCACCAATTGTAAGCAAAAGCCTAAAGTCAAACTCCACGACCTTCTCCTACTATTACAAAGTATTTTTAATGTAGACCATAGAAAAGTTTGCAGAAATTAAGTTATTAGACCCAGAAGATACTGCTCGTACTTCTAAGTCAGTTTTTTCAGATACTTCAATTGGATAACGCAAAAGAAACTCTGCAGAACCACCTGAACCAAGCGTCTGTTTCATCATAACTCGAAACACGCCGCCCTGTGTACGCTGGACAATTTGAGCAGTAACGTATTGGTTATTGTTAGTTGTGCCAGTAGCAATGTTGACATGATCCAAAAATCCTGTGTATCCGGCAGGAACAGTCCACAGAGCCATCAGCGTCTGGTTCTCGCCAACGGTAATACGAGCGTATGTTGTCCCGCCATTGGTGATGTTCAGGTTCCCGGTTGGTTCCTGTGATCCACTGACATAGGAACGAAAGACACGGAAGAATGTCTGTGTCGTCGTAGCTGTACCGGAACCAGCAAGAGTTACTTCCTGACTAACCTCGTTGTAATCTTCGTCTAGGCCCTGCACAACAACCTTTACGCCATTGTCGTCGGCGGCTGTACCTGCGTCAGTTGTTACCGTCATGACAACGGCAGAGCTGGGGTAAGCATAGATACCGCCTACATCCCAGATAGTTTCTTCTGATCCGTCTATGTCTGGGTTATAGCCAAACTTAAAAACTGTCTTATGGTCTAAGACTTGATTTCTTACTACTTGTAACTCAAATGGTTCAGTCTTTCCAAACCTTGTAACTGATGATGGGATTGCCATTAATAACTCCAAATATGTGGTCGTGGTTGTTTAGCAGTATTGTCAGCAGTATCAACGTGAATGAATCTACCACTTCCTTTTTGACTGACACCAATGCCAGTAAAGCCTAGTTCAATGGCAATCCCTACAATCTTATACGCATCAGCGTGGCTTACAGCAATGTCAGCGGCCTTACCCTGTACGTGTGCTGAGTTCTTTGAGCCACCTATTGATATATTGTACTCAGGACTTCTGTATCCTGACGTAATAATTATAGGCTTACCAAACTTCTTACGCAAGGCATCAAGTTTGACCATGAACTGTGGGTCCATCTCACACTTGCCACTGCCCTTGCATTTCATTTCGTCTTCAGTAAAATACTTCCAACCTTTTTTACCAAACATTATTTTTCTTCTCCAGAATATAATGGCTCTTTAATATATTGTGTATGAACTGCACTTAAATCACGTAACAAAGATTTAAGTTCTCCGCTTGAAAAACCATTTTGAAGTCCAATATTTAATACTTTATCTGCAGGACTTTCAGTAATAAATCTTTTGTCATTAAGTGCTTTAAAAGCATTGGTGACATTAATTGCTTGTTGATCTGAAAGACTAAATGTACCAGAGCGTGTAACTGCGTTGGCTAGGTATGGCAGATCAATTTCTTTTTCTTCAATTGAAACTTTTTTATTTTTCTTATCTTGATCGTTAGCATAAAACTTTCTTGTGTACGGCATACCCACAAACATTTCAGTTTCTTTGCCAATGTCTCGATAGGCTTTTCTTTTTTGTTCTAGAGACTTTACGTACTCATCAATAATTTCACCACGAATTTCACCTGTTAGTGGAATACCCACTCCAACTTTATCACTAACAAACTTAAAAAAGTCTCTGTCAACTTTGTCTAGATCACGAATACCAGTTCCAAGGCTATATGCTATCTTCTTATCAACATTATCTGTTACTGGTTTAATGCCTGTAACCATGCTCATAATAATATCTTGTGAGTTAAGAGGGAATCCGTTAGCTCTCTCCCCTCTAGAAACACCAAGAAGCTCTTCTGAATCCATTGACTCCAAAAGCTGTATAGTTTGTTTTCTTGTCTGTGGATCAAGAGTATCTGCAATTGCAGTTACAACACCCTTGATTTTTTCTTCTGCAGTTGTGCCGGGAGCATCACTATAAATAGGGTTACCAGTTTTAGGATCAACGCCTGATACTGCAGCAATCAAACCTTGGGTCAAGAAACGTGGGCTGACAAACTGACCACCAAGGGACTCAGCAATTAACCCCCATGTATTATCAAGGTCTTTATCTGAAACTGTTTCAGAGTTCATGTACTTTGCAAGTAAAAGTTCAAATGGTTTTTTAACTGCAGCAAATGTATCCGCTGTATCAGAAAAAATATATCTAGTCCTGATATAAGGTTCTGTTGCCCTTGGATCAGCAACCTGCGACTGCCTTAATGAACGAGCAATATAGTCTTCCTCTGGTTCACCTTTACCTTTAGGAAACTGTCCACTATTACGAAGCTCTTTTGCTTTCTGCGCCTGAAGCTGTTCAAGCTGTTCAGGCTCAATAGTTTCATCCCTGACAAAACCTTCCATAAAAACAGGATTACCACCCTTGTACCATGATGGAGCAGTGTGGTTAACATACATTTCATGTTTAGGTTCAATAGCATAGTCTTCTTTAGTCTTCATACTATACAGTGCTGGTGCAGCTAGTACACCACCATAAGTCGTTAGACGTTTAAGACCTGCAAGAACCTGACGATCATTACCTGTTTGCAAACCCTGACGTAAATCACCAAAGGCAGTCTTTGCCATGTTTTTACTGGTTCGCATCATTTCTGTAAAGAACAGAGGATACTGACCAATAAGAGGAGTTCTAGCAATCGTCTTGGCGATAGGTGCAGCAGTAGAATATGTTGGCATGTTTTTACGCACACGATCTGCTGCCATTAAATCTATACGACGATTATAGTCAGCTACACTTTCAGCACCTCGTGGGAACATACTTTTAAGACTTGCTTGTTCAGCTTTAAATGCAATTATTTTTGCAAAGTTATCAGGCTGAGAATATGCTTTACCTAGACGCTCAAGGTTTCGTACAAATCCTTTATCATAAGCCTTACCTGCCCATGTTTTTGGTGGTGTCGCAAACACTTTTGCGTTTTCAACAATTGACCTACCAGTAGGATCACCAGCAATAACATCCTGTTCTTTTAAAAAAGCAATAAGCTTTGATGCTTCAGGATCATTTCTAGTAATCCCTTCTTTCATTAAGTACGCAGCCTCTTTCATTGCCCTTGGAGTAGTAAGGCTTGTTAGATAACCATTGCCTAAAGCTTGAAACAACGCACCACCTAGCTGCAATCCATAAGCACCTGTATCTAGTGCGGTATATGTTGACTGACCTAATGCTGAAGCACGGCTAAACAATCTTGTAACTAGACCAGCAGGTTTATTGACATTAGCTAGATTCAAACCATCTTGCAAATACTTAATCATTACTGGGCTGGTATAAATGTTATCCAACAATTGTGTACCTGAACCAAATCTTCCCAATGCCTCATCAGATATTTCTGAAAGAGGTCTAGCCATATTATCTACATATTGCTTGTCAGTAAAGAACCCTGTTTTTTGACCACGAATACCGGGAATAAGTTTACCCATTTCAATATTTCTATTACCATTTTCAGCAGCATACTTTTCAATATCTCTAATAAACTTAATCTCAGACATAAGTTTATTTTGATTAAGCAAAGTTAGTTCAGCTTTCTTTAGCGGATCAGTAACCTCACCAAGTAAACCCCTAATTGACTCGTCAATATCTTGACGCTCCTTTAGAACTTTGTTTGAAATAATATTGTTAATTGAACGTCCACCAAATATTGAGTCAATCACTGACTTTTCATTCGGTGTTACATTGTCCAAAACTGAATACAAAGTCTTTTTAATTTCAGCGTCAGTAGGGGCTACACCCTTTTCATCAGTAAGTGTTCTCTTAACAAACTCGTAAGCATTGTCAATTGTCTGGTGATCTTTTCTACTTAAACGCATATTAGCCAGAGCATCTTCAGTAATGTCTGCACCTGAAGTACTGCCAGTATTACGGTACCTGTTAATTAACTTTGTCATACGCTTGGCATATCCGGGATCAGATGTAGCTGCATAAGTTCTTGTTAAATAAACCTCACCGTCGTCCCACTGTAGGCCAATACGTTTGTCACCTGTAAGACCAAGTTCTTTGTTAATTATTCTTTGGTTTTTTTCAATCGTATTTCTAAGATTTGAAATAACTTCAACGGCCTCATCAGGAAGATTTTGGTTATTGCCATTTGCCAGAAACTCTCTAATCTTGTCATCGCTAAGATTAAATTTCTTTTTAACACGCTTTAGCTGTAAGGTATCAAACTTAACCTGCTGTTCAATTCCTTGGATTGCTGAACCTCTGCGTCGTGCAGCTTCAGCTAACTCATCAGGAAGACCGGCAGTAGATGACAGTATCTTGCCACTTACTGTATTTACTTTTCCTATAGCGTTCTTAACTGATTCAGGAACAACAACATCTGCTGCTTTTGCTATACCCCTACCAGAAGCTTTAGCACCTTCACCGGCATACATAAGAGCATTACGTGCACCAACTAAACCATACTTAGCAACCAGCATGGCCGCTGATATAACCCCAGTTGCTGCACCCTCAAGAGCTAAAGCATCTATTGCCTGTTTTACTTTAGCCTGTGCGGCAGTATCTTCAGGATTGATTTGAAGTTTTTCAGAAGCTTCTACAAGTTCTTTAGGAATATTGTTATCAAGCCATTGTGCAACCTGAACCATTTTACTTTCAGGGTTGTCAATTTCAGCAATTTCACCTATTGCACTAAATACTTCAGGAATAATAACTTCATCAGGTTTTCTAACTGCAAGATCGTAACCAATAAGTCCTGCTGTAGTGCCACCTACTTTTGCTGCAGCGCCACCTACTTTTGCTGTAGTGTCACCTACTTTTGCTGCTATTTCAGTTACTGTCATGCTTTTTTTGTCTAGAGCTATTTCAAGTTCTCGTGCAAATCTTTTGCCCTTACTTCTACCAAATTTTTCTATTAAATATTTAACACCTTCTACACCAATCTTACCTGCAGATACAAAACCTAAAATAGTTGATGCAATCTCTTGTTGTGTATTTAACTCTGGAGTAATGGCTTCAATTGCTTCATTAACCTCTTGCATAACGGGAGAAGCCATCAAAGCATTATATGTTTCAGGTGCAACAACAGCTAACCCAACACCAGCTAACTCAAAAGGACTTTTTACTACATCAAGAGCAGTATTAACAACAGTTTCTGCAACCCCTACCTGACCTGCAAGATTAGCTTTTGCAAATGCTAGTTGCATTAGTTGGTTTCTTTCAGCAACAGAGGCAGTACCATCTTTAGCTTTTTTAAGAAGATCAGCAATTTTCTGATCATCTGCCTTTATTCTTGCAGCTTTTACATTAAAAGGCTCACGCTTTGCTAGTGCATCCCCAAGAAAGTTTTCAGCTACAAAAGAACCTACTCGCTCAAATAAAGTTGGCTCTTTTGGTTCAGGCACGGGCTGTGGTTCTTCAACAGGAACAGCAGGTGCAGCAGTAGGCACAGCAGAAACTGGCTCCTGTGGCTCTGGTGCTACAGTAGGTTGTTGTTCAGGTGTAGGTTTATTAGCAGCATCAAGAAGTTCTTGAATAGCAGAAAGTTCTTCTGCTGTAGGTGCATCACCTGCAAACTCAACTAGCCCCAGACCTTCTATGTTGACTTGTCCCATTAACTCGAATACCTACTATTATGGAAGAACAGTACCATCAGCAGCCATGTAACTACCGTCAGATTGTAAGCTATATGCTTTACCCTTAATTACTTTAACTGTTGGAGGTTGTGCACCGCTACCTGATTTACCAGCAGTAGGTCTTTGTTCAATAACTCCAGTTGCAGCAATATAAGCATCTCCAGTTGTGCCACCTTCTTTAAGAACTCTGTTATATTCTGCAGTAGCTCTTTTAAGCAAATCGACTGCTTCTGAAGCTTGTCCCTCTTCTAGTGGACGACCACCGGGAAGAGTAATATTTCCAAGATCATCAACAACTGCTTGAAGCCTTGTAGCAACAGAACCTTTAAGTGCATTGTAGTCGCCTGACTTCATTTCAGTAGGCTTTTGTGCCTTTATTCTTGCAGCCACATACTCTAGTTGCTCTTTCTTTTCTGCCGCAACGTCCGACGCAGCCGTTTGACCACGTCCTGCCGCCGCCCTTGCATCCTCAATGGTTTGAGTGGAAGTAGCAATTGTATCAGAATACTTTTGAAGTTGAGCCTTTTGCATTTCAGCGACCTGATCTTTACTGATACCAGCAACTTTTGCAAGGTTATCTAGTTCAGATTCGCTGATTTGCCTTAGCTCTTTTCTCTTCTCTCTTGCTAGACTACGTTCATCCTTAGCTAGTTGTGCAACGTCATCAAGTGCACCTGAAGTCATAATGCCAGAAGCAATTCCACCTAGTAGTCCCTTACTTCCGTCTTGAGAAGCAATGCCTAGCCCAGCCTTTGCCAAAGCCAAGTATCTGCTTTGATCTAGAGCCTCAGAAGAAGCTTTGTATTCTTCTTCAGTATCAGCCTGCCTCTTAGCAAAATCAATTCCTTTTAATCTGTCAAGATATTTTTGCTGTTCAGGAGTAGGCTTCGCTGATTGTTGCAGTAGTTCTTGCCGAGCCTTCATAGCGTCTTGAATTGTTATCCTACCTTCTCTTTCAGCCGCATCAACTTGTTCTAAATTTTTTCTAAAATCAAAACCAGACAAAGCACCAATCATAGGGGTTGGCATGCCAATAGTTGAAGATTGAGTGCCATCTTGATAATAACCAACCTTACCACCAGCGTTCATAAACCGTTGTGGTGGCATTTGCATTGGTGAAGCTGAAGCCTGTTGTGGCATCTGCTGCATGTTTTGTGACATTTCAGGGGCTGACAAAACACTTGTCAATCCGCCACCAATCTGAGACATGCTGCGTCCAGTATCCATGCGCTGTGCAAGACTACCAATAGCAGCACCAAGATCAGCAGCACGACGACGAGGCTTCATTGGCATAGCATCCATAGGACGACCACCTTCAGCTAGACCGACAAGACCCCCTTCTTTTCTTCCACCAAATGCACCAAAAGCACCAGCAAGACCAGCAGCACCTACACCAGCACCAAGTAGCTGTTGAGTAAGTGAAGGCTGTGGCGTAATAGTCTGTGTAGTTTGTAGCTGACTTGGCGTAAGTGGAAAACCACGAATGATTGAACTGTACTGTTGTAACTGTGACTGTGGAAACTGTTCTTCTTCCATGAACTGTGTCTTGGCAATATCAAGTCCTGCTTGTGTTTGGCCTCGAAGTGCTTCACCAGTTGCTGCAAGACCACCAATCTCACGAGCCTGTTGCTGTGCAGCCGTATCACCTAGTGCTGCATACTGACGACCAGCAGCAAGTTCTCTTGCTCTTTGTGCTTCAGCCATTTGCTGTGCAGTCTGGAAAGCCTGTGACATACCAGTAGCACGTAGTGAAGCAAGACGATCTTCTAGACCACGCTGTGCTTCAGATTCCATTACTGCCTCACGTGATCCACCAAATGCACCAGCTTGGACCGCCTGTGCTGCACGGCCCTGTCTGCTAATCTCATCTGCACGTCTTGCTTCCTGTTCCTGTACCCGAAGAACATTCTCAAGATATGGGTCCATATACTGACCAATTGTGTCGGCAGTAGTTGGAAGTGTTGAGGCTGTTGTAGCACCAAGTGCAGGTGCAAGATAAGTTGTTGACTGACCTAGTGGTGTACCCACAAGACCCTGTTCAAAAACACCACGTGTTGCCTGAAATGCCTGTTGCTGTTCAGGAGTAAACTGTGCAATCTGTGCACCCTCATAAGGAACATAACCTTCTTCCTGACGTTGCTGATACTGAGCCTGTGACTCTTCAAGAATATCAGTGACAAAAGGTTTAAGCTCGTCAGGAATAGTTGTTTCCTGTCGAACTGTTTGCTGTGCAGGAGCAGGAGGAGGAGAACCACCACCTTTATATTCACGCAGACCAGTTACAGGGTTAATTGTTCCTGAACCACCAACTGCCCTAAGCAACTTAGCTTCAAAAGGATTAATATGGGCAAGTACAGTATCACCTTCCCGGCCATAACTAGCAAGTTCATCGTAAAGTTTATTGAATAACTTTACCTTTTCTTTAATGCTAAGTTGTGTAACCCAGTTAATCATATTTTACTTCCTTTATCTGCACAGTGTAATACTTTTCGTATCCTAGAGGTTTAAGAACTTTTAACCAACCATCTCTACCATGTGTTTCTATGTAGTTAACTTTGTGTTCTTTACAAAATTTTTCTAAAGGTTCAGACCAATCATCAATCCAACTTTGAATTGTATGATCTTTTGATCCTGTTAAGTAAATTATCAAATGGCGTTGTCCAGTTGGAAATGTAATAATTTCTGTTGTAAATGCCAGTTCAATATCATTACTTTCTTTATTTAAACCTAACCATAATTGCTGTTGTTCAGCTTTGCAATATTCTTTAACATGCTCTATTGTAACTTCCCCTACTCCTCGACTAAGAGGTTTAAGTAAAAGATGTTCAATATGCGGAAAAACTGCTTCAATATATTTAGCTTCTACCTTATATACTATCATGTGTTTATGCTGTTGCTAGTTGCCCTAGTTCTTTTGGTGCACTAATTTGTTTCTGTTGTTTCTCTGTGCCAAATGCTTTTTGGCGAATACCCTTTGCAAAGACATCAAGCTGCTTTGCGCCGCTGTCTCCATTACCATTACCAAGCATGGCAACTACATCTGCAGGAATAACATACTCTCCGGGTGAAAGCATCGCAGTATCTATATTACCACCTTGAACTTTAAATGCAACATTATCTTTCATGCCGTGTGCGTCACCGGGAACCATACCCTCAAAGAAAGGACGACCACCTTCAGCTAGACCTACAAGACCACCTTGATTGGCATAACGAGTTGTGTAATCACTAAACCGTAAACCCGGACCAGTACCAAGTGCAGCAGCTAGTGCTTCTTCTTCAGTTACTGGTGTACTTCTTAGTGGAGTACGTGTAATAGTTCTTGGAGTTCTTGGTGTGCTTACAGTTTCTGAAATAAGTTCAGGCTGTTGATACTGTTGTGGTGTCATTGAATCTCCTAGCATCGCACTGCCAACACCCGTAATAGCTTGTGGAGCAAAGAACTTAGCTGTTTCTCCTGCTGTTAGTCCCGGTAAAGTTGATTGTGCTGTACCATAAGTAGCAGATGCCAGACGAACAGGATCAGCGATGCTCCCTACTGCGGCGGGACTATAAAGAACGCTTTCACCAACTTTTCCAAGTGCAGTTTCAGGAACAAAAGAACTTACCATTGTTCCAGTAGGAACATTTGCGGCTCCGGAAACCATTGATGCAGGAATTGGAGTAAACCCACCTGCAGGAACTGGATTAAAAGGTAATGCACCAGCACCAGCACCACTGCCAATTAAGTTTTGTGTAGAAGCTACATTAGCAGCAGTATTAGCGGCTTGTTGGGTAGCGGTTTGAGCGGCTGTTTGACCTGCTGTTTCACCTGTTATACCGGCAGCACCAGCAAAGTCAGCACCACCTGCAAGACCCTTCATAATTGATCCACCTGCATAGGACAGTAAACCATCAAACAAACCACGACCAATATCTTTGTTAACTACTGCTGAAGTAAGACCAGTTGCAATAGCAGGAACAAGAAGACTTGTACCGCCAGTAGCAAAAGCAGCACCAATACCTGCAATAGTTGGCAGAATACTTTTTAATTTAAATGCTTCAGGAAGACCAGTATCAGGATTGATTGTAAGCTGACCAAGAGAAGCAAGTCCTTTGATCTCAGGCTTAGACATATGTACTAGCTCAGTATCGCCCATACGGCCACGCATAGCCATAAGGTTAGCTAGTCCGCTGTATGGTGCTTCTCTGTTTACCATTAGTGCCATAACTATGCAAATCTCCCTAGATTGGCGACATTAGATTGTGTCATTCTACTATCGTCAATTACTTCATTCTGTTTTGATTTATTATACAATGGTTTCTGCTTATTTGCCACACCATCACCGAAAGGTTTTGATGCCTCATTAATTGGCATAACTACCCCTGAGTTGACATTCTGAATATAGTTTGATGTCAAAAGAAATTGTTTAATATTCATTAGTTAAAGTCCACCCATCCTGTTCCACTAACATATCCACGATATTTACCAGTGCTTGTAGAAAAAGCTACACTACCATTAAACGGTCTACCAATCTCATCTACACTAGTTACCGCATAAATTCTTGTACTTACTGAGTTATTAACTTCAGTATCACGTGTTTCAAGTTCAAGCTTAAGAACTGCAGCATACCGCTGTATCTCACTATATAACCTGTTTAGTTCTTCTGAACTAAGCGTAACATAAAAAGGTAACTCAGGATAGTTTGCCATTACCTATCACCATCAGGCTGTAATGAAATTCTTGGTGCACCCCATGACCATGAAGTATTTTGTGAGTTACTGTCAATACGTACAAACGCTTGTCTGCCTCTTGCACGTAGATCAATCTTTTGCGTTGAAGCAGTAATATTATATGGACCCTTTGTAATTTCAGGACCATTAGGATACTTCTTTGTTACAATTGTAAACTGAATTGAACCATCACTAATATTATAATCAGGAATAATTCTGTCAAGGAACATTAATTGATTGCCATCCTGCATATCAAAATCTGCTGATTCAATAAAGGATGCAAGAGGAATGTTTTGTCCAGTATCAACATCATAACCACTGTAAATATCTTCAGGTTCATTATTCCAGATGTAGTTGTCGCCAGTTGCAATTGTATTATTAAATACATTTCTATCTTGGAATGTCGAATAGAAACTAGACCCATAAATCCAGTAGTTACCTTCAGGTGAATGGATTACATATGAATCAATTACACCAGTATCTGCTGAAGCATTTGAAGGCCATAGCCAAATAATTTCTCTAAACTCAGAGTTAACCCCAGCATATACTTTATCTGCTGCTGCCATATTAAAGTTTTCAAATAGATAAGTTCTAAAAGTACAGTCAAGAACTTTTATCTGACCATCAAAAGCAAAGAAGTCATTCTCACCCATCCAGTATGAAATACCGTTGTAGTCCACTGCCGCATGTGGAGAAATAAGACCACAGTTTGAACCCACCTGTCGTTGACTAAATGTAAATGGTGGGCCAACATATTGCATTAGGTATAGCGCATTGTCAGTCCAAATATTAATGTTGTTACGTGAGCGTACTGCACCGCGTATTGCAGTACCGTCAGTAAGTCTAAATTCACCAGCCGTTGTAGTTGCAGATGGTGTCCATTCAGTAAAGTCTTCTTGGTCAGGCCAACGTACAGTCATCGGATCAAGCTCAGAACCACCAAAAGGAACTGAACCAAGAGCAATCAAATGCCTATCCTGTGGCGACACAATAATTGAATTATTAAAGGAGGGAGCATTAGTTACTGAAGTCATACGCACCGGAGATGTAGATGCGTCCTGATCCCAGTAAAAAATTGCTTCCCCCCTACGATTGGCAATTAGGTCTTCCCCCCAGTTATCTAAGCTCCACTGAGTTAATGCAAATGTAATAGATGAACTTTCAGCCGCTTCATTCCACGCACGTTCACCAGTAGTACTTGTACCAGCATTATAAACACCAGCACCATAGCCCAAGCCTTGAATACTATTTGTCAAACCAGTTGAAAGATAAAATCCTCCACCTGCTTGAGTTGTAGTAGTTGATACTGGGGCTAAAACAGTACTTACATAAAATACATTAAGGTCTTCAACTGAAGCTACAGCATATATAGGACCACCATAATTGCTATCAACTAAATTAAAACCACCTGTTGTTGAAGTACAACTTGTAAATTCTAACCAATCATCAGCGTTAACACCGTGGTTTGTAATTGAAACTTTAACAAGAGGACTACTTGCAGTTAGTTGAATATCTGAACCATCAAATGTATCTCTAATTGGAGTTACATCTGTAATTGAGCCGTTTGTTCCATAGATATAGAACTTTTGCTCAGTACCAAAAGCAAGAAGTTTTTCACTGTCATTGTTTGCCCATGTGCGAAGTGCACGAGCAGTTCCATCAAATGCAGTATTTGAAAAAAGATTGTAACCACGAAGATTTTCAGGCTTACCATTTCTAAATCTTACACGATTACCGTCATACCATGAACCCTGCTCAGAATACTGAGTAGACTCACGGTGAAACCCCGGTCTAAATTCAAGTTTATTAAGTCTGGAATCGGTTGAAGCCATAAATTTTTACACTTCAGGTGTTAAATCAAGAACAGGAAGTACATCAATTGCTGAAACACCACGAACACTAAATACCAACATATCAGTAGAACTAATACTAGTTGTCATTGTAGGTACTACACCTTTTGCAAATCGGTATGAATCACCAAATGAAAGTGTCCTAGAACCCGTGCCGTCTTGGTAAACATAAATATGTCCTACCTGACCTGCAACTGCATTTGTTGGATTTTGAAGAGTTCTGTTTCCACCAAGAGTAACTGCAAAATGGTTTCCTGTTGACATATCTAGTGCAATTGAAGTAGCATCAGTTAGTGATACAACAGGACCATATACTTGGTTTCTAAATGACGTTGCTGAAGCTTCAATTGAAACTGCAGTGCCGTTAAATGTTACAACTGAAGTAAAAGTATTTTCTTCTGTAAAAGTATTTGCTGCTGTAAAAGTGTTTGTTGCAGACAATCTTGCATATCGTGCATCTGCAATTGAAACATCAGGAACATTTTCAGCACCTGTTCCAATATCTCTATTTGCGACACTGCCCAGCCCAAGACCTGAAGCATTTAAACCATGTACTGATACACTATCACAAAATACATAAGTATTAGCTGCACTAGTAGGAATTGAGTAGCCATCACCAGCAGCAGTCTTAAGAGTAATAGTTGCGCCTGAACTTACTGTTGAAAAGTTTGTTCTAACACCGTAACCTTTTGAAACACCGGGAATAATAACATTAATTGAAGTTGTTAGTTCACCTACAAATTCAAGAAATGCTGAACGAGCCTGATCTAATGATCCATCGTTTGTTGTAAGAGTAACGTCTCCTACTGAAATACTTACAGTAGTATAAGCAGCAACTGCTGAGTCAACCAGATCAATTACATTTTGGTTAAGAATATCACCCCAACTATTTGGGTTCTCTCCGTCCCCTTGTTTTTCAAGACGAATACGAGTTGTATATGTTGAAGCCATATTTAATTTTTCCTTTTAAGCTATAGCCACTTATTTAATACTGCTGCCACCAAAGCACCACAGGCACCTGAAACCAAAACTACGCCTGAAAATAACCCTTTGCCTTTTGCTAACTGTGTTTCAAGTTCACGGACACGAGAGTTCAAAGCTGTAACCTCACTTGTCAAAGTTTCAACTGCCTGTATAAGTCGGCCTAAATCTACATCACTAAGTTTAACTTCTGACATCAGGTTGCCTCGTGTTATTATTACATATATTATCAGAAATCTGTGCGTTAGCAAAGCTAACTGATGCTATAAGTAAAGCAAATGCTGCAAGATACTTAAACATTAGATTGAAGGTTCTCTTGGATTTTTAGGCCAATCATAAAACTCAGCTTCTTTAGTTACTTGATTATTAGAATTATACGTAGCAACCGTCATATCTTCTAATTCTTTTACAGAACTTTTTGAACTGATTGATTCTGAAAGATTCGCTGCCTTTGTACGAAGATCGTTTCTCCATTGAGCAAGATCAGTTGGTTTAGCTGTACCGTTGTCCTGCTCTCTAATGACAATCCAATCAGTTTGTGCTAGTGAAGAAGCTAGAGTTTCATTAACTTGACTTAACATATTATTCTTAACAACATCAATATCTATTTCAGTTTTAGTTCTAGTTACAACTATACGGTCATCCTCAATAACAGGTGAACCTTCTGATGTAGTATAGAACATGTTATTAACGGATACGCCTTCAAAGACATAAGGAAGAATGCCGATAGCCTTTCGTTCTGCATCGGTCCAACTAGAAGAAAAGATTGTTTTAGGATATTGAATATCGTTAATACTTACTGCTTTAGGATTTCTAATAGTTTTTACTATTACATTGTTTTCAATTATAGCCCACATTTAGTTTAGTTCCTTTCTTCTTATCTTCCGTAAATTGGTGGTAGGTCGCCACCACCTGCAATGTCTGCCATGGCTATGAAAATGAATGATCCTCCAGAAGCATTTACATAAGAATAACTTGTCCTTATCTTGAAACCATCAGACAATAAATCACGGTTATATGCTGCATCAGAGCTTTCTGCATTGCTTAAATTTGAGAATAAAAGACTATCCATAACATTATAAGGGTCACGCTTAACATCAATAATATGCCAATCCGCAGCAGAATCAATACGCTTCACCATTAACCAAGATGGCCTAAACCCTGTGTAAGAAAATGGGCCATCGACTGATCCATTTCCTATATATGAACCAATTTTACATACACCCGGTACAGGCGCGAAGCAGTAGGCAATATAATCACTACCACTAGCATTTGTATTTGTAGAGTTAGTACCACTACCAACTGTAAATACTGTAGATGTTGGATCAGTATCATTAAATATACTAGCATCTGGACCTTGCTGCATTATGCTTTGATCTAATGGAATATAACTTAAAGTTAAATCTTTATGCCATGATGGCCAGTAGTCACAAGTACCAGAAGTTCTCTTTTTTACTACAAAAAATCCCGGCACAGAACCTAACCCATGACCTACAGTGGCAATTGCTCCTGTTCCTGTATATGTGACAACGCTGAAATGACCAGCGGCAGCTTTTGATACAGTGCTTGTTATAGAGCCATCAGTATTAGATGCTCCTGCACCACCTGCCAACCAGCTCCAACCTACAAAATTATTAGTATTAGTGTTTACTTGTGCAAGTGATCCTACGGTAAAACCATCTGATCCAAAAGCTGTCAAGCCTGTAGTCTCAGTTGTTTCGGCAGAAGTATTGTCTGACTCAAGTTGTTCTTGAACACCTCTAACAGCATCATAAATTCCATGGGATGTAGCTACGGTTCTGTTCTTAATCCAGACAAGATCAGGCTGAAAGCCAACTCCAGTAATAGCATTTGTTGAGCCGTTGCCTGTGTAGAGAATAGGATTGAAATAATCAATGCCTTGATAGTCGGGTGTGGGGAGGTTGGCTGTGCATAGTTCGCTATAGTCGGTCGGTTTAGTAAAGGTATATCCCGACTGCCCGAAATCTACTATTGCATAGGGGTTGCCGCTAGTTGCGTTAGGTCCATGAAAAAATGTCAGACCATAATCGCCATACGTCGCTAAGTAAGACGAAATGTCCAAGCCCGTTGACGGCGTTTCTGGATCAGCGCCGCTACCAGACGGACCAAACCAAGTAACACTGCTATCAGTCGTAAACGCCGTGCCAACCCAGTACCGCTCGTTGTCTAGGTCAATCGCGTGGCAAATATATATTTCGTTTGTCGAATAAAGTGTCGAGCCGTCTGGCTCGGTGGCAAAGGCGGTGGTCGTTCCTGACGCGGCGTAGAAACCAAAGGGGGAAGGTCCCGCACTCGTCATGGCCATCCCAAGCCCGTAGTTAGGCGTATTGGTATAATCCCCCGCTCCGTAATAGATAGCTTGGGACCATTCTGTAACTCGACCGTAATTCGTAGGCGCAAAACCTTGGCACATGTAGCTACCATAGCGATTGCCGACCAGCGTTTCGATGTACCATTTACCGGTAGTCGGTAGAGACATCGTTGCCGCTGCACCAGACCACCATCCAGCAGAGTTACATTTCAAATTTCCGTCGGCTAGTGTGACGCCGTACAAGTTAATTGGCGAAAATGTCGGGAAGGTATCAGAAGGCGTATCGGCTGTTCCATTGGCAGCGTCGCTCATGCTGGTCGGTGTAAAGTTATTACCGTTACCGCTGGCATCTGTCCCGTCACCAATGGCCGTGGTCAGGCAAAAAGAATTACCTCCTGCTGCTGTGGCCAGAGCGGTTATAGTGGCATCAGCCCTCGGCACGTACTGAGAGCCGTTAGCCCCGAAGGTGTAGGTATCAAGGAAGCTGGTCACGGTAAGGTCACTGTTTTGGATAGACTTATTATCAATTGTGCAAAGCTGGGCGACGTATATCTTAGCCCGTCCGCTGTTGTCAAATTTACGGATGGCGACGTTGTGGGCAACGTTTTTCATCCACTGCGTGCCGCCAGCGTTCTCGGTATTTGTGGTGAAACTGGTGACAAGCTCGCCGTTTACATAAAAATCCATCGACGGGTCTTCAAAATCAAGCAGGAAGTGGTACCACTGGTTGTCTCGAAATACCTGCGTCGTCACTTTGTTCAGAGTGGTTGTGCCGCTTGTTATTGAAGCTATGTGGATGGTGTTTGCGCTTACCCGGTAGAAGTAAAACTGATTAGACGTATCCGGTCCCGCAGACAATATCATGGCGTTAGTACCAAAATCGAGAAACCTCACCCAAAGCGACGTAGTCCAACGGCTTGGATTACCCAGCGCAAAGGTGCGTGACAGGTCATCAGCAACCCCATCAAACCAAGCAGACCGTTCGATCAGCGTGGTATTGAATGCACCGCTTTGCCCTGCCGCTCCTAAAAGAAGATTGTTATTAAATACCATATATACTTTTACCTTTAAATACTTGAATTAGGATTAGTTAATACAGAATTTTTCTGCCATGCCAAAGTATAGTACTTAGTGTTATAG
>OLII01000245.1_pt1 | contig 21922 bp, 11 predicted proteins | sample 1609481 | NCBI WGS metagenome assembly OLII01 (sample SAMN05416859, study PRJEB24817) | seawater metagenome | isolation source: Sea water | place: Canada:Atlantic | collected 2013-11 | reverse complement strand
TGAATCATCTACTGGTTTTGCCAGTTTAGGTCTTCCGTTCAATCTTTTGCGTGCCATAGAAGAGCAGGGTTACGAAACCCCGTCTCCTATTCAAGAACAAGCTATTCCACATTTATTAGAAGGTAAAGACGTCTTAGGTCTTGCCCAAACAGGTACAGGTAAAACAGCTGCGTTTACTTTGCCTTTATTGGCCCGTACTTCTGCCGAAGCACGTTGCCCACAAGTATTGGTATTAGCTCCTACTCGTGAATTGGCTATGCAAGTAGCTGAAGCGGTAGAAAGTTACGCTAAGCACACTCCAGGTATTAAAGTCGCTACCATCTATGGCGGCCAAGATTTCAGTATTCAGTTACGTCAAATTAAAAATGGCGCCCAGTGGATTGTTGGCACACCAGGCCGTGTGATGGATCACATCCGTCGCGGCACATTAAAGCTCGATGACATTAGCGGTGTGGTATTAGATGAAGCCGATGAAATGTTACGCATGGGCTTTATTGACGATGTTGATTGGATTCTAGGTCATGTACCTAAGACTCGTCAGGTAGCATTGTTTAGTGCCACCATGCCTCGTCAAATTCAACAAGTGGCCGAAAAACACCTTAACAGCCCAGTTGAAGTGAAAATTAAATCAAAAGCTGCTTCTAACGACTCCATCTCTCAGAAATTCTGGATGGTGCGTGATGTAGATAAAAGCGATGCCATGGTTCGCATATGCGAAACCAGTGACATGAATGCCATGATTGTATTTGTTCGCACCAAGCAAGCTACAGAAGAAGTGGCCGAGCACATGCGCACCAACGGCTTTAAAGCGGAAGCCCTAAACGGTGATGTAGCTCAAGCACAACGTGAGCGCACAGTTGACCGTTTGAAGAAAGGTCAAATTGATATATTAGTGGCCACCGATGTTGCTGCGCGTGGTTTGGATGTAGAGCGCATTACTCACGTAGTGAACTATGACATTCCATATGATGCTGAATCTTATGTTCACCGTATTGGTCGTACTGGTCGTGCTGGTCGTACTGGTGAGGCGATTTTGTTTGTACGCCCACGTGAGCGTCGTATGTTGGGCACCATTGAGCGTGTGACCAAGAACAAAATCAATGAAATGCAATTGCCTTCAGTTGACGATGTGAATGCTAAGCGTCGTGAGCGTTTCAAAGTGCGTATTGTAGAAAACATGGGTGGCCAAGACATTGAGGTCTTTAAAGGCATTATTAAAGAGATCATGAGCGAAAACCCAGAGCTAGTGGCTTCTGATGTTGCCGCGGCAATTGCTCAGCTAGGTCAAGGCGGTAAGCGCTTGTTCATGCGTGAAGGCGATCGTGTTAAGCGTCCTCGTCAAGAGCGCAGTGATCGTGGCGAACGCGGAGACCGTGGTGGTCGTAATGATCGCGGTGGTCGTGAACGTGGTCGTGGTGATCGTCCAGATCGTGGCGACCGTGCTGCTCGTGGCGGTGCCGACAAGGTTATGGATCCAAACGCCATGCCGTTAAAAGGCCAGCCTGATATCACCATGGAGCGTTACCGTTTAGCGGTAGGCTATAACGATGGTGTTAAGCCAGGCAATATCGTAGGTGCCATCGCTAACGAAGCCAATATTGAAAGTAAGTTTATCGGTCACATTGAAATCTTTGATGGTTTTGCCACAGTGGATTTACCTGGGGATATGCCAAAAGATGTGGTTGAGCATCTTAAGAAAACCCGTGTTTGTGGTCGTCCATTAAACCTTGAAGTAGCCAGTAAAGCGGCTGCAGGGGACGACTCTAATAAGCGCGCCTCACGTGGTGATGCTAAGCCTCGCGATGCACGTCCACGTGATCGCAAGCCGGCTCGCAAGCCTGAAAGTAAAGGCGCCTAATTTTAAATAATTAGCGTTTAGTCTTTCTTTAAAAGCCAGCTCACGCTGGCTTTTTACGTTCAGGGATGAACGGCAATTTTTTGCTCCTGCAAAATTTGCATTCCCCACATCCTTGTGGATCGTATCCTAGAATTGCAGGAAATGAGATGGACCCGTCTCCCATGTGCCAAGATTAAAGTGGAAACATTAATCAAGTACGGCATCTAGAAAGAGGGTCCACCATGAACAAGCTTAGCATTATTGGAATTGACTTAGCGAAAAATGTGATCCAATTACATGGTAATGACGCATATGGTCATACACGTTTTACGCGTAAGTTAAAACGTAAAGAGGTACTGGATTTCATGGTTAAGCAGCCTCCAAGTATCGTCGCTATGGAGGCTTGTGGTGGCGCTCATTACTGGGCGAGAATGTTTCAAGCACAAGGGCATTCGGTGAAAATGATTCACCCTCAATATGTAAAACCCTTTGTGCAGGTGAACAAAAATGATGCGCGTGACGCATTGGCCATTGCCGAAGCGGCGGCGCGGCCATCTATGCCAACGGTGGCGATTAAGAGTATCGAACAGCAAGATATTCAAGCAATTCACCGAGTGCGCGAGCGTTTAGTGAAAGAAAAAACGGCGATCAGTAATGAGCTTCGCGGTTTGTTAGGTGAATACGGCCTCGTTATGGCGCAAGGCCATAAAAGCATACGTGATACGGTTTTAAGTATTTTAGAAGATGCCCAAAACGGCATGAGTATGCAGGGTCGAGAAATTATCAATGACCTGCGTGACCAATGGCTGGATCGAGAGCAACGTATTGGCGAGTACGATAAGGCGTTAAAAATTATAGCCAAAAACAATATCGTGTGCGATCGATTACAAAGCATTCCTGGAATTGGCCCGGTAAATGCCACTTTGCTTTACAGTCATGCTGGTGATCACAATCATTTTTCCAGTGGCCGACACTTAAGTGCTTCGTTGGGACTGGTGCCACGACAGCATGCCAGTGGTGGCAAAGAAAATTTGCTAGGCATTAGTAAGCGGGGTAATAAACACGTCCGCAAACAACTGGTACATGGTGCTCGGGCTGCGTATAAAGTTCTGAAAAAAGAAGAAAATAGTAGTCGATTAGGTTTGTGGGTGAAGCGCATGGAGGGCAAACATCCCAATGTAATTATTGTGGCACTGGCCAACAAAATGGCTCGTATGGTATGGGCACTAATGAAAAACGAGACGGTTTATCAGGCTTAGTTATTTAGCCAGATAAACAGCATAATTTAAACGAGAGCTATCCAGAGGTTGCGCAGATTATTAAGACACAATAGATAAGATCGACTCACTGAAACCTCAGTATTTGCTTGGCTCATAGAAGTCGTGCAGGAGATTAGGGCAGTGAGTGCATATCTCATAATGGCCCTGAGTAGATATACTCAACCAAGAGGTCGAATATAAGCATGCAATCTCAATCTAAAATGTCGATATAACTTGCAACAATAGGACGGGTCCATATAAGCAAATTCTAGGATAGTGAAGGGATGGGCTGTATTCTGAGTTGAAGGAGCAAATTTTAGGGTAGTGAAGGGACGAACTGTGTTCTGATTTTGCAAGAGCAAAAATCAGGGTAGTGGTGGAATGCGGATCGCACCCTTGAATTTTAAAATCATAATGTACGGGCTCACACCCCAACGAGTCCTATCATAGTTGTGATACCTCAGGCTTTAATCTAGCTAACAAGTAAAGTGCAGTCATTGTTGTGACTACAATTCAATCAATCTGCTTTTCTATCCTGTTCATATCTAGTGAATTAGTACTGGGTATGTCTTTGGCTCTAAGTGTCCCATTAATATTTGGTTTTGTATGAAAACCGATCAACTTTAATAAAAAGGGCCAAGACATAAAAGAATGGCGAGAAATGACTTGCGCCTTAATCAAAGCCGACTATTTTTAATTCAAAGGCTAAGGAATAGCTCAAAGGACAATACAACAGGATGTTGTAAGCAGGATGTAAAGGAAAAAATCTAAGGAGTTGGCCACGGATGGCCTGTCAGGAAGACACCTAGGGTGAGCAAGAGGGAAGAGGCCAAAAGCTTCTTCCCTTTTTTTCGTTTTACTCAGGCCTTTTCTATTTGTGTAATCTTCGCGCTTCTAAAATGTATAGCACTTCATATCTTAAATAAAAATTAATACCTGCTTATTGTCGGGTCTTCCGTTTCCTTTGGCAGTACGGTAAGGTGGCTGATATTTTCTAAGCGGATTGGTCAGGTAACGCCTGTATTAGTTTGCTAGCTATCGACGAGTCATACATGTCGGTTAATGATGGGTGAATGAACCCCATGGCATGTCACTGCAAAAAGGAATTACATAGTGTTTGCAATTTTATTAACGGAGGGAATGAATCCGTTTTATCAAAATATATCTTCTTTTCCCACGGTATTTTTTACGTTCTTTTTAGCTCTATTCACCTTGTATTGGCTGGTGGCTGTTCTTGGTTTTGTTTCTATCGATATTCTAGATTTTGATATTCCTGATATTGAAGGGGCTGACATAGGTGGCGATATTGGTGATTTAGATGTGGCAGATGCCAGCGAATTAACCAATGCCAATGTACTGGCGGGCCTTATGTTGCGTTTTGGCCTCAATGGTGTGCCGGTCACAATAGTCATCTCACTCATTGCACTATTTGGCTGGATCATCAGTTATTACAGTGTTTATTTATTGTTCAGTTTCATTCCCGCTGGAATGCTTCAATACCTTGCTGGCATTCCCGTTTTGCTTGTATCCCTGTACTTAGCAGCCATGATGACGGCGCTTGCCATAAAGCCACTTCGTCCATTATTTAAGAAAGCTCAGCAAGAGACTGAAAAATTTGTAATCGGTCAGGTGGCTATCGTCAGAACATCTCGCGTGGATGAATCATTTGGTGAGGCGGTATTAGCCGATGGTGGTGCAGGCCTAATTCTAAAAATAAGAAGCCACGCCAATAGTCACTTTAAAAAAGGTGATAAAGTGGTGCTTTTTGAATACGTAAAAGAAACCAATGTTTATCGTGTTATCTCAGAACAAGAGTTTAACGCGTAATAACTCTAATCAACCTTAATAACTAAAATCTAATTATTATTATCTTGGAAATGGAATAACCATTATGGCCGATCTTTCAGTACTTATGCCTATCATCATGGGCGTTGGACTTCTTTTTGTTGTAATTATGGGTGTGGCATCACTCTTTAAATCTTTTTATATAAAGGTAGATCAAGGTACTGCGCTTATTGTGAACGACATGAGCCACTCCCCCAAAGTGCATTTCACCGGTGCATTGGTATACCCAATTATTAACAAAAAGGAATTAATGAAAGTTTCATTAATTACCCTTGAAGTGGATCGACGCGCTAAAGATGGACTTATTTGTGCTGATAATATGCGTGCAGATATTACCGTAGCCTTTTATTTACGTGTAAATGAAACCACTGAAGATGTATTGAAAGTAGCCAAGTCAATTGGTGCAGATCGAGCTTCCGATAAAGATGCGGTAAATCAATTGTTTAATGCCAAGTTTTCTGAAGCCCTAAAAACAGTGGGTAAGCAAATAGAATTTGTTAACTTATTTGAAAACCGTCAGGAATTTCGTGAGAAAATTATCGAAGTAATTGGTGATGACTTAAACGGTTATGTTCTTGAAGATGTTGCCATTGATTATCTTGAGCAAACGCCTAAATCGTCTTTAGATCCAACTAACATTCTCGATTCTGAAGGTATTCGCAAGATTACCGAATTAACCGCCATGCAAAACGTTCAAACTAACAACTTAGAACGTGATGAAGAACTGGCCATTAAAAAGAAGAATGTTGAAACCGTAGAAGCCATGCTAGAGCTAGAGCGTCAGCAGTCAGATGCGGAAGCCAAGCAAGAGCGTGAAATTGCCACCATTCGTGCCCGTGAAGATGCCGAAACTAAAAAAGTACAAGAAGAAGAGCGTCTTAAAGCGGAAGGCACCACCATTCAAGTAGATCAAGATCTTGCAGTACAAACTGAAAATCAACAACGTGAAATTGAAGTGGCCGAGCAAAATCGCCAACGCGCTGTGGCCATTGAACAAGAAAAAGTAACACGAGCGAGAGACTTAGAAATAGTATCCCGTGAACGTGAGGTAGATCTTCAGAAAATAGAAGCTGAAAAAGCCATTGAAGTTGAGAAAAAAGAAATCGCGAATGTGATTCGTGAAAGAGTCGTGGTGGATAAAACCGTGGCTATTGAAGAAGAACGCATTAAAGAAGTACGTGAAGTATCGGAAGCCGATCGTGATAAACAAACACGCGTGTTAGCCGCTGAAGCGAAAGCCGATGAAGAAAAAATTAAACAAGTGAAGGCCGCGGAAGCCCAAGAAGTATCTGCCAAACATAAAGCCATAGAAATCACCACATTGGCCCAAGCTGATTTGGAAGCCGTGGCTAAAGAAGCCGATGCCAAGAAAAAAATGGCAGAAGGTATTCAAGCAGAGCGAGCTGCTCCTGGGCTTGCCGATGCGAAAGTTCAAGAAGCCCGTGCTGATGCATTAGAGAAAGAGGGCGTAGCCGAAGCCAATGTCATCATCGCCAAAGGTAATGCTGAGGCAGATTCTTTACTCGGCACAGGTAAGGCAGCGGCGGAAGTAACTGCTGCACAAGGGGATTCAGATGCGCAAGCCGCCCGTGAAATTGGTATGGCCAACGCTGAAGTGACTCGCGAGCAATTCAAAGCAGAAGCCGATGGTCTTGTTGATAAGTTTGATGCTATGAACAACATGAGCGATCAAGCCCGTGATCACGAAGAGTACCGTATGGGTCTTGAAGTGGCACTGAAAGAAGCACTGGCCACCATTGAAGCGGGTAAAGAAATATCTAAAGAAAATGCTTCTGTTCTGGCCACTGCACTGCAGAAAGCTAAGATTGATATCGTGGGTGGTGAAGATCACTTCTTCGATAACTTTGCTAAGTCACTGTCTATTGGTAAAGCGGTAGATGGTTTAGCACAGAAAAGTAGCGTGATTTCAGGACTAATTAATAAAGTCAGTCAGCCAGCTGTTAAAACGAAGAGCGATGAAGACGTAAAAGCCTAAAGTAGTTTCTATTTAGGGTTTACAAAGGGCGCATAGCGCCCTTTATTTCATTCAACTGGCTAAAAGGATGCTGACATGGCACAGTCTAACGAACCTTCCGCTGCTGAAAATCTTGTTGATGAAGCCGTTGCACAAGGGGGCGCTTATGAAATTATTCGCAAGCGCCTTGTGGAACAGGGCAAACAATTAAGCACTGAAACCTTTCAATTAAATCAAGCAAGACTTAAAGAATTTGGTGCTACCGACATTGATGTGGTGGCTCGGGTTCGAGTGCGCACCGAAAATAACTGCATTGCCCGAGATATTGTTCAGGTGGGTGAGCATTTATTATTTGGCTATAACGTCTTTATAGGTCTAAAAAAAGAAACAAAAATAGAAGATGTTTTTGCCTTGTTTGATGTGGTGGAATCAGACGGCAACTTTGAAATGAAGCCGGTTTCCATGGCAGGCTCGTTTTTGGCGCAAAGTGGTTTTGTAAATGATTTTGAAGAGTTGTATCGCTATTACAAGCATACCAAGCTGGTTCAGCTCACCATTAAAAATGGTCGTCTATTGGCTGGTTTTCAAATAGGGGAACGTTTAGAAGATATTCGCGTTTTCCGTTGGTCTGTGTCAGCGGATGGTAAAGATATTCAATATATCGATAACCGTGGCGAGCGCGACATTCAACTGCCCCCTGCTTACGATTTTGAATGGATAGAAACCCACCGCGACCACCGCATTAATGGCCGTCACCCTCACGTTAATATACTTGATAGTATTTTTGTTGAAACCATCAATGGTGATTTAACCATTAAAGTGGAAAACAACACTGAAGATGGTTTTGGAATATACCGAGAGCCGGTTGAAGATCAATCACAATCATTAGATGACGCTAAAATAAGTTACGCCCAAGTGGGCAGCCTTATTTTATTGAAAATCTTACCGTACCGTGAAGAGCAGTGGCGTTTTATTATTTTTAATACCTTAAGTCAAGAAGTACTAAGGGTAGATGCCATTGGACAATCGTGTGTTCAGCTTCCTGAAGATCATGGCATTATTTTCCCAGGTGGCTATTACCTTCAAAGTGGTGAATATAAGTCATTTGAAGGTGAAGAAAATCAGCTCACCTTTAAAAGAGCCATAAAATCTCCTAACGGCGAAGACGTATTATTTGTTTTTTACGACCCCGAAGAAGGCTCCGTTGGCCTGTTCTTTTACAATTTAATTAATAAAGAATTGCAAAACCCTATTTATGGGCACGGCTATGCATTAGCAGAAGATGGTCAGTTAATTATTTTCTCAGCTGAAAACGAACCTACTCGTATTCACCCTATGCAAATTTGGACAACCCCTTATGTGAGCGATGAATTCGCCAGCCAGGTTCCTGCTAGCCAAACTTTTTTAGGGAAAATAGGCAATGCAGAGTTAGTTCGGGGTGTCTCGGACTTATACAGTGTTCATAGAATGCTGGAAAAACAAGATGTCTCTTCTCGTTTGTATGAAGAAATCAGTAAGTCTGCCAAAAAAATATTTGACGATCACTATTGGATTGAAAGTGATGATACCAAAGCAATATTTGATGCCCTAAAAAACATTGCCGCCACCTCAGAGCTGGTGATAGATGAATTTGAAAAGGTTCAAAGTATTCGCCAGCAGTCTGTTAAAGCATTATTAGATGCCCAAAAGCAGCAGCAAACCATTATTCAAGAAGTGCGCCCAGATAATTGGCAAACCGCAGAAGAATATGTTGATGCCCTAGGGAAAATCCGTCACCAGCGCGGCCATTTAATTACCATTAAAGAATATCGTTACATTGATGTCGCCAAGATAGAATCTTTAAATACAGAGCTTGATGACATTGAAGGCTCTCTTAGTCAGCAAACCGTGTCTTTTTTATCTGATGAGAAAGCCATTGAGCCTTATCTTGATAAAATAGACAGCATCAATAAAGAAATTGAACAAGCTCAAACCATTGCGGTACTGAACCCGTTAATTGAAATAGTCGAGGGCACTGCATCTGGTTTAGACTTGTTATCTGAATTAATGGGCTCGTTAAAAGTACAAGACCCAACGGTTCGTACCAAAATAATTGATGCCATTTCTCAGGTTTACTCTAAACTGAACCAAACCAAAGCCCGCGCCAGCCATAAACAAAAAGGCTTAGGTTCAGAAGAGGCCATTGCGCAATTTGGTGCACAGTTTAAATTATTCTCGCAAAGTATCACTAACGCACTAGGTTTAGCCACCACCCCTGATAAATGTGATGAGCAGCTATCTAGGCTATTGATACAGTTAGAAGAACTAGAAAGCCAGTTTAGTGATTTTGATCAATTCATTGCAGATATTTTAGATAAGCGTGAAGAAATTTATGAATCCTTTGAAGGTCATAAACAAAGATTGCTTGATGAACAGCAACGCAAAGCTCAATCAGTATTTGATGCATCAAGCCGAATTTTATCCAGTATAGAAAAGCGCTCTCTTAAGTTTACGAAAAGCGATGAGTTAAATACCTATTTCGCATCCGATTCATTGGTCATGAAAATTCGTGAGCAAGCGGATGTTTTGCGAGATCTTGGCAGTGAAGTCAAAGCCGACGATATTGATGCCCGCTTTAAAGCCATTAAAGAACAAGCTATACGTTCCCTTAGGGATAAAAGCGATATTTATGAAGCCGGTGGCAGTATTATAAAGCTGGGCCCTAGACATAAATTTTCGGTCAATACACAGGAGCTTGATTTAACCATATTGCCAAGAGATGGCGAGCTAAACGTGCACCTTACCGGCACCAATTATTTCGAGCCCATTACCCAGCCTGAATTATTAGCACTTAAAGACTATTGGGACATGTCTTCAGAGTCAGAAACCCCACAGGTGTACCGCTCTGAATATTTAGCATTTTTAATTTTGCAGTCAGCAAGAGCTGGAGAGTCGGGTCTTTCATTGAATGCATTAAATAATGCAACTTCTGATTCAGATAAACTAAACAAGTTGGTGCAGGAATATGCGGCACCCCGTTATAAAGAAGGCTATGAAAAAGGCGTTCACGATCATGATGCTGTATTAATATTAAGCGCACTGGTGCCAGCCATAGAGCGTGCAGAAGAATTAAGCTTTGATCCAATATGCCGTGCCTTAGCACAAGTGTATTGGGCAAATATTAAAGGCAAAGAAAATAATCGTCAGGCTAATAACAAAAATGATGATGTGTTGTCCTATAGTACTTGGATAGAGCGCGCCCAGTCAGCCAGACAAATGCAGTCGGTATTCTCAAGTAACGATGCCATTAACTTATTGGCCCAAGAAATTGAAGCTTCCATCACGCAATTTTTATTGGTAAACCCCATCAATGTGACACCATTAGACATTAAGCGTGCAGCCAGTTATTTGGTGGCTGAGTTATCGCGTGAGCGTTTAGAATTTATATCCAGCAAATACGCTACTGAATTGGTCGAAGAGCTAAAGCGCTCGTTAGATGAAACCTCTTGGCGCCAGTATCAAGGTGCCTTGAAAAAAATGTTGGGCTTTCCTGCCCAGCGTTGGAATTTAACTCAAGCCTGGTTGGATGCGTTAATTCGCGATAAAAAACTAGGCCACTTAGCTCGTTATATTCCCGAAGCCATTGCGCTAATTAATGCCGATGAACGTATTTCTAGACGAGAAACTCAAGCAGATCTTGAATTATCTATTGAAGGCTTATTGGGTGATCACAGGTTAATAGAAAGCCAAAAGCTTTCCTTTGCCATTGATGCCTTCTTACAACGTTTAGAGCATCACCAGCAGGTAGTGGTACCCGCTTATCAGCAATACCTTAAAGTTAGACAAAATATTATTACCACCGAGCGTGCCGCTTTAAAGCTGGAATCTTTTAAGGCTCGCCCATTAAGCTCGTTTGTTCGAAACCGTTTAATAAACGAGTCTTACTTGCCGCTCATTGGCGATAACTTTGCCAAACAAATGGGCACAGTGGGAGATAATAAGCGTACCGATTTAATGGGCTTATTAATGATGATCTCGCCACCTGGTTACGGTAAAACCACATTAATGGAATACGTGGCCAGTAAACTGGGTTTAATTTTCATGAAAATTAATTGCCCATCTTTGGGCCATGATGTGTTGTCGCTAGACCCGGCTCAAGCACCTAATGCCACCGCTCGCCAAGAATTGGAAAAACTTAACCTAGCCCTGGAAATGGGCGAAAATGTCATGCTGTATCTTGATGATATCCAGCACACTCACCCTGAGTTTTTACAAAAATTCATTTCTCTTTGTGATGGTACTCGCCGAGTGGAAGGCGTGTGGAAGGGAGACCCTAAAACTTACGATATGCGCGGCAAGAAATTCAGTGTGGTCATGGCCGGTAACCCTTATACCGAATCTGGTGAAGCGTTTAAAATTCCCGACATGCTGGCTAACCGTGCAGATATTTATAACTTAGGGGACATTCTTGGCGGAATGGATGAGCAGTTTGCCTTAAGTTACATTGAAAACTCCTTAACCTCTAACCAAGTACTGGCTCCTTTAGCTACCCGTGAAACCAGTGACGTATACAAGTTAATTAGCCTTGCCCAAGGGGCGAATGTGGCGGCCACTGATTTGAAACACCAATACAGTGGTGCTGAAATCAATGAGATCACTGAAATTTTCAAAAAAATGTTTGTGATTCAAGATGTGGTGCTAAAAATTAACATGCAGTACATCGCGTCAGCCGGACAGGATGACAAATACCGCACAGAGCCCTCGTTTAAACTGCAGGGCAGCTATCGAAACATGAATAAAATGACCGAGAAAATTTCAGCGGTTATGAATCATGACGAGCTAATGCAAATGATCAAAGATCATTACATTGGGGAAGCCCAATTATTAACCATAGGAGCCGAGGGTAATCTTTTAAAATTGGCCGAACTACGCGGCAATTTAACTCAAGAACAATATCAGCGCTGGCAAGAAATTAAAAAGGACTTTTTAAGAAATAAATCTATGGGCGGTGATGACGCTGACGTAGGGGCTAAAGTGGTGGTGCAATTGGCAGATTTAGCTGAAGGCATGAAAAGCATTGGTAATACTGCACTGTTGGCGGCCAAACAAAATGCTATTGAAAAGCCTGATGCCAATCAAGCTCTGTCTAATTCCCTAGAAAAAGCCATGGATAAACTGCTGTTGGTGATTAAAGACAGTCAGCCTAATGTGGAAGTGGTGAATCAGCCGGTACCAGGTATGGGTAAAATACTCACGGTACTGGCTGACACCATTGAACACAGTATTTTTCCCATTGTGAAAAGTATGGATAAAAAACTGGATATCGATCTTAAAACTCACGACAAAATGAAAGAGATTTCAGAGCAATTAAGAAATTTAGAAATAGATGCCAAGATTAAAAAGCTATGAATAAATTATCGCTACAAAGGATTGTGAGCAAAGAAAATGCTTGAATGGTGTAAGAGTTTTTTTACTCGTTGGTTTTCAAAGTCGGTTATTCATAAACCTTTATTAGCTGGGCAATGGTCACCACAGTGGAGTGAGTTTCTAAAAGACAAGGTCGCTTTTTATAAAGACCTGTCACCCAGTGATCAAGACCTTTTTAATAGACGGGTTTTTTTATTCTTACAAACCACTAATGTGGAGTCGTCATACAGTGATGTCACAGATGGCGACCGCTTATTAGTGGCTGCCAGTGCTATTATTCCTGTGTGGGGCTTCATTGATTGGCACTACTTTAATTTAAATGCGGTGTATCTGTTGCCTGCTTCATTTAATGAAAGGTTTGAATGTGGCCAGAGCGACTCTCAAATTACTGGCATGGTGGGTACAGGGGCCATGAGTGGCAAGATGGCCCTAAGTAAGCCAGCTTTATATCAAGGCTTTACTAATAGTCGAGATAAACAAAATGTAGGCATACATGAGTTTGTTCATTTAATTGATATGAGTGACGGGGAGTGTGATGGCTACCCAGAAAGGTTAAAAGAGTTCGCGTTTTCTATTCCTTGGTTTGAGTTGGTGGGGGAAAAAATTCAAGCCATTAAAAGCAATGACAGTAATATTCGGGAATATGGCGCCACTAATCGACAAGAATTTTTTGCCGTGGCCTCGGAATATTTTTTCGAGCGCCCAGATATGCTCAGCCGTAAACATCCCAAGTTGTATAAATCGTTAAGTCATTTTTATCAGCAAGATATTAAAGCCATAAGCGCAGACATAAAGCCTAAGAAAAAAGCCCCCTGTCCTTGTGGCAGTGGTAAGCGTTATAAGCACTGTTGTATGCCAGCCCGTTAAGCATGCTATGTATAATAAGAAGTGGTAAGCAGAAATGAATTGTCCTCAATGTAAAGGTTATACCCTAGAGCCCACAGAAATTGAACCCGGCTTAGTGGCGGGCAGTTGCAGTAAATGCAAAGGCAGTTTGTTGTCGTTAATGAATTACCGCTTTTGGGTAGATAGGTACGACACTGTAAATAAGCCAACTCAAGAGCTCGCAGTGGCGCAAGATAATCAAAAAGCCCTTTCTTGCCCCAAATGCAGCCGCTTAATGACCAAGTTTAAAGTAGGTAATGAAACCCCTCATAGAATAGATTTATGCACAGGCTGTGACGAAGCTTGGTTTGATGAAGGTGAGTGGTCGTTACTTAAACAGTTAGATCTATACGATAAACTGCCTAAAATTTTTACCGAAGCTTGGCAGCGAAATATTCGCGTTAAACGCCAGCAAGATTTTGTTGATCAAAAGTATCAGGCTTTACTGGGGGCAGACGATTTTGAACGCTTAGCTACGTTTAAAAAGTGGCTGGATGAGCAACCCCACAAAGAAGATATTAAGCAATACCTTATCAATAAGCAGAATTAATAAACTCAGTTAACTAAAAGGAAAGAACAATGAGCAATGATTATTTAGAGATGTCATTTCGTTCAATAAACTGTTTTGCCAATGACGGCAAGTTGGATGTGGGAGAGTTAAACGAAATAGTGAACGTTGCTCTAAAAGACGGCGTAGTTGATGAAAATGAAAAACGTGTGCTGGGCAAAATTATTTCACGGTTAAACGCGAAAGAGCTTCAAGGTGAACTTGAACAGCGTGTGAATCAATTGCGGGAAGAATATAGCTTTTAATAGAATGGCTTGCAGCATTAAATAGCACACATAAAAAAACGGCCAATGGCCGTTTTTTAGGTACAGGACGTACTGTATGAAGCGTACACAGGGATGTGAAAAAGCTTCGATGTACAGGACGTACTGTATGAAGCGTTCACAGGGATGTGAAAAAGCTTCGATGTGCAGGACATATTGTATGAAGCGTTCACAAAAGCTTCCATGTCCAGAATGAAGCGAGCTGGGGATTACCCAGCCACTTCACTGTGAGGCGTTAAAGAAACGCCTCTAGCTTGGATTATTTTTCCAAGTGCTCAATCTTGCCTTCAACGCCATCCCACTCTTCGGCATCGGCAAGTTTTTCTTTCATCTCGGTGATGTTTGGCCAAACTTCAGCTAATTCAGCGTTTAGTTCGGTAAATTTCTCTTGTCCTGCTGGTACTTCATCTTCGCTGAAGATGGCTTCTGCTGGGCACTCAGGCTCACATAGTGCGCAATCAATACACTCATCAGGGTGAATTACCAAAAAGTTAGGGCCTTCGTAGAAACAGTCTACAGGGCACACTTCAACACAGTCTGTGTATTTACACTTAATACAGTTATCAGTAACAACGAAGGTCATGGTCTTTTCTCTGTCTCATCGGCGCTATTGTCTCGGCGCTCTGTTTTAATCTTGTGGACACTTTCTGGGCGGCTATTCTAGTGATGCAGCCCAGTTTGAGCAAGTGCTTGGCTCATTTCTTATCTTAAAAAAGCTGCAAAAGGTATTAGATTAAACGGCTTTTAAAAAGGTGCTTTTAGGCACCGCCTTGTACGCTTGTTTGAACTTTATACACTTTATTCCTATAGCTTTAAAATCGTTTAAAGTAATGATTCTAATCTATTTAATGAATTAGTGGTAAAGATCAAACTTTCACCTACTTTATTACATCTTGGCTTTCAGCTCATAGAGCAGTTCAAGTGCTTGGCGCGGGCTTAAATCGTCTGGGCTAATCTCTTTTAATGCCTCTTCCACTTCAGATGGCGCCGCCATGGCGAACATGTCAGGTTGTGGAGAGAGTGGTTGTGCAGGGGCAGGCTGCACTTTAGCCGGTTTGGCTTCAGGCACGTTATCTTCTAACGCTTTAATCGTTACTTTATTAGTGGCCTGCTGCTCGCTTTCAACGCGGCCATCTTCCAGCATCACTAACTTCGACTTGGCTTGATCAATCACCTCACTGGGCACACCGGCCAATTTAGCTACCTGCAAACCATAGCTTTGATTGGCTGGACCTTCTTCGACATGGTGCATGAAAATAATGTGGTCATTGTGCTCAGTGGCGGTGAGGTGAACGTTCACTACGTCGTCGTTTAAATCGGCTAACTGAGTCATTTCAAAATAGTGAGTGGCAAACAAGGTGTAAGCACTTACTTGGCTGACTAAGTGCTGAGCACAAGCCCATGCCAAAGATAAACCATCAAAGGTGCTGGTGCCGCGGCCCACTTCATCCATTAATACTAAGCTGTGCTCGGTGGCGTTATGCAAAATATTCGCGGTTTCGGTCATTTCCACCATGAAGGTAGAGCGGCCACCGGCCACGTCATCACTTGAGCCCATACGGGTAAAAATGCGGTCTATTAGGCCAATGGTGGCCGCCTCGGCAGGCACATAACTGCCAATGTGGGCCATTAATACAATGTGAGCGGTTTGGCGCATATAGGTAGATTTACCACCCATGTTAGGGCCGGTAATCATCAGCATTTTACGTTGTGGGTTAAACAAAACATCGTTGGCCACAAACGGGTCTTCTATTACCGCCTCCACCACAGGGTGACGACCTTGGGTAATATTAAAGCCCGTCTCAGTATTTAATACTGGGCGCACATAGTTCTGGGTGACGGCGCGCTCGGCCAAGTTAGACAATACATCTAGCTCGCTAATGGCGCCGGCGGTGACTTGTAAGTCGCCAATTTGTTGAGCCAAGGCTTCTACAATTTCTTCGTAAAGGGCTTTTTCGCGGGATAAAGCACGGCTTTTGCTCGATAGGGCTTTGTCTTCAAACTCTTTTAATTCAGGGGTAATAAAGCGTTCGGCGTTTTTAAGGGTTTGGCGACGAACATATTCAACCGGTGCTTTGTCAGACTGGGCCTTACTGATTTCAATGTAATAGCCGTGTACTCGGTTGTAGCCCACTTTTAAAGTGCTAATGCCGGTGGCGGCCCGTTCGCGGGTTTCAATATCAATTAAGAACTGGCCAGCGTTTTCACTTAAGCCCCTTAATTCATCAAGTTCGCTATCAAAGCCTTCGGCAATGACACCGCCATCGCGCACCACCACAGGCGGGTTTTCTATAATGGCCTTTTGTAAATTGGCCACCGTTTCAGGGTAAGTACTGATTTGCTTACCCAGCATATTAATGGGCGCTGCATCTACTTCGCTAATGGCGTTTTGTAAACTAGGCAGGGTCGCCAGTGCATCCCGCAGGCGGGCTAAATCGCGAGGTCTGGCCGAGCGTAATGCGATGCGACTTAATATGCGTTCAATGTCACCAATTTGCTTTAATACGCTGTGGATATTTTCATAACCGTAGCTATCGATCATGGCACTAATGGCCAGTTGGCGGTCATTCAATACGCTTTGATCACGCAGTGGTCTGTTTAGCCAGCGGCGCAATAAACGGCTGCCCATAGCAGTGGCGGTGCGATCTAGCACCCAAGCCAGAGTAAAATCGCTGTCGCCATTAAGGTTAATGTCTATCTCTAGGTTTTTACGGCTGGCGGCATCCATCACGATGGAGTCGTCGGCAACTTCCACCATAATGGTGCGAATATGGGGCAACTCAGTACGCTGGGTTTCTTGTGCGTAATGAATCAGGCTACCGGCCGCTTCAATGCCTTGGTTTAAATCTTGGCAACCAAAGCCGTGTAAATCTTTGGTTTGAAATTGTTGGGTTAATAAACGAAAGGCCGTCTCGTATTCAAATTCCCAAGCGGGTAATTTCTGGCAACCGTTACGTTCGCTAATGGCCGCGTCGTATTCTTTGTCTTCACTTATTAATAATTCGGCAGGGCGCAAACGTTGTAGTTCGGCTTCTAAGGCTTCCTCGCTTGCCACTTCCATCATGGTAAAGCGCCCAGAGCTAATGTCTAAACTGGCGATACCATGATTTTGCTTTTGGGTGCGCCCATCAATATGGGTGCTCACTGCCACCAATAAAGAGTCGCGTTTTTCATCTAGAAAGCTTTCATCGGTTAAGGTACCAGGAGTAATCACTCGCACCACTTTACGCTCAACTGGGCCCTTGCTGGTAGCTGGGTCACCAATTTGCTCGGCCACCGCCACGCACACTCCCATTTTTACAAGTTTGGCAATGTAACCTTCGGCGCTATGGTAAGGAATACCTGCCATGGGAATAGCATTACCACCTGATTTACCGCGGGCCGTGAGGGTAATGTCTAAAAGGCGCGAGGCTTGTTTGGCATCGTCATGGAACATTTCATAAAAATCCCCCATGCGGTAAAACACCAGGTGATTCTTATGCTCTGCCTTAATGCGGTTGTATTGCTGCATCATGGGCGTATCGGCGTTTGTGTTAGCCTTTGATTTTACTGGGGTTTTAGCTATTTTTGTCATCTTAACTCTATATAAATCAAAGGGTTACAAAATTAATCAGTGTCCAGTTGAGTCCGTGTTTGTCCACTAGAATCCACTGCTGTCCGATAAAAAAGTGTAACTTTTAGTGTAACTTTTGAAGGGGTGGTCTATATGTTAAATAGAGGCTTTCAAAAGTTACACTTTTTTGTGTGGAACATTACACCTAGCCGATGGAATCACACGCAATTGTAATAAATTGGATCAGCGATATGAACGGCGCACAGGATAGCAAAAGTCATCGTAAACCACTATCTGCTAAGGCAGTGGAAGCACTCAAACCTACGTCTCCGATAATCTCTGACAGTGGTGAGAATACAGGGCTTAGAGTTAAGTGCGGTGTTACAGGGGTGAAGACCTTCTTCTATCGTTTTAAGAGCCCTGAATCCGGCAAGCTAACTCAGATAAAAATTGGAAATTACCCTGAATTAAGCCTCTCAGCTGCCAGAGTGGAGCTTGAGGCTTTAAAGAGGCTTCGTAAGTCAGGCGTATGCCCTAAAGGAGAGCGAATTCGGGCGCTTGAGGAAGAGCAGGCCAATAAGTTGCAAGAACAGCAGGTGATTAAGCAAAAGGGCTTCACGGTGGCAGACTTAATTGAGCTGTATTTGACTGGCTGTATTGAAGATCGTTATGTGAGTGACAAAAAGAATCCAAACAAGAAAAAAAAGATACCAGGAACGCGTACACCCAAAGGACAGTCTGAAGTGCGTCGTACACTTTACTGGGATGCAGTGAGGGTACTAGGTGATAGGCCTGCTAATGAAATTACCCGTAAAGAGGTGGTTCATATGGTGATGGCAGTGGTTGAGCGGGGAGCGAAAGTTCAAGCCGGTAGTGTTCTACGTGAGCTGTCATCTGCTTACGAATACGCTATTGGCTTAGAGCGTTTTGATGATGAGTTTGCGAATCCAGCCTTGTTGGCCAAGGCTAGTTTAAAGCAAGCGAGAGTAAAGCTGACGTGCAATAAAGGCAAGCGGGCCTTATCGGATAAAGATCTATCAGTTTTATTTAAGTGGCTACCGGGCTCAGGATTTTCAAAAACTCAAAAAAACGTCCTTCGCTTTACTCTATGGACAGGGTGTCGAACGGGAGAAGTTTGTGCAGCTCAATGGAGAGACATTGATTTAGAAAATAAGACTTGGCATATGCGTGACTCTAAAAACGGTGCAGAAAGATATGTGCAACTGTCCCATCAAGCTATCTACTTTTTAAAGCAGCTGCAGCTAAATGCTCACCAATACTTTGTATTTCCTTCATCTAAAACGGGTGAATTTATAATGCAGAAGTCACTCTCTGAGGCAAAGTGGCAAATGAAAAACCCAGATAGAATGACGAATCGAAGGAAGTTTAAAGTTGAAGAGTACTGGTTGGATACGATTGAAGATTGGACTCCCCACGATTTGAGGCGCTCTGTTCGGACAGGGCTTTCTAGAATGAGATGCCCAAGCGAAGTGGCTGAAGCTATATTGGGTCACTCCCGTAAAGGGATAGAAGGTACCTACGATCTACATCGTTATGAAATGGAGTGCAGTGAGTGGCTACAAAAATGGGCGGATCATTTGGATGCTTTAAGCTGATAGCTTAAGTGTCAACTTCTAGATAATCTTTGTGTAAACTATTTTTAGTTTTTCGAATTAATATGGACTTGAAGTGTTTTGGTGAGTGAGCAGTCTTCCCACCAGAGCCTGAACATATACCTTGTGATCAAATTTAGTTGACCGCTAGCCTTTTTTGATGACTGTTACAAAAAATTAGCTACTTCCTCTATTTAAAGAATTTTCATCGATCCGTTCGCGAGTATAGTGATATTCAAGCTATTAATGATCTTACCTTTGGCTTGAAATATTTCTAGCAGTTCTTGTGCTGCGTTCACAGGAGCAACACGATTAGTCGGCTCGTAATTGTGGTTACGATTGTCCCCAATTAACTTATTATACAAAATCTGTATGGTAAGACTTACCATGGCTTTTAAAATTCATGCGTGTCTCTTCCCTGCCATCTGGTAAATCTTCAGTACAGCAGTCAAATATGCACTGCATGAGCTCTTGTTGGCTAAATTTCATAGAGTTCGTAGTCCCGAATTATTCGAACCTGTGACCTGTGCCTTCGGAAGGTGGAGGTAGGAGTCGGCCTAAATAGGCTTTAATCCTTATATTACGTGGCCTACAGAGAATAAAATGAAGCTATATAGAGCGTGCTTTTACCGTTTAAAACCAGATTAAGCCAATTTGGTGGGCACCAAAAGTTCGTTTTTCAAAACACTCAAATGATGTCCACACCCAATGTAGGCGGGTGCTGAAGTGAAGCATTCTATATTTTTTAAAGGCCTGAATCACGGGCGCACGTATTTAATCCGTATTTAAACTATCTAATGGACTACTGGTACCTGCGAAATGCTGCCCCAGTACATGGGTGTAGATCTGGGTTGTTGCAACATCGGTGTGCCCCAATAACTCTTGAACTGTTCTTATGTCTCGCCCATTTTGTAATAACTGAGTGGCAAATGAATGCCTGAACGTATGGCAGCTAATTTTTTTACGGTTTAAGCCACAAGATTGAACCGCCGCCTTTAATGCTTTGCGAGGAACAGAGTCATGTAAGTGATGGCGGCACAGTTGATTGGTAACCGGATGTTTGCAGATAGCAGTTGAAGGAAATACAAACATCCAAGCAGGTTGCCTATAAGCATTCGGATATTTTTTGCCCAACATATGAGGTAATGAAGGGCCGATACCTTGTAAATTGTCTTTTTGTTGTAATTCTATGGCTTGAGTAATTAACCCCTCCAGCGACATGGTTAGAGAGCTACTTAATATTGTTTGGCGATCCTTTCCCCCTTTACCGTCACGCACGGTCAAACTTCCCTTGTGAAAGTCGATATCTTGAATACGTAATCGTAAACACTCCGTAATTCGTAGCCCTGACCCATAAAGAATAGAAAAAACGATTTTATCGCGACCAGATAGCGTCTTTAATATCATTTGAACTTCCTGGGCGCTTAATACAATGGGCAGGCGCCGTTGTCGTTTCGCATATTTAAAGCCCAAATCTCCTAAAGGCTGGTTAAGAAATTGGTTGTATAGGAAAGCTAAAGCATTTAAAGCGGACTTTTGAGTATTAATGGCCACATCTCGGCTGTTGGCTAGGTAGGATAAATAGGCAACGACATGATCACCTGTAAGGCCTATTGGGTGCTGAAGCTTGTGGTAACGAATATAGTCTTTGATCCAGTAGAGATAGACCTTCTCAGTTCTCAGGCTGTATCCACGCATGCGCAAATTTTGGCGTATTTGGTTTAGAAATGGGCTTTTTGCCATGGTATTCTCCAAATCGTTATACTGTGTTTATATACAGTATATTTTAGATTTTAGACCAAATATTGCTCATTTGTACATTAATCTTTTTTGATATTGCGTGTTTGCACTGGAGGTTTTGGCGGTTCTTGTGCAAAATCAGTGACTTACGATCAAGCGGTTGTGACATAACGAGACCTCGTTATTTTGGCAAAACACGCATGCGCGTTTAAACGGAGCCTGAAAATGGATTTTGATATTTCCCCAGTCAAATTAAACAGTTACGCGGGTTTTCGGCTTGAGGCCGTTCCGTGCAAACGCGCATGCCTACAAATAAGCTGTTATTTGCATATAAGAGGCATCAATAGACGGTTAAGAGTTTAAGATTTGCCAAAGCAAATCGTTTAACCATTAACCGTTATATGGAAAGAAAATCTAACTAGGAAGTTGACGAGTTCATTTTCAAACCTACAGTTAAAGAAGAGTTAAGGCTTGTGAGCAAACGCGTTTAGCTCCAAAAGACCTTAACTCTTCTTTAACTAAGTGGTGAATCTCGTCGCCGCTCTCTCCTTTTTTGATTCCTCTCCTAGAACGGGTACTGTTCACTGTAGGCTGGTAAAATTAAAATTTTAGCCACTGTTTGGTACCCTCAAATAACAACTCGTTTATCGGGACAACGAAAAGATGTTGCCCGATAACTCAGCGTTAGGCAACCAAACATGAGAATTCACGTACTATGAGGCAAGAAATTGAGTTAAATAATTTCGATATTTTGAAAGCTATTTTCTACTCTCATTGTCGAAATAAGTTTATTTGGGGTTTATGCATTGTCGCTGCACTTCTTACAGAAGGTGTCGGTTATATTGGGTTATGGGCAACAGGTTGGCCTTTGACTGGAATTTTAAGCGTTACTTTCAATGTATTGGTTTTTATTTTTATTCTTAACTTGATCTGTCTCTTATACACATCTCCGAGCCCACGAGACCGTACTAGATCTCG